>MTKZ01104210.1_pt1 | contig 14209 bp, 12 predicted proteins | sample 1042781 | NCBI WGS metagenome assembly MTKZ01 (sample SAMN06212207, study PRJNA360539) | anaerobic digester metagenome | biome: Wastewater treatment plant; material: sludge; isolation source: anaerobic digester fed with sludge from wastewater treatment plant | place: Denmark: WWTP Viborg ...
CATCTGCACGGCCACTCATGCAAAATCAAGCTCCTTGGAGACACGTTGCATGGCCGCGATGACGTTGCTCATGTGCTCGTCCAGGTCCAGGCCGACCAGTTCGGCGCCTCTGGCGATATCTTCGCGGCTGACGGCAGCCGCGAAAGACGGCTGCTTGAGCTTCTTTCGCACGCTCTTGGGCGTCATCCCGGTCAGCCGCTCCGGGCGGACATACGCGACGGCGGTGATAAAGCCGCACAACTCATCCACGGCCGTCAATACCTTGCGGATCGGGCGGTCCAGCGGGTACTCGGCGTGGTTCGACTCGGCATGAGAGAGAATCGCGCCGATGATCTCCTCGTCGACACCGCCTTCACGCAGGATCCTGGCACCCTCACGCGTGTGCTCGGGTTGCTGGGGCCACCGCTCGTAGTCGAAATCATGAAGCAGCCCGACGACCCGCCAGGTTTCGACATCCTCGCCGAGCCGTTCGGCGTAACATCCCATCGCGGCCTCGACGGCCAGGGCATGCTTGATCAGTGAATCGGACTTGGTGTACTCGTTGAGCAGCATCCAGGCTTGGTCACGGGTCATCTCGGTAGTACTCCCGACAAGGTTGCTGTGAAGCCGGTTCCAGATCCACAACATAGCACTTGGCCCGAGACTGTCCACCTCGGCCGTGGAGTCCTTTTCTGCCGGCCACGGCCGTTGGAACAGCCCATGTTACGGGCGGGATGCGTCCTGCTGCAGGGCCGTCTCGATGAACGCGGCAGCGTTGGGGATCGGCGTGCCGGCGGGGATGGGTTTGGACGGTCCCAGCACGTAGCCGCCGCCCTCTCCGAGTTCGTTTATCAAGCGGCGGGTCTCCTCGCGAATCTCGTCGGGATTGCCGAACGGGATCAGCCGCTGCACCCCCATGCCGCCGATGAGGGCCATCCGTCCGGCGACCTTGCGCTTGAACTTGTAGACGTTCATCGATTCGGCTTGCAGTGATTCAAGTCCGTCGAGCCCGATCTCCAGCAGATCGTCCGCCAGCGGCGCGACATTGCCGCAGGAATGAAGCACGTAGGCCAGGCCAAGTTCGTGGCAGTGGCGGATCATCTGTTGCATCCGCGGCTTGAAGAACTGCCGCCAGCGATCCAGGCCCATCATCACGGTGCGCTGATCACACCAGTCGTCGCCGCCGAAGTAGGCGTCGAGCGGCATGCGGGCAACGATCTTGTCCATCACCCGCAGATGCAGATCGAGAATGCCGTCGAGCAGCTCATGGACAAAGTCAGGGGTCAGCATCATGTCGACCAGGATGTTTTCGAAGCCGCGCATCAACCAGCTTCTCTCGAACAGCCCCATGGCCAGGCCGCACATGCGGAAGCTATCGGGGAAGGGCTCGAAAAACTCGCTGATCTCGTCCCAGTCGATGAGCTCGTCGGGCAGGGGCCAGTGATAGCCTTCCAGGCTTGGTTCAGACAGAACCGGCTGCTCGACATGAAGTATGTTGCCGATGTGGAAAACCGACCCGAAGGCATCGTGACTCAACCCGGCGCCGATGGGTTTCTCGCGGTGACCGAAGTGCCGCCCGACGACATAGGGAACAACTCGCTCCCTCCAGTCGGCAGATCCGAAGTGCTCGTCCAACCCCGGGTCCAAAGCCTCGTCCCACTGAAGCCAGTAGGGCACGGGCTCGACCTGCTCGAACCGAAAGACGGCCTGCACGGTTTCGCGAGGCGACATGAAACGAACCTCACCTTCACAGACGCGGGTGCCAACGAGCTTGCAGAGCCACGGCGCATCTGCTGGGTATCGTGCTGAGCCTCATTGTACCGCCTTGCCCCATCGTCGGGCATACGCGTCGGCGTGGACCTCGCGGGCGGCCTCGACCATCTCGGGATACGGCGTGTCGGTCACGGTGACAAAACCGATGTTGTAGTTCTCGCCATCGTAGCTGCGGCCGGTGAGCGGCTGGTCGAGATACTGGAACCAGTGGCAGCCAACGACCATCGGGTTGTCCAAAGCGTGCTCCACGTAGTCGCGGTACATGGCCGCCCGGGCCTTCTGGTCGGATACGGCCACCAGGCCGGTGTGAAACATCCCGCGATCCAGGGCTCCGAAGTGGAATTCGCCCAGGATGCAGGGCTTGTCAGAAGGCTCGACCGCCGCCATCCGCTTCGGTTCGGGCGTGACGGCGTAGATGTTGAAGCTGACCACGTCACAGATCTCGGCGGAGGCCTGCACCGCTTCCTCGGTCTGCCAGGCGAACCGGCAGCCCATGTACAGGTGATTCGGGTCGAGTCTGCGTATCTCATCCCGCACGATGGTGAAATAACGGCGGGCCAGGTCCTTCACGAACGCACGCATGTCGGCGGTCATGGCTTCCGTTTCATTGCCCTGATGCTTGTATGGCTGATCGAGAGTCTCCCAGTTGGCCAGCTTGGTGCCCCAGGCTTCGTTGAGCCGATCGATGCTTCCATACTCGGCTTTCAATTGCGAAAGGAAGGCCTTCTTAGCGTGTGAGGCGGACGACTCGGCCAGTGCCCCGCGTGCCAGTCCGCTGCGCCCGGCCTCGTCACCGAAGCCGCCCCAGCTCAGCTCGTTGTCCACGAAGTAGCCGATGCACCACGGGTCGTTCCTGACCTTCTCAGCGACCGGCCGGATCGCCTTGGCCGTGCTTTCGGCGAATTGCGGGTCGTAGGGATCGTGCATCTTGCCCCAGTAGTCCGAGCCGCTGCTGAGCCGCCCGTGATTGCCGCCGATGTGGACCGTTGCCACGTAGGGCACGCGGCCATTGCCGTAGAACCGGCGATCTGACCAGTTGGCGATGGTGTTGAAGCCCCAGGACCTGAGCCGCAGGAGGGTCATATCCGACCAAGGTTGAAGATAGTCCGGGCCGAACTTGCGCTGCAGGTTGGCGGCGTAGAAGTTGAAGGTCGCACCCTCCTTGACCGGGCCCATGTGTACGTTCTTGACCTGACCGGCATGGCGTGACAGCGGGTCGCCCGTGACCGGCAGCCACGAGAACATGTTCTCGCGACCGGTGGTGATCGTGGACGCTTCGGTGCCAACGCAATCGATCCCGATCGACCAGAACGGTCGGCCTTCCGGCGTGATCAGCCACCATTTGTCTTTGACTTTCTCGGTCCGGAAGAAGCCCGAGGCCTTGAGCTTCGGTCCCTTGCGCCAGCCATCGTAGTGGTCGCGATCGGGCAATGCCTGATGGGATTTCAGTTCCTTGCGTTCTGTGGCCAGGCGCTTCGCGAACTCGGATGCGTTTTTGAGCTTGCCCGGCCAGTCGGCATTGGCGTACTGGCCGAACTGATCAACGATGCGATCGAGTGGCCGGCTCGAGTGGACAAGTCGGATGTTGTCGAGGACCAGCACCGTGGGCGCAGCAGGTTTGTGCATGAAGACCTGGAAGGCCATGAGGTGCGCGAGGTTGATCGGCTTGCTGCGATCGCCTCGCAAACCCCGCATACCCGGCGGAGTCGGCAGGCCCCGCATTCCGTAGGTCATCGGATCCAGGCCCAGTCCCAGGGGGAGGACACACGTAGCGGATTCGCCCGGTTTCAGGTTGCCCGAGCCTTGCCGCCAATGCTGCGGCCCGCCGGTCAGGTCATCATCCGCCCGAACGCCGAAATCGATCGAGGTCGACCCGGGGTTGGTGATGTCCAGGGCAAGACCGTCGAAACCGCTCCAGTCCCACGGCGTCGGTGCGACCATCTTGACGTTCGGCCACTCGGCCGGCTTGAAGGTCACCTCCAGGGCGGTCGATCCGTCCGTGGCATGGCGAGCCAGGGGCTGAATGCTCGCTTCGTGCGCGCGGAGTGCCTTCAGGTCGTCGGCCGCTTCGAAAGACGTGAGCAAGCGGGTGTCCTTTGCCGCGTTGGCAGGAACACTCACCGTGAGCATCGCAAGTATCGTGATGAGGCCCATGAGCTGTTACTCCACAGTTGCGAGAGGAGGACCGCTCGACAGATCGCAGACCAGTTCGTCGTTCTCTGAGTCCTCCGGGATGTGAGGCTCTGTCACCTGGTCTTTGGCTTCTTGCCGCCGGTGACCTGATCCCACGGCAGCACGCCGCACCGATCGGCCCATGTCTTGTGTTTGTAGGCCATGCTCTTAACGCGCTCGGGGTGCTTGTCGGCCAGGCTATTCAACTCGGTTCGATCCGCGTCCAAATCGTACAACTCCCATTCATCCTGATGACGCGACACGAGCTTCCACTTCCCCTCGCGGACCGCGCGGTTGCCTTCGTGCTCCCAGTAGATCGCCTCGTGGCCCCCGCGAGTGCCCGTGCGGAATATGGGCATCAGGCTCTTGCCCTCCATCGGCGAGATCGGTTTTCCGTTGTACGTTGCGGGGTATTCAACGCCCGACACATCGACGCACGTGGCCATCAAATCGATGAGATGGCCGACTTCGCGCGTGATCGCTGCGCGCTTCTCGATCACCGCCGGCCAGTACGCGATGAGCGGCGTGGAGATGCCGCCCTCGTGGACCCAATGCTTATACAACCGGAACGGCGTGTTGCTAGCATTCGCCCATGGCAGACCGTAGCTCAGAAACGAGTCCTTGTCTCCGGCGGGGACGCCCGGTGTGCCGCGATCGACTTTCTCTGCGCAGCCGCCATTGTCGGCCAGGAACAGAACCAGCGTATTCTGCTCCGCGCCGATCTCACCGATCTTGCTCAGCACCTTGCCGATATTCTGGTCCATTCGGTCGATCTGCGCCGCATAGACGGCCATGCGCAGGTCAAGGTCGTCCTTGCCAGACGCGTCGGTCCAGGCTGGGGCCTTCGGATCGCGCGGCGACAGCGGCCACTTGGCGTCGACGATGCCCATCTCAATCATGCGCTTGTGACGCCGCTCGCGAAGCGAATCCCATCCGATCTTGTACTTGCCGCGGTACTTGGCGATGTCCTCCGGCCAGGCGTGCAACGGCCAATGCGGCGAGGTGTAAGCCAGGTAGAGGAAGAATGGCTGCGGCCGGCGGCCATGTTTCTCCAGGAACTTCAGCGCTTCGTCGGTGAAAGCGTCCGTCACATAAAATCGTTCACCCACCGGATCGATCCGCTCGGTCTGACGAGCGAAGATACGGTGGGGATCGATGCGGAAGTAGTTCGAGCCGCCGCTGACCAAGCCAAAGTACTCGTCGAAGCCTCGGTCGCACGGCCAGTGCGGTCTTTCCTCGCCAACGTGCCACTTGCCGGCCATCAGGGTGCGATACCCGCCCTGCCGGAGGACTTCGGCGATGGTGACGCAGTGGTCGTTGAGGTAGCCCTGATATGCGGGGGCGGGGCCCTTGGCGACCATGTGTCCGACGCCGGCCTGATGCGGATAGAGCCCGGTTAACAGAGATGCCCGCGTCGGGCAGCAGCGGGCGGTGTTGTAGAACTGGGTGAAACGCAGCCCGCCGGCCGCGAGGCTGTCGATGTTCGGCGTTGCGATCTCCGATCCGTAGCAGCCGAGATCGGAGAAGCCCATGTCGTCGGCCATGATGATGACGATGTTGGGCCGTTGAGATTCGGTTTCGGCACTCAGGCCCGATGCCAACGCGGCACATGTGGTGACGAGCATGCACAAGTATTTGGCGAACATGCCATTTCCTCCTCGATGGGATTCTCGTCACGGAAAGGTAAGGCATGAACGGGATTGGGGCAACCCGACGGTCCGTGACAGGAAGCGGCAACCTTGCGATGAGACGAATGAAACCAAGGAGAATAGGGACGCTTAGCGGCCGTTGAGCAGCGCCGGCAATTCGGCGACGCTGTTGATGCGCAGATCCGGCTTGGCTTGGGCGTGATCTTCATCGGGCCAGAAACCCGGCGGACTGGCGACCAGGGCGGTCTTCATGCCCATCGCGGCCGGGGCGATCACGTCCAGCGCGGGCGAATCACCTACGAACAGAACGCGGGATGGATCGCTGGCTTGACCATCAGAGAAGGCCCGCTTGAGGGCCTCCTGGTAGATGATCTGCGAAGGCTTGCGATAACCGACCTCGCTGGAAAAGAGGGTGAAGTCCATCAGCGAGCCAAAACCCTGCCTGGCAAACTCTCGGCGACAGTACTCGGGGGGGACGCTGCAGTTGCTGACCAGTCCGATGCGCAAGCCGCGGTCTTGGAGCTCGCCGACCGCTTCGACGGCCCCGGGAACGGCTTCCAGCGAGCCGATCCATTGTTCGCCCAGGGCGTCAAGAGCCGCGTCGAGCTGCTGGCGCGTGAAGTGCGGGTTCATGTGGGCCGCCCACTCGGCCAGGATGGCGGTGAGATCGGCCTCACGATGGCTGGGGTCCCCGGCGGCCGCGGCCTCCGCAGAGAGAATCGCCCGCCCGAGTCGTTCGACCTCCCCCTGGCCGACCAGACCGCAGAGGATCTCGCCCGCCTTGGCGGCACCGATGGCAAAAGCCTGTGCCTGGGTCCGCACGTGGGCAAGCGTTCCGCCCCAGTCAAAGAGGATGACACTGATTCGGGTCATTCGGCAACTCGCTTGCTGGCTGCCTCAAACATCACCCAAAGACGCTGGTCGCTGCTGCCATTGCGAAGGCCGGTTGTTGGTCGGCCGGTCCAGCCGATCCGTTATAAGCAATTCTAAACAGGCAACTTAGGAGCAATCGGCCAGCGAGGTCCCGCCTTGGTAAATTAACTACCACTCGATCTTAATCATGCTCAGCAATAAGACAAGGCCTTCGTTGGTCAGCTCATTACGGGCCCTTCCTGCTGTCGGACCAGCCAGGCTACCGGCGCACTCGGCATCCGGAATCGCTGCAGGTTGTGTACGGGGGACTGACAGGAAGCCGAAAGCAATGGGCGCGGGTGGATTCGAACCACCGAAGGCGTAAGCCAACGGGTTTACAGCCCGTCCCCTTTGGCCACTCGGGCACACGCCCATAAGGTCACTGACTAAACGACTGACTATTGCTTTTCGAGATGGTAACAGGTGTAGCCACATTCCTGATCGACAGACAACTCCCGATTCTCAGGATGGCAGCCATGCCCAAACCTCGAAAATACGTCAGACACAAAGGCAAAATCGTTGACGGAGTCTCATGGTCCGACGACGGTGGTTATTACATCATACGTGACCGAAAACGTCAATACTTCGGCAAGGGCGACCTCGACCTCTGGCGGGCCAAGGCTGCCTACAACAGGCTGACCATCACTGAGCCTATGTGGGTCCTTACTGAGGGCGGCCAGACCAGGGAGGAACTGCTGTCCATGGGCATGCCTGAAGACCTCATCGATGCCCATCCTGAGCCGATTGAAGCCCAGCGGTACTCTCGCCTCAACCCGGAATATGGCAAGGGGCGCCCTTCGTCTGAGGTGAACAGAGAGATTCTGACCGAGATGTTCGGCCTGCGGGAAGCTGCCGTGTGGGAGAGCCAGCGGAACTCAACCAATCCCGACGGGAGGATACTGACCATTACGCAGGTCGGCATCGAATACCGAAAGTGGTACTTGGCCGACAGGGGCTACGACATCGAGGCCCTGCGGACCCAGGCGGAAGAGCGGCGGCAGGCCCTTGCAGAGGAAATCACAAGGCTCCGGAAAATCCAGAAACAGCCGAGGCAGGCAATCGGTCCTTCCATCAAATGAGACGGTCCAAGCAGGAAGCGCCAGAGCAGGATCACGGCATTGAATCGCAGGATGAAGAGGCTGGCCTTCGCGCCCGATTTCCTGTGGGATGCCGTGCGGGCGATTGAACTGACTTATTTCTCCCAGGGACAATGACGAACGCGCGGCCCTCGAAGGCCGGGTGCGGGCCGGTCAAGGGGGCCCTGTCGATGGCCATTCTTGCCCGCGACAAGGGGTTTAATGGCCTGATCCTGCCCCGTGAGAACGCCCCCGAAGCGGCGGTGGTCGAGGAGATCGAAGTCATCGGCATCGACACCCCGGCCGAGGCCGTCGGGTTCCTCACCGGCCAGTTGCCCCTGGAGCCGACTGGCATCGACATCGACGCCGTCTTCGCTGATGCTTCGCGATACGAAGAGGACTTCTCAGAGGTCCGCGGCCAGGAGTCGGTCAAACGGGCGGTCACCGTCGCGGCGGCGGGCGGGCACACAACATCCTGCTGATCGGCCCAAGCGCCAGTAGCACCTTTAACTAATGTATCCACAAGGCATTACAGGCAGAAGCGGCATCATCTTCACAGTTTTGACGGGGTCACTTTGCTCTCCTCTATCTCCTACCTGGTCATGGTTAAGTGGCTAGAGCATTTCACGTTTGCTCGTAGCTGCTGACCTCCCGGTCCGCGGTCGCCCGGTTGGGATGCCGGTCGCTACACCCATTCGTGAAATGCTCTAGCTGATACCGAGAGGAACTCCCACAACCTCTCCGGTAGTCTGCCAGATTACAGCCCTCGACCACGCCCTGCAACCTCCCTCCGGGCCCGGCCCCGCTCGCGGGCCGCCGGCCAAGCTTTGCTGGGCCCGGAATCTTCTGGGGCCTTCTCGGGCGAGGCGGCCCGGAAGGGATTCCGGGCCGAGCGGAAGAGATTCCGGGCTGGGCGGATTGCCTCGCGGCTCCCTCCCGCCTTTGCTCAGCTTCGTCGTGGCAGGCACGGTCGTGGTTCTGAATGCCCCCAGCCCCCAATCCCCAACCCCCGACGGCTCACTGAAAGAACCGTCGATACAGAACGAATAACGTATATGAGCTTCGGGTTCCTGATGATGAGTCAGTGTAAAAGTCTGTGAATAAATCACTTACTCGCAAACAAGCCGAGTCAGCCTCGGGGATGCTCGCGGGTGGTTCCCTCGGGGTTTGTTTGAGACGCAGAGGCACGGTATAGTTGCGGCTTCTGGGACCTTTTCGAATCGAGGCTTCCGCCGGGAACCCGGTTTCAATTCGGAGACGCCCTCCGTGAACCATCGAGTGGTGGCACTGCTTGCGTTCTCGCTCCTCCTGGGGGCGTCGGGCGCCGACGTATGCTGCAATGGTGACTGTGATGAAGTGGTTCTGACCGCCTGTGGCACCTACGGTGGCGAATGCACCTTCGACCTGGTACCCGTGTTGTCGGGGTCCGTTGAGGAGTACCAGCCGACCGTTACCTGGCCGAAAACTACCTTGACCTGGGCTTTGGTCAAGCCCTGGCCCGGCCTCGACGAGCAGAGCCAGGCACAAGTCATCCAGATGGCCTTCCAAGCCTGGGCACGTGAATGTCCGTTGGTTTTCAGGCAGGTCGATCCAGCCACCGAAACGGCCGACATTGTCATCCTGTTTGAATCCGGCGACCTCGGCGACGGCACTTACTTTGACCAGCATGGCTACCCTAAGCGCAATGAACTGGGCCGAGCTTTCTTCCCCGGAACCGCGCGGGCCGGGCTCATCCAGCTTGACGCGAACGACTCGTGGTCGCTGGAGCCGACGGAGGGCCACAAGCACCTGCGAACCATCCTTCTCCACGAAATCGGTCATGTGTTGGGCGTCGAGCACGTCGCGTCACCCCCTCCGGAGGCGTATCCCAGACCGGTCATGGAAGCGCAGAACCGCATGCCAGTAGACTGCCAGGGGCCGGAAGACTGCCTGACGGCGGCCGATATTGAGGCCATTCAGGTACTGTATGGCAGCGCGGATGGCACGGTTCTTCCTCACCCGGTACCGCAGCCCGGCCAACTGCCCGACAATCCAGGCGATTGGACGGGCACCGACGAACTGGATTCCGATCGCGACGGTCTGCCGAACGCCATGGAGATGCTCATGCTGGACACCGACCCGTTGGCCGCGGACAGCGACGGAGACGGAGTTGGCGATTACGAAGAGGTCTTTATCTACGGTACGCCCGCCAGTTCTCCCTTATTTGCCCTTCGCCGCAGTCCTCCCGTCGCGGTTGCCGAAGCGGTCATTCCTGCCGTGGAGGCCGGCTGGGTGACGACACTCAATGGGCTGCATTCGAGCGATCCCTGCGGTCGGCCGCTCGAGTACAGTTGGGTCCAGCTCGACGGTGTAGAAGTGACGCTGATTCGCCCCAACATCGCGAAGCCTTCATTCGCCGCCCCTATGGTAGAGGTCAACACGATTCTGACTTTTGAACTAACAGTCAGGAACGGCATCGGCACTGCCAGCGACAGCGTTTCGGTCATGGTCTATCCGCGTTACGGCACCGCGGTCACCCTTCTCGCCGACGCCGGAGAGAATCAGGACGTTGTTGAGGGCCATCTTGTGACACTGGATGGCTCCGCCAGCGCAGGCTCCGAGAACCTGGAACTCTCATACTTATGGTCCCAAATCGCCGGACCACCCGTCGACCTGTCCGGAAATGCCGACGCAAAGGTACATTTCACCGCACCGCCGGTTGACACGCAGACCACCTTGACGTTTCACCTCGAGGTGTCTGACGGCTCGGACACCGACATCGACAGTGTGGTGATCACCGTGCTGCCTGATACCGCGGACCGCGACGGCGACGGCCTGACGGATCAGATCGAGATCGACTTCTATGGTACTGATGCGGAGAACCCCGACAGCGACGGTGATGGCTTCCCGGATGGTGCCGATGCATACCCGCGAAACCTGCTGTTCCACTGATCGGTAATGCGGCCGTCACCATCTCCATTCCACCTGGACGCCGTAAACCTGCTTATCATAAGTGAACGGCTCGAAGTAGCTCGTGCGGCCTCGATTCTGCTGAGCGGCGGTGACGTTGGACTCAGATTGCGTCCATTGGATCAGGCCGTGAAGGGTCATCGTCCCCAGCTTCGGATCGTCGATCAGCACCTGCGACAGCCCCACAGTGTACGTCGTGATCAGGTCTGACCGGGCGTCGCCGCTCGCGTCGATCAGGCTTGCGTTGCGGTAGTCTTCGATCCGCCAGGTGCAGCCCAGTCGCAGCAGCAGTTCCTTGTCCGGGAGGAACAGGTATTGTCCCGGCTGGTTGGGGTTGATCAGCGGGATGGTTGCGGCCGCACCCATATCGTGGGCCATCTGATCGAACTCCCGCCCATCGGTGGAGATGCATGAGAAACGATACGCCAACCCGATCCGCCAGATCCAATCGAGCTGCGACAGCGGCTGGAACAGCAGTTCCTGATCTACGCCGATGCCCCAGACGGTCGAGTCGCGATCGAATACCGGATCAGTCTCATACCTGAAGTCGTCGAACTCGATCTGAGCGTAAACCCTGGTCCGATCCGGCCGCAACAGGCCCGGTTCCGGTTGCCACTGGTACATCACAGACGGCATCAGGCGATGCGCGGACACAAACGAATCGCGGTCCAGCAGGATCAGGTCGTAGTCGTACTGCATCTCGGCCAGCCAGGAATCNNTGCTCGATGCTGAAGTTCCAGGTCTGGCCGAGGCGCGCACCGGCCACAATTGTGTCGGTCTGGCTCGCCAGCAGGGCGTAATCCAGCCGGAAATCGGAGCCGAAGACGCCGTCTGCCCGCCCGCTGACGATGTCCAGCCCGGGCACCGCGTCGTTGGCGAAACTGACGTTGGTGTCGTAGGCCAGGCCGACCCGGTAGCTGATATTGAGCAACTGCCGCCGAGCTTCCCGCTCGTAGCGGGCGATCAGCCTCTCCAGATCGGGATCGTCAATCCTTTCGCTGCGAACAGCCTCGGCGGCCGCCCTGAGCTGCTCTATAGCCTCGAAGGGTCGTCCCAACTGACTCAGGGCCGCCCCGGTAAACGCGAGCATCCAGGGGTTCCGGTCCTCGTGGATTGCCACCTGGTTCAGCTTGCCCAGGGCCTCCCCCGGCCGGCCCTGTACGATCAACTCGGCCGCCGAGTCCAGCAGGCCCCGCACCTCGCTGGAACCCTCGTTCTGACCGCCCGGCTCCCCGGCAACCGCGGGGCTGCCAAGGATGAGCAGTAGGCATAAGGCGACCATCAGGCGTGGCAGGCAGGCACCCCGTGCTGAATGCATGAGCGTATTCATAAGCTGACCGTCATGCTCCGACGTCGAGAGGTCGAATCATAGCTGCACGCCGGGACAGGCCGGCGTATCGCTTCGAAGATGCCGTTTCCCGGCTTGAAGGGTCCTCACCCGGTTGCACGACACAGGCATCATATTGCGGGCCTGAGCACACCTCAACCAGCGCGATCTCAGACTCCCCCTGTGCCTCTTGGCGCAGATTCCGCCGACTGCGAAAGAATCCATCCTTTCCCGCGAATACTGGTCAGGAGACGATGTGGTCCGGTTCGAAACAGCCGGGCTCAGAAGCGAAAACGCCGGAGGCACATGGCGGCTTTGACCGCATGGTCGAAAGGGACCGACGATGCTGGACGTCCAAGTCACGCGGGATGAGATTCACTTCGGCGCGAGCCTGACAGTGCATTTCGCGGCAAGCCTGCAGGCGTTTGAAGATCCGTTGGAGCACACGCACGCGGTGGGTATCCGCTCCTTCCCCATCTACCGGATAAGCGAGTGTGGAGATCGCCTTCCGGTGTCGTGGGGCGGTGTGCTCCTTCCCCTGAGCCAGGACGAATCGCTGCAGATCTGTTTCTCGGCCCGCTGGTGGAAACCGAACGCGGTCAAGGTGGGCATTGGAGACAGTGACGCTCTCAGCGGGGGGATATGGAACGAAGAGCTGACGCCCGATCCTCAGAACTACATCGTCTGCCCGGTTCAGGATTCCCTGGACGGACTTGGCCTTGGCGATGGTTCAGGCCGGCAGGCCACGGCCATCAAGCCGGCGTATACCGCGGCGGAACCTGATGCGGCGGGCTGGTATCAACGTCTTCGGCTGGTGGTGTACGAGCCTCGACCGGGGTTATTCCCGGATCGGCCGCCCCGGGCACGTCGCCCCGATGAGTTGAAGATGCGGGGTAACAGCCACCTGGACACGCACCGTTTGACGCTCGCCGGCAAATCGCCCTCTCAGATTCGACTCGATCCATACGGCATCGCGACTTGGGACCAGGATGACTGCAGATCCATCGACGTGTATCTTGTTGATCAAACCAAGTTCCGAATACTCACCGGCATTTAGCCCCTGCTGAAATCGATGGGCTGACCGAGAATCGCGATGGTTCAGCGATTCCCGCAGATCATTCTGGGGTCCAGCCGGGGAACCGGTCCTTGTCCCACATGCGGGCGTAGTCGGGGAGCAACTCAGGTGGTTCCCAGTACTTCGGCACCATCATCAGGTGAGAGTCGATGAACCGGTTTGCCCTCTTGGTCACGTTCACTTCAGCCCCAGGGCCGATTCAGTCGACGCGTAGACAACCAGCGACCGCGGGTATCCCCGGCCCGGAAGCGCACTTCTCAAAGAGCTCAAGGTCGGACTGATCGACATCGCGGTCGCCGTTGAAATCTGCCTCTTGGCAGGCTGGATCCGAGGCAGTAGCACCGATACCTGACAAGCACGCCTGGAAGAGACTAAAATCGCTCTGATCAACGTCCTGGTCGTAGTCGAAGTCACCTGCAACAAGCCATTCTTGCTGCAGGGCGAAGAAGGCTTGTCTGGGCTGCATAGTGTCAAGCTCAAGATCGTTGTCGACCGGCCGCATGATACCCCACCACTCCTCGTTGCTGAAGCCGTCGGGATGCGCCGCGAGCGTGTAGCCGCGAGAACTATGGCTGCAGGTCAGCCACACAGGCCATTCAGCCCCCTGGTGCCATCGTCGAGGTGTATGATGCGAATGGCGTGTGGAAACTCTACCGTCCCGCAACGCCGACGCTTAACGGTATTGACGGTGACCCGAACGTGCCGCTTTCAACGGACCGCAACGATCCCCTGATCAGCGACGACGACAACGACGGAAAGCCGGGCGTGACCGTGGTCGTGAGGTTGTTCGGCCTCATTGAGGGGGAGATCTATATCGCTCGGCGCGAGATATTCCAGAACGACTTGACGCTTTACTCCGATGGCAGTCTGTGGGGCAACGTCATCGACGATTCGGAGCAGCTCGTGATTGGGGCATCACTCGCGATTCTGGACACGCCCAGCAACCCGCCCCAGCGTCGCGATCCCGGCCTGAATCCGATCATCCTTGTTCCCGTTCCCGTCGACCTCGACACCTGTGAAGAACTCATGGCGAATCGAGCTTCACTGTTTCCTCCTGAACCTAAATTCTAACGGATACGTAAATGAGGAAGAAGTGAATAGAGTACATCTTGCCATTCTCGTTCTTCTCATTCCGGCTTTGAGTCAAGGCTGCGGCCCTTTGCCCAACACCGACAATGCCGCGAACTCGGACCTCGAAGTGTTGACGTGTGGCCTGACGCGATGCCCGTTACCGATGATCCTTTGCGTGTTGGAACCTGCTTGCCGTGAAACACTCGTATGCAACTCGCAGTGCGGT
>MTKZ01031333.1_pt1 | contig 14192 bp, 13 predicted proteins | sample 1042781 | NCBI WGS metagenome assembly MTKZ01 (sample SAMN06212207, study PRJNA360539) | anaerobic digester metagenome | biome: Wastewater treatment plant; material: sludge; isolation source: anaerobic digester fed with sludge from wastewater treatment plant | place: Denmark: WWTP Viborg ...
GCTCGACGGCGACCGGCTCCGCGCCCTCGCCGCGGGGCGGGATGATGATCGTCTCGTGCCCCCGCGGATCCGGCGGCGGGGAGGGGGCGAGGTCCGTCGCGACGACGCCCCTCGGATCCGTGATCAGCCCGGTCATGGCGCTCGCGGCGGCCGTGGACGGGCTGCACAGGTACACCCGGTCCTCGGCGGTGCCGCTGCGGCCGGGGAAGTTGCGGTTGAAGGTCCGCAGCGACGGCACCCCTTTCAGCGGCGCCGTGCCGATGCCCACGCACGGCCCGCAGATGGGCTCGAGCATCCTGAAGCCGGCGTTCATGAGGTCCTCGTACACGCCCGATCGTGCGATCGTGCCGAGGATCTGGCGGGAGCCCGGCGTCGCCGTCACCTGCACCCCCTCGGCCACGCGGCGGCCCCGGACCGTCGCGGCGACGACCGCGAGATCCTCGTAGGAGCTGTTGACCGAGGATCCGACGCAGACCTGGCCGATCGGCGTCGGCGGCAGCGAGGCGACGGGCACGACCCGGCCCGGGGACGAGGGCAGCGCGACCAGCGGGACGAGCTCGCCGAGGTCGATGAGCAGCCTCTCGTCGTAGACGGCGCCCGGATCGGCGGCGAGGGGGACGAAGTCGTCCTCGCGCCCCTGCTGGGCCAGCCACTGACGGGTCCGCTCGTCGGAGGGGAAGACGGCCGTCGTCGCGCCGGTCTCGATGATCATGTTCGCGACGGTCGCCCGCGCGGGGACCGTCAGAGAGGGCAGCGCCTCGCCGAGGAACTCGAACACCGCGCCCCGGCCGCCGCGGACGTCGTAGCGGCGCAGCAGCTCGAGCACGAGATCCTTCGCCTCGACGCCCGGCTGCAGCGCTCCCGTCAGCTCGACGCCGATCACGCGGGGGCACGGCACCTCGAAGCCGAAGCCGGCCATCGCGACGGCCACCTCCAGCCCGCCCGCGCCGAGGGCGAACATCCCGACGGCTCCCGCGCTGGAGGTGTGCGAGTCGGCGCCGAGCAGCAGCGCGCCCGGGCGCGCGAAGCGCTCGAGGTGGATGTAGTGGGAGATGCCGTGGCCGGCGGGGGAGTAGTGCAGCCCGTAGCGCTCGCTGAAGGTCTGCAGGTAGCGGTGGTCCTGCATGTTCTTGTCGTCGATCTGCAGCACGTTGTGGTCGATGTACATGACGGCGAGGGGCACGGCGACCCGGTCGACGCCCAGCTCCTCGAACTGCATCGCGCACATCGTGCCGGTCGCGTCCTCGATCAGCACCTGGTCGACGGACACCGTGATGTCCGATCCGGGCTGCAGCGAGCCGGAGACGAGGTGGTCGCGCAGCAGGCGATGGGTCAGCGTGCCGGTGCCGCCGTCTTCGGCTTCGGCTCCGGCTCCGGCCTCGGCGCCGCTCCGGTCGATCGCTCTCGTCGTCATGCGCGGCCTCCTCGCCGGCATCGGTCCGCGTCGCTCGCGGGCCCTCCGGCCCGAGNNCCGCCACATCCGCCGATCCCGGATACCCCTCAGCGCGCCCGCGGCTACTGCCCCCCGCCAGACCGGAAAGTTCGACAGGGGAGGGATGCGGGGCAGGCGCGAGTAGCATGGCGTCCAGGAGGCGCCGATGCCGAGCACCACGGTCACCCGGCGCGACGACTCGTTCGTCGACGCGCAGGGCATCACGATCCACTACTCCGTGTGGGCGCCGGAGAAGCCGAAGGCCGTCGTGCAGCTCGTCCACGGCGTCGGCGAGCACGTGCTGCGCTACGAGCACGTGGCGCAGGCGCTCGTCGCCGCCGGCTACGCGGTGTGGGGCGACGACCACCGCGGCCACGGCCGCACCGGGATGCAGCAGCACGGCGGCGACCGCTCGCGGCTCGGCAAGCTCGGCCCCGGCGGGCATCGCGCGACGGTCGAGGCGGTGCGCGCCTTCACCCGCCTGATCCGGGAGGCGAACCCCGGCATCCCGCTCGTGCTCCTCGGCCAGTCGTGGGGCTCGATCATGGCGCAGATCCTCGTCAACGACCATTCGGAGGACTACGACGCGGTCGTGCTCTCCGGCACGGCGCTCCGCACGGTGCGGCACATGAACTCCGGCGATCTCAACAAGCGCTTCCGGCACCTCGGCGACACCGGCGCGGAGTGGCTCAGCCGCGACCCCGAGGTCGCCCGGGCCTTCCACGCCGACCCGCTGACCTTCGACGCGAAGATCATCGACCGCTTCGGCTTCCGAGACGCGATGCGCCTGCTCGGCAAGCCCGCGCGCGACCTGCCGCACGACGTGCCGATCCTCATCCTCGTCGGCGACGACGACTCGCTCGGCGGGGAGGAGTCGGCGGCGCTGCTCGCCGACGCCTACGCGACGCGGTCGGGCCTCACCGAGGTGCAGCTCATCGTGTATCCGGGGGCGCGGCACGAGGTGTTCAACGAGACGAACAGGCAGCAGGTGCTGGCCGACCTCATCGCGTGGCTCGACGTGCACGCGGCGCCGGCGCCGGCACCCTGAGCGGGCCGGGTCGCCGGGTGCCCTTCGACTCGCTCCGCGGTTCCTGAGCCTGTCGAAGGGCGCTCAGGGACCGATACCACCCCGGTCGCTGAGCGACCGAGCGCAGCGAGGGAGTCGAAGCGCGGCCGCAGCACGGGTGCCCTCCGACTCGGCTGCGCCTCGCTCAGGGACCGGGGGAGAACGGTCGCTGAGCGACCGAGCGCAGCGAGGGAGTCGAAGCGCCTCGGGGATCGGAGCGCCGCTCAGGGCTGACTCGGCCAGGTCAGGTGGCCGAGCGAGACGACGTGGATGCCGTCAGGCCGCGTCAGGCTCGTCGAGCCCGCGGTGATGATGACGAGGCCGGCGAGACGGCTCGCCCTCTCCTCGGTGACCTTTCGAACGAGTCTCGTCAGGCTCGTCGCGCCCGACTGGATCCCCGCCTGGCCACCGAGCGTGACCTCGAATCCGGCCCAGCGCCCATCGGGCAGCTCGATGATCGCATCCACCTCGAGCCCTTGCTCGTCGCGGTAGTGCGTGACCGTTCCGCCGAGCGCGGCTGCGTAGACCCGCAGGTCCCGGATCGCGAGCGACTCGAAGAGGAAGCCGAGCGTCCGCGGGTCCTCGAGCAGGGTCGATGGCGAGGCTCCCAGAGCGGCCGCAGCGAGTGACGGGTCGATGAAATGCCACTTCGGACTCACCCGCTGTCGGACCGCCGACCGCAGATGCGGCAGCCATGCCGGCTGCTCTTCGAGGACGTGCACGCGCGTGAGCGCGTCGAGGTACTTCCGCGCGGTCTGCGCGCTGAGCACGTCGTCTTCGCTGTCGCCGACCTCCGCCTCCCTCGCCAGTCTCGTCGCCGGTGCCTCTGTGGCGACATTGCGAGCGACCGCCCTGATCAGAGCGCGCAACCGCGTCGGATCGACCCGGGTCGCGATGCCGGCGAGGTCGGTGCGGGCGATGTCCTCCAGATAGGAATCGAGGTAGTCCATCGCGGATCGCTCCGGCTGGTCGACGAGGTTGGGCCAGCCGCCGCGGGCGATGAGACGCGCGTACTCCTCGACGGTCGGCCCGCCGATGCCGGCGACCCGTGATCCCGCGAGCAGATCCGCGAAGGAGACCGCACCGGTCGAGTCGCCGCTCTCCGCAAGGGTCATCGGCCGCAGGCGGATCCGGCGGAATCGGCCCGCCCCGCTGTGGCGGGTCAGGTCGTCTGCCGGGACTGCCGAGCCGGTGAGGATGAACTGGCCGGGTCGCGCCCGGGTATCGACGGCGTGGCGGACAGCGTTCCAGAGCGGGGGAGCCAGCTGCCACTCATCGATCAGTCGGGGCGTGTCCCCGGAGAGGACGACCTCCGGCGCGACCTCGGCGAGCGCGGGGAGGTCGGGGGAGGAGTCGAGCCGGATGGAGCTGGCGGCGTGCCGGAGCGCCGTCGTCGTCTTGCCGACGGCGCGCGGGCCCTCGAGGATCACGGCTCCGAAGGTCGCCAGGGCGCTCGCGATCGTGGCGTCCGCGACACGGTCCCGGTATTCGGCCATCGTGGCACGATATCACTTTAACGTTGATTTCAATATCACTTTTACGTTGATTGGGACAGCAGTACTGCGTCGCTTCGGAGGTCGCTCGCGCGTCCCGAGCCGAGGCCTCAGCGGCCGCCGCGCAGGTCGGGCCGCCGCTGCGGCAGCAGCTCCTCGACCGGCACGCCGAGCGCTTGCGCCACCGCCATGACGTTGCGCAGCGAGGGGTTGGCGGTGGGCTCCGATCGCCCGTCGCCGCCCTCGAGCCGCTGGTAGGTGGTGCGGCCGATCCCGGCGCTGGAGGCGACGTGGTCTTGCGTCAGCCCGCGGGCGAGGCGGATGCGCTGGATGTTGAGGCCGAGGGTCGTGGCGAAGACGTCCCAATCGTCCTCCGGCCGTCGTTTCGCCACCGCTCCAGCGTGCGAGACTTGCCCGTATATAAGGCTCCGTATATGGTGCTTTCTGCGGGATGACGAGCGCGCGGCATCGGGTCGGGCAGATCCCGACTCGTTAGGGGAGCAATGAACAGCACACTGAAGCGACGGCTGGGCGCCGCGCTCGCGGCCACCGCCCTCGCGGTGGGGGGCAGTCTCGGATTCGCGTCGGCGGCGTATGCGGCGAGCACCGCGGAGATCGTCTACGGGCCGGAGATCTGCGTGGACGGCCGCACCGTCATCGAGACGGCGACGGTGACGATCTTCCTCGACGACGAGGAAGTGTCCGAGGACTCGACCTTCGAAGTGGTCGGCCAGGGGTTCGGGGCAACCGGCGTGGCTGTCGTGGAGATGACCGATTTCGTGGACGGGGAGTGGTCGTACACGTTCACCTTCCGCAACGCGACCCATCCGGAAGCGTCGAAGACGCATACCTTCTGGGTCTACTTCTACCCCGACGGCAACCACGAGGGGGCCGAAGGCGATCTGATCGCCACCCAGACCGTCACCGTCGGCACCGCCTGTGGCACCGACATCCCGTCGACCGGCCCCGAAACCCCGAGCGTCCCCGGCCAGGTCACCGTGAACGCCGGTGACACCGGCGACACCGGCACGCCCGCCGGCGGCGCGCTGCTCGGCCTCGGCCTGCTCGCCGGCCTCGCCGCCATCGGCCTCGGCGGGGTGCGCCTGGTNNGACCGGCGCCGCGCGCAGACGCGGCGGCGCCGGTCGGCTCTCCTCATCGTGGCCGCGGGCGCGGCACTCGCCGTGGCCTGCGCGATCGGGCTCGTGCTGCTCGGCCGCGGGCCGTCGGCGCCCGTGAGCGCCGGGCCGCCGCCGACCGCGGCGCCCACGGCATCCGCGACCCCGACGGCCGATCCCGGCGTCCCGGGCTGGCTGACGTGGGAGTACACCTGGGCGACCCTCACCGTCGAGGCCGCCGGCATCGTGGACGCGCCGATCACGCCCATCCGCGACGGCGAGCTGATCACCAAGGAGGTCATCGACTCCTCGGGCGCCGTCAGCACCCAGGAGGTCGTCAAGCCGCTCGACAAGAACGACATCGTCTGGGCGGCCCGGCCCGACCTCAGCGGCGACTACGCCCCGTACCAGCCGTGGCTGCCGTACGGCTCGGCGCTGTCCGCATCCGCCGCCTCCACCTCGTTCCTCTACTGCGAGGACTTCGCCGACGGCACGGCGATCTGCAGCACGATCTTCGACGTGATGGAGCCGGGCGACATCGCCACCGTCCGCACCGGCAGCGGCGAGACGCTCGAGTACGAGCTGCAGTGGAAGCAGCATGTGCCCAAGGGCGACGTCTCCGGCCTCGAGGAGCTCACCGTCAACGTCGCCGGCCGCCTCGTCGTCGTCACCTGCAACAGCGAGGGCGCCCGCGACGACGGGGGCGCCCCCGTCGACAACAGCATCCTCGTCCTCCAGCTGCGCTGACCGCCCGCCCCCACCCGCCGAGAGGGCAGAAAGCGCTCTTCGCGGCGCCGATGAAGGACACTTTCTGCCCTCTCGGCGGCGGGTGCCCTTCGACTCGGCTGCGCCTCGCTCAGGGAGCGGGAAGGCTCCGGTCGCTGAGCGACCGAGCGCAGCGAGGGAGTCGAAGCGCACCTGACGCACGGAGGAGCTTTTCGGTCACGGGTGCCCTTCGACTCGGCTGCGCCTCGCTCAGGGACCGAGACCGCCCCGGTCGCTGAGCGACCGAGCGCAGCGAGGGAGTCGAAGCGCACCTGACGCGCGGAAGAGCTTTTCGGTCACGGGTGCCCTTCGACTCGCTTCGCTCGCTCAGCGCGCGCTCCGCTCAGGACGAAGGCCCTTTCGGGCCTTCGTCGCGGCGCCAGCNNTCGACTCGCTTCGCTCGCTCAGGGACCGAGACCGCCCCGGTCGCTGAGCGAGGCGCAGCCGAGTCGAGGCGCACCCGATGCACCGACAGCGCCAGGTGAGGCGAGGCTAAGCTGGTGCGGTGCACGGCGAGTACAAGGTCCCGGGGGGCAAGCTCGTCGTCGTCGACCTCGACGTCGTCGACGGCCGCCTCGCGAACGTCCGGCTCGCCGGCGACTTCTTCCTCGAGCCCGACGAGGCGCTCGACGCCATCGACCGCGCCCTCACCGGCCTCCCCGTCGAGACCGACGCCACCGCCATCGCCCGCATCGTGCGCGAGGCCCTGCCCGAGGGCGCCGTCCTGCTCGGCTTCAGCCCCGAATCCGTCGCCACGGTCGTCCGCCGCGCCCTGCGCCACGCGAGCGACTGGCGCGACTACGCCTGGCGCCTGCTGCGCGGCCCGGCCCTGCCGCCGGCCACGCAGCTCGCCCTCGACCAGGTGCTCACCGAGGCCGTCGGTGACGGCCGCCGCGAGCCGACCCTGCGCTTCTGGGAGTGGTCCGCGCCCGCCGTCGTCATCGGCAGCTTCCAGTCCGTGCGCAACGAGGTCGACCTCGAGCAGGCGCAACGCCACGGCATCGAGGTCGTGCGCCGCATCTCCGGCGGCGGCGCCATGTTCACCGAGGTCGAGTCCGTCATCACCTACTCGATCTACGCCCCCGCCGAGCTCGTGCAGGGGATGACCTTCGCCGACTCCTACGCCTTCCTCGACGCCTGGGCGGTGGAGGCGCTGCGCTCGCTCGGCATCGACGCGAGCTACCAGCCGCTCAACGACATCGCCAGCCCCACCGGCAAGATCGGCGGCGCCGCCCAGAAGCGGCTCGGCTCCGGCGGGGTGCTGCACCACGTCACGATGAGCTACGACATCGACGCCGAGAAGATGGTGCAGGTGCTGCGCATCGGCCGCGAGAAGCTCAGCGACAAGGGCATCGCCAGCGCCGTCAAGCGCGTCGACCCGCTGCGCAGCCAGACCGGCCTGCCGCGGCAGGAGGTCACCGACCGGATGATCGAGGTCTTCCGGCAGCGGCACGGCCTCGTCGACGACGTCATCGCCCCCGAGGAGCTCGCGGCCGCCGAGCGCCTCGTCGTCGAGAAGTTCGCGACGCCGGAGTGGGTGAACCGGGTCCCGTGAACCTCACCGCTCGGCGCGTCGTGGTCGGCGTCGTCCTCGCCGCCCTGCTCGCCGTCGTCGTGCTGCTCTCGGCCACGATCGGGCAGCTGGCGATCCCGCCGGGCGAGGTGCTCGGATCCGTCCTGCGCGCGATCGGGATCGACACGCCGCTGGCGCCGACGGATCCGACGGTCGAGGCGACGCTGTGGGCCGTGCGCTTCCCGCGGATCGCGATGGCGATCGTCGTCGGCGCCGCGCTCGCCGTCGCCGGCGCCGTGATGCAGGCCGTCTTCGGCAACCCGCTCGCCGAGCCGGGCGTCGTCGGCATCTCCTCGGGCGGCGCGCTCGGCGCGGCCCTCGCGATCGTCCTCGGCCTCACCGTCTTCGGCGCCTGGACGAGCGCCGCCCTCGCCTTCCTCGGCGCGCTCGGCGCCACCGTGCTCGTCTACGTCGTCTCGCGCTCCGGCGGCCGCACCGAGGTCGTCACCCTGCTGCTCACCGGCATCGCGGTGAACGCCTTCGCCGGCGCGGGCCTGGCCACGCTCATCTTCACCGCGGACACCGGCGGCCGCGAGCAGATCGTGTTCTGGCAGCTCGGCTCCCTCAACGGATCCCGCTGGCCCGAGACCGCGGTCGTCGCGGCCGTCCTCGTCGTCGCGGGCGCCGTCGCCGTCGCCCACGCGCGCTCCTACGACCTGCTCGCGCTCGGCGAGCGCAACGCCCGCCACCTCGGCGTCGACGTCGAGCAGCTGCGGATGCTCTCGATCGTCCTCGTCGCGCTGCTCACGGGCGCGGCGGTCGCCTTCGCCGGCATCATCAGCTTCGTCGGCCTCGTCATCCCCCACCTCATCCGGATGATCGTCGGGCCCGCGCACCTCGGCCTGCTCGTCTCGAGCGCGCTCGGCGGCGCGGTGCTGCTGACCGCGTCCGACCTGCTCGCCCGCACCGTGGTCGTCGGCGCGGACCTGCCGATCGGCCTGCTCACCTCGCTCATCGGCGGACCGTTCTTCTTCTTCCTGCTCTACCGGCAGCGGCGGCGATCGGGGGGATGGGCGTGATCGTCGCGCGGGGCGTGCGGGCGGAGATGGACGGCCGGGTGATCCTCGAGGACGTCGAGCTCGAGGTGCGCGACGGCGAGGTGCTCGTGCTCGTCGGCCCGAACGGGGCGGGCAAGTCGACGCTGCTGTCGATCCTCTCCGGCGAGCGCGTGCCGGCGGCAGGGGCGGTCGAGGTCGACGGGCGTGCGCTCGGCGCTTACGGCGCGATGGAGCTGGCCCGGGTGCGGTCGGTGTTCACGCAGGAGAACGCGGTCAGCTTCCCGTTCCGGGTGAGCGAGGTCGTCGCGATGGGCCGGGCGCCGTGGGCGCGCACGGTGGAGAGCCGGGAGGACGTCTCGATCGTCGCCGAGGCGCTGCGGGATGCGGACGTCGCCCACCTCGCGGCGCGCCGGATGACGCACCTCTCCGGCGGCGAGAAGGCGCGCGTCGCCTTCGCCCGCGTGCTCGCCCAGCGGGCCACGACGATCCTGCTCGATGAGCCGACCGCGGCGCTGGACCTGCGCCACGAGGAGGAGGTCATGCGGATCGCCGCGGCGCTCGCGGCGAGGGGGCGGGCGGTGTGCGTGGTGCTGCACGACCTCGCGCTCGCGGCCGCGTACGCGGACCGGATGGCGCTCATCGCGCACGGCCGACTCGCGGCGGTCGGCACCCCGCGGGAGGTGCTCACCGAGGAGCTCGTCGCCGACGCCTACGGCCTGCCGGTGAGCATCGTCGAGGTCGAGGGCGTCCCGATCGTCGTGCCCCGCCGGGGCTGAGGGGCTCCCCGGTCCCGCCGGCCCCGGTCCCTGAGCGAGCGAAGCGAGTCGAAGGGCACCCCTGCGTCGGCTGCGCTTCGACTCCCTCGCTGCGCTCGGTCGCTCAGCGACCGTTCTCCTCCCGGTCCCTGAGCGAGTCTCCTCCCGGTCCCTGAGCGACGAGCGCAGCGAGGAGTCGAAGGGCACCCGGTTCAGGACCGGCGCCCGGGACGGGCGCCGGCGCTGGCGCCGCGCNNGGCGCTGGCGCCGCGACGAAGGCCCGAAAGGGCCTTCGTCCTGAGCGGGGCGCGCGCTGAGCGAGCGAAGCGAGTCGAAGGGCACCCGGCATCGGCTGCGTTTCGACACTTCGACTCGGCTTCGCCTCGCTCAGTGCACCGCTCGGCTCCGCCTCGCTCAACGACCGGGGTCCGCCCGGTCCCTGAGCGACGAGCGCAGCGAGGAGTCGAAGGGCACCCGATCGTCCTGCCGCGGCTGAGGAAGGTACCCTGTTCCGGTGGACGGCTGGCTCATCGCACTGATCGTCGCCGGCGGCGGCGTGGTGCTCGTCGTCGTGCTGCAGGCGCTCGGGCTCGTCGACCTGCGCGACAAGCGCCGCCGCGGCAGCGGCATGGTCGGCGCGATGACGGGGATCGACGAGGTGTTCTTCCCGACCCGCGCCGAGGCGCTGCAGGAGCGGGCGCGCGAGGCCGTGCTCCCCGCGCCGGTGCCGCTGCCGGGCGACGGCGACCTCGGGGTCTACGCCGGCAAGGTGCGCATCGACCTGTCCGCCAGGGACTGAGCGGGGCGCGCACCGCTGTCGAGTAGCGCGCGCAGCACCCGCTCCCGCTGGTCGAGTAGCGCGCGCAGCGCGCGTATCGAGACCGAGCCGTGCATCGGCGNNGCCGTGCATCGGCGTGGTCTCGATACGGCCGCTGCGCGGCCTACTCGACCAGCGGGCCGCCGCCGGCGGCGGTTGCTCGACCAGCGGGATTGGGCGTCAGCGCGTCGTCAGGCCCGCGTAGTCGGGGTGCTTCTCGATCCACCCCGCCGCGTAGGGGCACAGCGGCACCACGCGCAGGTCGCCCGTCGCGCGGATGTCATCGAGCGCGCCGCGGACGAGGATGCTCGCGAGGCCCTGCCCCTGGTATGCGTCGTCCACGCCGGTATGGGTCAGGCTGATCCGTCCGTCGGCGATCTCGTAGTCGAGCACGCCCGCGCGCTCGCCCTCGACGAGGATCTCGTACCGCTGCTGCTCGGGGTCGTTGCGCACTTCGGTCGACATGCGCCGAGCCTAGGCCGTGCCTCCTGATCCCGCGAGGGCGTCGTCGACGATCGCCTTCGCCTCCGCCTGCACCCGGGCGAGGTGCTCGGGGCCGAGGAACGACTCCGCGTAGATCTTGTAGACGTCCTCCGTGCCGCTCGGCCGCGCCGCGAACCACGCCGAGGCGCTGACGACCTTGAGGCCGCCGATGCCGGCGCCGTTGCCCGGCGCCTCCGTGAGCTTCGCGAGGATGGGCTCGCCCGCGAGCTCCGTCGCGGCCACCGCCGAGGGGTCGAGCCGGCCGAGCCGCGCCTTCTGCTCCGGCGTCGCCGCCGCGTCCACGCGCGCGTAGGCGGGGTCCCCGTGCTCGGCGACCAGCTCGCGGTATCGCTGAGAGGGGGTCTTCCCCGTCACCGCGATGATCTCGGCGGCGAGGAGGGCGAGGATGATGCCGTCCTTGTCCGTCGTCCACGCCGTCCCGTCGCGCTCGAGGAAGCTCGCGCCCGCCGACTCCTCGCCGCCGAAGGCGACCGAGCCGTCGACGAGCCCGGGCACGAACCACTTGAAGCCGACCGGCACCTCCCACAGTCGGCGGCCGAGGGCGGCGACGACGCGGTCGATCATCGAGCTCGAGACGAGCGTCTTGCCGATCGCCGCGTCCGCGCGCCAGCCCGGGCGGTGCGCGGCGAGGTAGTCGATCGCGACGGCGAGGAAGTGGTTGGGGTTCATCAGTCCCGCATCCGGGGTGACGATGCCGTGCCGGTCGGCGTCGGCGTCGTTGCCGGTGAGCACGTCGAAGTCGTCGCGGGCCCCGATGAGCGCGGCCATCGCGGACGGCGAGGAGGGATCCATGCGGATCTTCCCGTCCCAGTCCAGCGTCATGAACGCCCAGCGCGGGTCGACCTCGGGGTTGACGACGGTGAGGTCCAGCCCGTGGCGGTCGCGGATCGCGGCCCAGTAGGCGACGCTCGCCCCGCCGAGCGGGTCGGCGCCGATGCGCACGCCCGCCGCGCGGATCGCGTCGAGGTCGATGACGTTCGGCAGGTCGTCGACGTAGGCGCCGAGGAAGTCGTGGCGGCCGGGCTCGGGATCGGCGATGCGGCGCACNNCGTTCGCGCGGGCGGCGATCCAGCCCGTCGCGTCCGAGTCCGCCGGGCCGCCGTGCGGGGGGTTGTACTTGAAGCCGCCGTCGCGCGGGGGGTTGTGGCTCGGCGTGATGACGATGCCGTCGGCGACGTCGTCGGGGCCGTGGGTCTCGTTCCAGACGATGATCGCGCGGGAGAGGGAGGGGGTGGGCACGAAGCCGTCCGCGGCGTCGGCGAGCGCGCGCACGCCGTTGCCGGCGAGCACCTCGAGCGCCGTGCGCTCGGCGGGGGCGGAGAGGGCGTGCGTGTCGCGGCCGATGAAGAGCGGGCCGGTGATGCCCTGGCCGGCCCGGTACTCGACGATCGCCTGCGTGATCGCGGCGATGTGCGCATCGGTGAAGGCGGTGTCGAGGGAGGAGCCGCGGTGCCCGCTCGTGCCGAAGACCACCCGCTGGGTCGGGATGCTCACGTCCGGCACGCGGTCGCGGTAGGCCGCGAGGAGCTCGTCGAGGTCGATGAGGTCGGACGCCGTCGCGGGGGTCCCTGCGCGCTCGTGCATGCGGACATCCTGGCACTGCGCGCCCCGCTCAGGGCGAAGGCCCTTTCGGGCCTTCGCCGCGGCGCTTGTCTCCGCGCCCGTCTCGGGCGCCGGGNNGGGGAGGAGAACGGTCGCTGAGCGACCGAGCGAAGCGAGGGAGTCGAAGCGCACCCGCGTCCCGGTCGGGCCCTTCGCTCGCTCAGGGACCGGAACCCTCCCGGTCGCTGAGCGACCGAGCGAAGCGAGGGAGTCGAAGCGCAGCCGATGCACCCCCCCGGACTGGGGTGATCCCCGAGGCGCATTTCTCGGCTGTTTCACACCGGCGGATCGGTACACCGGTATCAGTGCCGGAACGAGGCGCCCCGCGGGGCCCATCCGGCACGCAATCCGACCCCGACCCATCCCGCCCGAAAGGCTCCGCCATGCCCGAGATCANNCTTCCGAGATCACCCGCCCCGCCGCCACCGAGGAGCGCCGCGGAAAGCGCCGCGCCGTCGTCGCCGGCGCCCTCGCCGTCCTCGCCGTCGGCGGGATCGGCGCCGCGCTCACGAGCGCCGCCTGGACCGACAGCGTCTTCTACACCGCCGACGCGCAGGCCGCCACCTTCAACCTCCAGGGCTCCCTCGACGGGCAGGCATGGGTCGAGTCCGACGACCCGTCCGACATCACGCTGATCATCCCGGCGACCGCCCTCGCCGACCTCGTCCCCGGCCAGACCCGCACCGTCGACCTCTGGGTGAAGAACGACTCCACCGTCACCGCGAACCTCGCGGCCCCGACCGCGGTCTGGAGCGGCTCGACCTTCACCGCGGACCCGCCCGCGACGCTCTCCGGCCTCGTCAGCTCGCTCGCGCCGGGCGCGACCGACATGTTCACCCTCACCGTGACGGTCCCGGGCGACTGGGACGACGCGAACCAGGGCGAGACCGGCACGCTCGTCGTGACCGTCGAGGGCACCGCCGCCGCGTCCTGACCCCGAACCGCCTGACGAACTCCGAACCGCCCGACAATCCGAGAGGAGGACTCCGATGCTGCTGCGCCGCGCCGCCGGGGTCCTCCTCTGGGCGCTCGCGGCCGTCGGGGTCGCGTGCGCCATCGTCTGGGGCCTCGCCGCCGCCGGTGTCGTCAAGCCGCTCATCGTGGTCTCCGGCTCGATGGAGCCGCAGATCATGACGGGCGACCTCGTCGTCGCCGTGCGCGCGCCGGTCGCCGACCTGCGCGTCGGCGACGTCGCGAGCCTGCCGAGCGACCTCGCCGACGCGCTCGTGACCCACCGCATCCGCTCGATCGCCCTCGAGGGCGACGTCTACCGCATCGACATGAAGGGCGACGCGAACGAGTTCGCCGACGCCCTCGACTACCTCGTGCCCGCCGACGCGCTCGTCTGGGTGCCGCGGCTCACCGTGCCCGGCGCGGGGACGGTCGTCGCGCGGATGATGACGCCGCCGGTCGCGGTCCCGCTGCTCGTCGGCATCCTCGCGCTCGTCGGGGTCGTCTGGCTCGTGCCGGTGCCCGCCCGGGGCCGGCGTCCCGCGGATGCCGACGCCGCCGGCCCCGCGACCGCCGAGGCCGAGCTCGAGGAGGCGGGACGATGACCGCGCGCCGCGGGCGCCTCGCCCTCGCCGCCGCGGTCGCGGCGGTCGCCGCGACCCTGCTCGCCGTCCTCGGCCTCGCCGCCCCGGCATCCTCGACCGACCTCGACTTCCGCTTCGACTTCGGCACCGTGACCCCGGGCCAGGTCGTCGCCGACGAGCGCGCCGTCGAGGTGCCGGTCGACGTGACCGTCGCCCGCGTCGAGCCCGGNNGCCGCGCGCTGCCGGCGGGGGAGTACGCGCTGCGGGTGCGGCTCGAGGTCGCCGCGACGGTCGAGCCCGGCGCCGCGCTGAGCACCGCGGGCCGCATCGTGCTCGTCGAGCGCTCCGGGGCGCTCGCGGCGACCGGCGCCGGGCCGCTCGGTCCGGTCGGGATCCTCGCCGGCGTCGCGCTCGGCCTCGGGGCCCTCGTGCTCGGGATCCTTGCGGTCCGCCGCCGGCGGGCGGGGGCGCGATGAGCCGCCTCGGCCCCCGCCTGCTCGCCGCCCTCGCCGCGGCCGTGGCCGCGTTCGCGCTCC
>MTKZ01125270.1_pt1 | contig 14178 bp, 10 predicted proteins | sample 1042781 | NCBI WGS metagenome assembly MTKZ01 (sample SAMN06212207, study PRJNA360539) | anaerobic digester metagenome | biome: Wastewater treatment plant; material: sludge; isolation source: anaerobic digester fed with sludge from wastewater treatment plant | place: Denmark: WWTP Viborg ...
ATTGATTATGTCGTCCAATACGTGGATACGCTCACGAACACCAACAACTGGCTGTCGCTCGTGACCAATCCCGGCACTGGCGGCCTTGTCACCAACGACTTCCCAATCACTGCTATTCCTCCCAGCCGCTTTTATCGGATTCTGATTCCTTGAAACGAAGTGGTACGCGAGGCGGGGGTCGAACCCACAACCTTCGGCTCCGGAGGAGGCCCGACGATAAAACCAATCTGCCACAAAGTATTCCCGGCCAATAGCATCCCCGTCTTTCCTTCCTGACGCTCGCCTGTTGTTCTGGTCCTTGTTCTGGTTGGACGGTGAATTCCTTCCGAAAGGTATTCGACCGCTCAGGCCGACGAATACGCGGGTTGTGGCAGCGGAACGGCTCCTTCTACGTTCAGGCGATGGTGGTTGACGCTGAAACCGGAATCAAAAAGAACAACCGCATCCGGCTGACTGGGGCAACCAGCCAAACGGAGGCCATCAAGGCCATGTATGGTGTGCTGAAAGGAATCAAGGACGGAGAAATCGCCAGCACGCGGTCAGCGCCGGATTTCAAAACGTTCCGCGAGCATTACCGGAAGGTGTCGGGCAGGTCCAAGGTGTCGGCGATTCGTGAGGACAATTGCCTGAAGCACTGGGAAAAGTTTCTGGGAGCCAACATGCGAATCAGCAAAATCAATCCGCGGCAGATTCTCGCGTATCGCGGCCAAATGCTCGCACGGGGGCTGTCGGCGAGCACGGCCAATCATCACGTCAAGGCTTTGCGGGCGGTGCTGAAGTTGGCGAGAACGGAAAAATACATTCAGAAGCTGCCGTTCGATGGCATCACGCCCCTCAAGGTCAAATCCGTGGAGCGGAAGTTGTTCTGTACTGAGGACCTTCTGAAAATTGGGACCGATGCTCTGCGGAACCACCCAATAACCGGCGAGCAGTTCGCAGATTTTCTGCTGCTGTGCATGTATTCGGGTGGGCGCAAATCAGAAGTGGCGAATCTGAAATGGGAAAACGTTGACTGGCAAAATAGGCAACTCGTGTTCCAAGGGGACACGACAAAAAACTTTGAGAGCCGTCGTGTTGACTTCAGCCGCAACCTCGAAAACCACCTGCTGTGCATGAAGGCCAAAGCCCTTCAAGGGGTGGCCTATCTGTTCCCGTCTTATCGCTTGGGAAAACCCCATCGAACACGCATTGCCGTTCAGTCCTTCCAGAAAATGGTCGAATCCGTTCGCCGTGCCGTGGGCTTACCGGACTTCACCCTTCACCTAACCCGTCACTATTTCATCTCAACCTGCGTGATGGCGGGCATTGACTACATGACAATCGCCAAGTGGGTTGGCCACAAGGACGGCGGTGTGCTGATTGGTAAAACCTACGGGCATTTGAACCGCGAGCACATGCAGAAGATGGCAAGTAAGCTCACGTTTTAGCCGCAGCGAAATCTCGCGCGCCCATCGCTTGCCGGTGTCGCTTTTCTGAAGTAGCCCAGGAGCACAATGAAACCTACATCACAAAATCGAACTGGAACCGGAAACAAGAACGCTCAATCCGCGCTCGCTGAAATCAACGCCCAAATTGAGGCGCTGACGAAGCAGCGGGTCACCTTGGCTGAACCCCTCAAGGTTCGCTACGCTGAACTGCGGGCCGAGGTGGTTCAGATGGCATCCCAAATCGCCGAACTGGTTGNNTGGAAGCCGGAGCCGATGAAGCCCAAGGCCGAAACCCGGATTACGGAAATCCTCAGCGCGAACCGGCAACCGATGGACGTTGACGCTATCATCGCCGCCGTGGGCGATGCCTTCACCCCCTGGAAGGTGAAGAACACCCTGAAGAAGCGGTCACAGGGGGCCAAGGCGGTGTTTACCTTCGCCGATGGCAAATACGTCGTTCGGGCGGTGGCGTAATCACCGTCTGACAGTCACGACCCCGGCAATTCGCCGGGGTTCTCCAAGCAGTCATGGTTCTTGGCTTGGGCGCTGGTTTCGCAGGTTTGGTGCCGAATAAACGCTTTGACCCGCCTTAACTTGTTCAGCAATTTCGAGTCGTTCATGTCACCAAACACGCTCACGCTTTCGTAATCGTAAACGAGCGCCAACCCCAAGCTCTCTCCGTAGGCGCATAGGGCTGGGCAGAACTGGCACAACTGCTCTTTCGGACATTCCAAGGGCATGATGTATTGCCTCCCCTTGAACGAAGCGAAGCGCCGGAAGTGCCAAGGGAGGGAAAACCACTCATGGTAGATGGCGCCACGCCTTTCTTTTAGTTCACAAAACTTGCGTGTCGCGAAGGCGAGCAGCGGGTGGATAACGAAATTGCGCCGCATATCGGCGGTCCTCCCTACCCGTGAGTTGTCCACCCGCAACTGTTTAAGGAGTCCGGCTCGGTCGAACGTCACGTTGTGCCGGAATTCCTCAATCGCTCGCCGTGTCGGGTCGGCGTAGGTGGTGCGCCTCAGCTTTCGTCTGGCGATTGCCACCTGATTCCGCCTGCGCGTTTTTGGGTCCGTTAGCAGCAAATGAAGCCAACGATAGTTTCCCTCTTGTAAGAGTCGCCATCCGGCTTCCGTCAGTGCGAACGAGCGGGTCCTTCTCTCGACTTTGCTGATGTCGACCAGACGATACTGACTGAGAGCTCGAATGAAGGCGGCGTGCGATTGGGAAAACTTTCGGAAGTGGTCCTGAATGGTCTTGTAGCCGACCGTCACGTTTCTGCCTTCGTTAGCGTGTTGGCCGGCGGCAATTTCGTTCAGCCACGAATGGGCGGCGCTGATGGCCTTTTTCTCGCGATTGAAAACGGGGTGCTCTGCGAGCAAGCGGTAAAAACCCGGCCCCACCTTCTCTTGGTCCCAATCGTCATAGGGCAGGTCGTAGGGCTTTCCGAACGCATTCATCCAGCGCAGTTTATCCGATGTGCCCCCTGCCAACCACCGGAAAGGTAATCATTCTCCGCTAAGCCTCACCCTTATGAATCCACTGAAATTAGGCCATATGCGAAATGCGGCGCTGGCACACCCGTCCTCTTGGGAGAGCCGATACAATGAGGGAAAAAACTAAAACCAAAACTCACTACCATATATGACACTGAACACAATAACCAACGATACCGCATTTGCACCGGTGGCCGAACCCACCACACCGTCCACCGTTACCATTGCCCCCCCCAAAACCTTGGAGGAATACGCCAAGGCCATTTTGGACGCTCATCAAGCCGTTAAGCTGGCCGACCGACTATCAAAGAAACAGGGGCGGGAGGCAATCGCTGCCGCCATCAAAGCCGGCCAATACCTTAACCACGCCAAAGATGCGGTCGGCCACGGCAACTGGTTGAAGTGGCTGAAACAGAACTGGGAGGCCATATCTGACACCACCGCTGAACGCTACATGAAGCTCGCAAAATCTGAACATGTGAAGAATTTGAATGAGGCCACAAGCCTCCGGCAGGCATACATCGTCACGGGTTCCCTTAAGGCCGGGCACCTAGACAAGAACCCCGACGAGAAGCCCACCACAAAGCAAAGTGAACCCGTGGAAGGCGACACCACGGAAACCATCCTCAAGAAACTAAGAAACAATTTTGCTGGCTCCCAGAGCCTATACAGGAGCCTTGCGAAGGCATCGCCCGAGTTGGAAAACGCCCTCTTTGATTGCTTCGACACGGGCCTCGCGCCCCTGCCAATTCTATTGGACAAGTGGCAGTATGCGTTGAATGACGTGTTGAGCTATTTCGGCTTGGACCCCATGCAACTCGCCTGCGTTCGTTGTGGCCGTGTCAAAGGACCGGACGATGTCTTTCTGTCAATCTACCCTGATATGCCCGAATACTCAGGTCGTCTTGACTGGTGCGAGGAGTGCGTTGCCCATCACGCACAAAACAAACCCACGATGGACATCGCGCTGGAGACACAGGCGCTCGTTGAAAACCTCACTGAGCTGAAATCCCTTTCGGTCAGAGACTATACGTTTGCTCAAAAGTATTATCAATTGGTGGATACCAAAGTTGCCGACCCCGATTTAATTGTGGCGGCGGAAAGCAACGTTTGGGCACCGGCTGACTTGGAAAACGAGCAGGATACAATCGCGGCCATCGAACGGCTTTCTCCTGAGATTCTCATTGTCAAAGACAAGGCGGGTCATCTGCTGTGGAGCGTCTATCGGCACTTTATTTCCTCTGCGGTCAACTATCAGACACCCGGACGATACATAAAGTTTTTCGTGGTTGACGCCAGCCAACCAGAAAAGCCGGTGCTAGGCATCGGGGCCATCAGCGGAGACTTCCCTGCGTTGGGGCCTCGTGATGATTTCATCGGGTGGACCAAGGAACAGAAGGAAGACGGTAAACTGAACCATATCGCCATTGCGTCAACCATCGTCCCCACACAACCCTTTGGGTACAATTTCAACGGAGGCAAACTGATTGCTGCCGCCACCACCAGTCCGCTTGTGCGGGATGAGACCGAGTCGAAAACACCGGCCTCAGCCAGCAACGCCAGCAGCCGATAGCCATAGCCCGGTTTCCCCGCCTTCACCAGGCTCTGGAAATAGGCTCGGCGATCATCTGCCAGCGGGTAGCAACGTTCGCAGTAAAAACTGTATTCCGTTGCCGCGCCGGCCGCCGGAAACCCCGCCTGCCTGTCGAGCCATGTCTGAATCCGCCGCTGCACCGACGGCAGGAACAGGTGTCCCACCTCCTTCTCCAATCCCGGGTTGGCAGTCGTGAACATCCGGCCCTTCCACTCCATAATGCACCGTTCGGCGGAAGGTATCCCCGAGCTGACCGAGGCGCCGGCCCCAAGCAACAAACTGTGCGGCGTGTCCCGGTTAATCGAGATCGAACGCACAAATGCGTCCAGTGCCATTGCGACCGAATCGCTCATGTTTCCTCCTGAGAATGAACTGACCGTTTCATCGCCCGCTCTTCAGAGCTTCCATCCCGCCTTGATCTTCTCCAGGAGCTTGTTCGCCTCATCCAGCTTTGTATCGGGCTTCGCCTTGATGGACACCGCCACCTCAAGTTGCACGTCACATCCAGCCAGTGACGTGCTCAGCGTCGCCACCTCGTCTGCCAGGTTCTGGAACTCCGCCGGTGACAGCGTCACTCGCGGCGACATCCTGCGGCCAGGTGCGGCACCAGGCTGGGGTGCCGGCGCCGGCGCGCTCGCCTTGACCGCCAGCTCCACCTTCCCATCCGCGGCCAGCGACACGAGCGGACCGCTGCCCGAAACTCGCTGCACCAGTCCGCGCCCCAGCGCATCGCTCAGCGTGCTGATAAATGCCTTTGGCGGCCACGGATTGCCTCTCGCCTTTTTCAGTTCGGCGTAAAGCGTCGCCACCGTCGTCTTTGGCTCCGCCCCCGTACTCCAGGCATCCTTCAGCGCGCCCGGCAGCAACTCGATGGCGCTCAGCGGTGCCGGTNNGGTGCCGGACGCCGAAACACTTTCGCTTTCGCATCCAGTTGAATGGCTGTCGGCTCTTCCTGCCACACGCTGTCATTGCCGAACACCAGCCACAGGTCCCCCGTCTTAACGGCCTGGGCCACGGCCTTGTGGACCTCAGCCACGGCCGCCTGCGGAATGGCGCGCGCCTCTGCCGGATACCCCGGTTGCGTTACCTCCTGAAAGGCATGCGCCCCGTCGAACCAGGAGCACACCGTCGCCAATTCCACCCCATTCGGCTCCGCTGGCCATAACCCTGGCAGCGCTTCCGGCAGCACCGCTTTCGCGCTAACGCTGTTCAGCGCCGCTTTCTTCGGCAAACACGCCTCGCCCGTCTTTTCCCAGTCCGCCACGTCTATCTTCGACCGCCAAAACCACTGCTCCGATCCGTCCGGCCGCACGTGACGCAATGCCAGCACCCCGCGCTGCACCGCATCGGCAATCGTGTTCGTCACGGTCTGTTGGCTTAACAGCTTCGGCAAGTTAGGCCGCCTGGCAAATTGTTGGTAAAGCGCGCTCACCTGTACGCGGTCATCTGTCGCTGGCCAAACGGCGTACGGCCCGCCCGGCATGATCGTCTCGCCGTCAATCTTCTCCTTGAACAGCCGAAGGTCTTTTTCTTGTAGCAGGGTCGGGAACAACGCCTGTGCCCCCATCGTAAATTTCTTAACCTGTACCGCCCCGGTCTTGTCTACGTGCAGCGCCAGCTCGAAGGCGTTCTTCACCGCCGTTTCCGCCGCCTGCTTCGCCAAGCGCTCGCGCTTGTTCACCATCTCCTTTACGTGCGCTTCGTAATCCTTGAAATCTTTCGAGCCCTTGATTTCTTGCCACGCCAGCCACTCGGCCACTTGCTGTTCCGCCTGCTGCAATCCGCCCACGCTGGGCGTCACCACGAGCACCACGTTCTGACAAGTGCGGTTGTCCGTCGGCGACGAGTGCGTCCGCAAGTACGCTTCCGCGCTTGCCAACGGTTTCATCCCCGGCTGTCCGGCATGATCCGCCCCCAGCACCACCAGCCGAAACAGACCGTCATCCTCTACGTCCGCCGGCGAGGGCGGATGATTGTGGAACTTGATCCCCTCTTGGTCACACCCCTCTTTGAGCGGGGTGCATTTCTTCGCCAATTCATCGAACTTGCTCCTGGCCACGCTCAGGGCCTTGATCTTGTAACTGTGGTGGACCTGGTTGAGGTTGGGTTTCGGTCCCAGCCGCCAATACTTCGGAACATTCGTCGTCGGCTCCGTCGCGTCCGTTTCCTCCAAATACCACGAGCTGTTCGCCCAGGCGATCAGCCCGTTGTTGAACACCGCCGGCAGGTCGCACGTCGGCCCCACCAGCCACCGCAAATCCCCTACCTCCGCCTGCTCCCCGATCGGTTGCGAGTAGATGAATGCCGCCACGCACGCCGCCTCCACCTCCCGCCCGTTCAACGTCCCGGCCGCTGCCTTCTGCGCGTCAATCACGCGCGGCAGTTCCGTCTTCAGGTTGCTCGGCCACCACTGCCGCCGAGATCTCCTGCTCGTTGGGCAACCTGTACACCTTTGTAGGCCTCTTCCGGTTCGGCTCTTTCCGCTCTACGACAACGGCGACCATTTGCGTGCCCAGCAAACGCTGGTTGCCTTGGCGCGGCAGGTCATCCTTCGTGGTAAGCGCAATGATCCCGGGGCGCCCACCACAAGGACTCCACACGCCGGCGCGGTTCATCGTCCCGTCATTCAAAAAGTCTTCCAGCGTTTCTCCGGTCACCTCCCACCGCTGTAAGAACTCATGTTGTTCTACCACACGTTGTGGTTGCGCCAGGTCTGCTTCACGCAGGAGCTTGAAAGTCACGCCCGAGCCGTCGGCCTTCGGCACGGGAAGCAACGCGGCGCGCTTGCCCTTCTTCTTCCCAAGCCAAAACGTCTTGAGTAGCGGGATCCGTCCGGTCGTTTGCGGGTCGCGTGCGGTGCGCGCCCACAGGTAAGCTACGGTCGGTTCGCCGTCCGCCATCGGGTAGCGTGCCGCCAGGTCCTGTCGCGCTCGCTCCAACACCCAGCGCCCCCAGGCACGCACATGCCACGCCAGGTCCGCATCCTCTAGCGCCAATAGTTGAATCTGCTTTGCATCCGTGAAATGCGGTTTCTGCTCGCCCTTCCGCTTCTTCATCTTGCCCGCGATGAAATCCTCCACAAAATCCGGCCACTCGCGCACGAACCCCGGCAGCGGCCATTTCTTTCCCGCGAATCGCTGCGGGTAATCCAGCGTGCATTTCTGGATGAACCACGCCACCGGATTCAGGTCTGCCGACGTAACCTCGCACCCCAGCCGCATCGCCTCCAACGGAATAGCACCGCCGCCCGCAAACGGGTCCAGCACCTTAGGGGCGCTGCCGGCGTAGAACTCCTTGATGGCCGCGCGCAAGATATCCATCTCCGCTGCATTCTCATTGCCCCACGCCAGGACGCCACCCTCTACCGTTTCCTTTTCCTCAGAAACCGCGTTGCCCTCTTCGTCCTCCGACGGGACGACGCGGTTCACCACCTTCCCGCCAATCATGTCGAGCAGTTCCTGCCTCTTCTGCGCGTCGCCCGGATCAGGCAACAGCGTGCAGAGCAGCGCCGCCCGGCACGCCGCCAGTGGCCGTCGCGCTGGCCAGATGTGCAGCGTCGAGATGTGCCCATGCCGCACATTTTTCTCATGCACGCTCGTCAGCGACGCCTGCTTCAGCGGAAAGGCGACCTCAATCAATCTTGGTTTATCGGTCATGGCGTTGCTCAGGGATTCTCTTGGATTATGACCGAGTTGAAGACGGCGTTACGGATGGCGTCCGGATTCGGCGGGGTTGCCCGCAGTTCGCCGTCCACTCGCTGACGGGCGAACGCCGCGCGCTGGAAGACCTCCCGCAACGAAGCGGCGTGGGGATTCAATGTGAGCGCCCGCAAGCAAACGGTTATGAGCTCCTTTAAGTAGAATTCCACATTCGCGGCGAATAAAGGCAGTTTGAACCGGACCTGGGAGCCGTGGACGATGCAGCATCGGATCCGGTACAGCCTGCTAAGCTGCCACAGCAAATGCCGATGATGCGCAGCCAGAAGATCAGCCGTTTTCTTGGGGTCTTGAAGGGCCGTCGCTAGGCGGGCAATCCGAAGGCCGGCGACCGGATTGTCCCCAAAACTGGCGGCCAGCTTCGTTGCCGCCGCTGGCGTTTGCAGCAACTTGAGCGCGGCAGGGTATTCCAAGTCATTCAGCGTTGCCGCCCCCGATGCCGTTGCAAAATCCGCGTCCCAGGTGATCTGCTGCCCCTTGAGCGTCCTCACCAGATCGCTGACCAGCCGATAAAGATATCGTTGCAGCAACGCATCGCTCGCATGGATTGCGACTGTTCGTCCGATGTTCTCGCCCTGGCTGACGTGTGCCAAAAACTCAAGCCCCATCCACCAGTTGAGAAACTTGTCTTTGTACGTGTCCGAGTCGCTGCCGAAGCGGGAATGCCTGATCGCTGCGCGCACCCGCTGCACCAGTTCCAACGGCACACCCGCCGACAAAGCCAGCGTCACCCAGGTCACGCGCAGACTGTGGAAGTCCCGCACACTGGCGCGCCTCAGCCCGCCCGCTCGCGCCGAGCGCAACACCGAATCGTCCGCCTTCAGAGCCCTGGCCACGCTGCCCGCGCCAGCCTGCCACCGCACCACCCCGCACCCGATCGCCGCCGCGATCTCATTCAGATAAACCGAAACGGAACTCTGGCTCACCCCGGCGGCCTTGGCAACCTGATCCACGCTGCCCCCGTCCATGTAAAGGCCGAACACCCGCACCAGGCGCTCCGTGCGCTCTCCCGCGGGCAGCCCGGCCAGGTAAGCCTCGCCACGCCGCCGCACCTCCTCGGCCGGCACCTCCACCCCTTTGCGCGCCGGAGCCCCCCCGCCCGCTAAGGCCGCCCACAGCACCTGTTTCACCCGCCGCGTGATGCCGTCAGGATTCGAACGATACATCGCTGCCGCCTCAGGGAACACGAAGCCCTCTCCGTGATAGGCCTTGCTCTCCGAGCGAGCCGCTCCCTCACCAACCCCCGGCCCCCTGATTTCAGCCTTCAGCTTTCCAGTTTTCAGCTTTTTAGCCGCCTTCTCCGCCCTCTTCGCGAGTTCATCCCGCAGCCGGCCATGTTTCGGGATGCTCACCGTCCCGCCCGTCTTCGCCGTCTTGACCGTCACGAACCCGCCCCGCAAGTCCACGTCCTTCCACTTGAGCAGGCAGCAATCGCCCCGGCGCATGGCCGTGCACATGCCCGTCACAATGATTGGCCGGATAAAATCGTCGTCCTTCGCGGCTTCCAGGATGGCCCTCAATTCTGCCGCCGTGAACGGCTGCCGGAACACCATTGCCTCCTCCCGCGTCACCAGCCGGTCGAACGGATTAGGCGCGCCGCTCGGCAACAAATGTCTGAATGCCGACCGCAGCAGCTTCAGCTTCTTGTTCCACGTCCGTCCGCTAACCCCCCGATCCTTCTCGGCCTGCATGAATGCGGCCACGGTCTCCGGGTCCGCGTGCGCCAGGTCCGTTGCTCGCCGATTGCGCGACCGCACGAACGCCACCAGCCGCCCCAACGTCTTCCGCCCTTCCCGCGCGTACTTGTCCGCGAGCGCCCGTCGGCGCGCCAGCCCGGCCCACTCTGTCTCCAGCTCCGACAGCTTCACCTCCCGCACCTCTTTGCCCGTCTTGAGAGCGTATAACCTCTCGACCAGCCGCGCCGAGTCCCGCACGGTTCGCGCCTCGGCTGCCACCTGTTTCAGCCGCAGCGCCGCCGCCCCCCGCGACTGCTCGAACGCCGCGTCCCCGCGGTCCCGCAGCCGCCCCGACGCCGGGGGCGTCCCCGTCATCTTGACGCCGAGGTTCACGCACTCGCGCCTGCCATTGACCATGAACCGCCCATACCAAATTCGGCGCACGTCTCCGTTGGCTTCGGTTCGCATTTCAAGGTGCATAATTCCTCTTTTCCGTGTTGGTGATCAGTTTTCGGTCCGATTGCAACCACCTGAAATCTACCGAAACCAACAGTCCCAAACAAGAAAAAAAGCCAACAAAGTGGCCAACAAAGCCGGCGAAAAACCCTCCTCTGATTCCTTAATTCCGCTGAAAACCTCAATAAAGCCGCCAAAAAGATGGTACGCGAGGAGAGGGTCGAACTCTCAACCTTCGGCTCCGGAGGAGGCCCGACGATAAAACCAATGTGCCACAAGGTATTCCCGGCCAAGAGCATCCCCGATTCCCCTTCCTGACGCTGGCCAGTTGTTCTGGTCCCTGTTCTGGTTGAAGGGTGAAGTCATTCCAAAAGGTATTCGACGGTTCACGCCGAAGGGTCCGCGGGCTGTGGCAGCGAAACGGCTCCTTCTACGTTCAGGCGATGGTGGTTGACCCTGAAACCGGAATCAAAAGGAACAACCGCATCCGGTTGAACGGCGCAGCCAGCCGAACGGAAGCCGTCAAAGCGATGTATGACGTGTTGAAGGGAATCAAGGACGGAGAAATCGCCAGCACGCGTTCAGCGCCGGATTTCAAAACGTTCCGTGAGCATTACCGGAAGGTGTCGGGCAGGTCCAAGGTGTCGGCGATTCGTGAAGACAATTGCCTGAAGCACTGGGAAAAGTTTTTGGGGGCGGAGTCGAAAATCAGCAAAATCACGTCGCGTCAAATCCTCTCCTATCGCGGGAAGATGCTCGAAAGGGGGTTGTCGCCGACTACGGCCAATCATCACGTCAAAGCCCTTCGGGCGGTGTTGAAGCTGGCGAGAACGGAAAGATACATCCAGAAGCTGCCGTTCGACGGTATCACGCCGTTAAAGGTGAAGTCCGTAGAGCGAAGGTTGTTCTCGACGGATGACCTTCTCAGGATTGGAACCGAAGCCCTGCGAAACCACCCCATTACAGGGGAACAGTTTGCCGACTTCCTCCTGCTTTTAATGTTCACAGGTGGGCGTAAATCCGAAGTGGCGAATCTGAAATGGGAAAATGTGGATTGGCAAAACCGGCAATTGGTGTTTCAGGGGGACACGACAAAGAACTTTGACAGCCGTCGCGTTGACTTCAGCCGCAATTTGGAAAACCACCTGCTGTGTATGAAGGCCAAAGCGATTCAGGGGGTTCCGTATCTCTTCCCGTCATACCGTTTGGGCAAACCGCACCGGACAAAGACCGCCGTTCAGTCGTTTCAGAAAATGGTTGAAGGGGTTCGCCGGGTTGTGGGGTTGCCGGATTTCACCCTTCATTTGTGCCGCCACTACTTCATCTCAACCTGCGTGATGACGGGCATTGACTATATGACCATCGCCAAGTGGGTCGGGCACAAGGATGGCGGCGTGCTCATCGGGAAAACCTACGGCCACTTGAACCGGGAGCATATGCGGAAGATGGCCAACCGGCTCACGTTTTAGCCGTGGCTCAACTATTCGCTCCTTGGCTGTTGCCGGGTTTGCGGTCCCGTGGGACAAGCCCTGCCAATATGAAAAACATATCAGTAGACCGAACTGGAAGCAAAAACGCCCAAGCGGCACTGGCCGACATCAACGCGAAAATCCAAGCCTTGAACCAGCAGCGGGTCGCTCTGGCCCAGCCCCTTAAAGACCGATACGCGGAGATGAGGGCGGAACTGGTGGCCCTCGACGCCGAGGTCCGACAACTGGACCCGGAGTGGAAGCCGCAACCGATGAAGCCAAAGGCTGAGACCAAGATTGCCGAAGTGCTCACTGCCAAGGGTAAGCCGCTGACGGCTGACGAAATCATTGCGGCAGTCGGCGATGCCTTCACGTCGTGGAAAATCAAGAACGTACTGAAGAAGAAGTCCACCGGAGCCAAGGCAGTGTTCGCGTTGGCCGATGGCAAATACGGGATGAAGGCCGCAGCGTAATCGCCCGAGCCAATACCAGCAGACCCCGGACTTCGGTTCGGGGTTTTTCGTGCGGCTGGATGGTGTTTACCTTTGTGGTGGCATAATGGAGGGAGTATAGTTTAGGGTAAATGAATGGCTAATGGTCAAGCACCAGACAACTCACCTTATCGCGTTTGGGACAGGGTCAAGGTAAGCAAGGACCTCTTTGACCTGCTCATCAAGCATCCTCTCTTCCAAGCGAAGCCGGAGGCCATCAACACAGCTCAATACTGGCTACGAGCGATTGACGCCGCAGTGGAACGGAACGATGGCAAGCCCGTGACTTGGGACTACAGGGACATCGAAAGCCGGTTTCGGTCATTCCGGCACTCGCACACGCATTACCGCGACGCTCTCAGGGACCTTGGCTTGCTCACCTTCACTCCGTATCGGCCACCAGCAAACGCGTTCGCAGAGGGCGAATGCCGCAACTTCGCAATTACGGACGTGGGCCGCAGGCTGGTGACCGGTGGCATCTTTCAGTGGCTCTACCATTTGCTGAAGGACCCGCAAACCCGGCGACGAAATCAGGTGGCCATTTCCAAGCGTAAGATGACGCTGAAGGCTTACGAGGAGCCAATCAAGCAAATCATTGACGGCTTCAATCGCTCGGTGGAGTTCGACGTGGATGCGGTGCTCGCACAACTACGGCGAGACGAACGGGAGGAGCCGGGACGTTTCAACTCCGCCCTTCACCATCTGCTGGCCATCGTGAGGCGGGATATTGGTAACTTAGAGATTAAGGAAGGCCGCATCTATCACGAGTTCGTTGGCCTCTCCAGTAAATACCGGCAGTTCGCTCTTTTCCGTGGCAGGCCCTACGTCGCGACCTTGGACGTCCGAGCCTGTCACCCGACTTTCCTTGGCCGATTGCTGTGGGAGTTCTATACCAACGAAGCCGCGGCCATTGACGCGAAACTCGGCGTGGCGGTCAACCGGGTTGACTTGGAAAGGGAGCATCGGGAATGGACCGGCCTTTTCACCGACCACGATACAGACCCGCGGGACGGCATTGTCAGGGAAGCCGGTATCACCACGCCAAGAGCAGATTTCAAGGACTGCCTCAACTCGTGGCTGAATGGTGCGAGACAATACAAACGGAGGACCGATGGCCGAACCAACCGGACGGACAACCGAAGGTTGGAGGCGTGGTTCCAAAGACGATTTCCGGAGATGGCCAGAGTATGGACCGCGATGGAGGACCGACGTATCACTGGCAGGCTCATCACGGAAGAATACGAAGGGCCGTTGATGCTCGACCCAGCCCTTTACGGCTTTGCTGATGGTCTGGGGCTGACATTGGCTTACGAGTATGATGGAGTTGGCGTGTTCGCGGAACGGGATGACCACGACATCACGGGCAAACTCGACAAGGTCAAGGCATTCATCCAACAAAACGCTGTTCGGCAGTTCGGTGTTGCCGTGGTGGTCAGGTGAGGCTGTAACTCCAAGTAATCTTTTTCTCTCTACATCTACTACCCTCCATTATGCCACCACAGAGGTAAACATATCACCCCCTGTGTTGGACGTGGGTTCGCACGAGGCCCCACGATGACGATGCATGGGGCAGGCCAAAGGAGAACCGGTGGTTCGCTGAACCTGAGGCTTCGGCCGTCCATAAGTAGGCTCGGCCACGAGTGGTTGCTTCGATTATCCCGACGACTTCTCCGCGGTGGCCGGTATTTATACTCAGTGGCGGAATGACCCGCCGTTAAAGGAGAAAGAGAACCGAAAGATGAATGATACCCAAAAAACCGACGCAGTTGGCTCCGCTGAGGAGCGAGCCGCCCGCATCGAGAGGATGGCCACTGCTATCATTGACGACGCCAAGCAACGCACCACCGAGAGGG
>MTKZ01000415.1_pt1 | contig 14175 bp, 10 predicted proteins | sample 1042781 | NCBI WGS metagenome assembly MTKZ01 (sample SAMN06212207, study PRJNA360539) | anaerobic digester metagenome | biome: Wastewater treatment plant; material: sludge; isolation source: anaerobic digester fed with sludge from wastewater treatment plant | place: Denmark: WWTP Viborg ...
ACATCCTCATAAAATACTGGTAGATTATAACAATAGTAGTAATAAACTGAGTAAACCATTACCATTGATTGTTTTTAAAATAGACAATCTACTAAACGACGGTGACCCTAGAATTGGTATAGAAGAAGATAATAATATAATACCATATCCTGATAGAATATTTAAAATAAATCCGGAAATAAATGATGGAGACCCCTTTATAGTTACAGACGAACATTTAGATATATCACCATATCCTGATAGAATATTTAAAATAAACCCAGCAATAAATAACTCAGACCCATATTTAATAGAGTTCGATGCTATAATTATACGTCCGTTTCCGATTAATAATTTTTGGATAGAAGAAGGAGTTAATGAAGGTGACCCATTGATTGGTATGAATTATATACCTGATGGAGCATTTAAAAATATGAGTAGTTTATCAAGCATATACAATTTAAATAATGTAGAATTCATAGGCTCAAATAGTTTTAATAAAGTACCTCTATTAAATGAAGTAACATTAAGTGAAGAATGCGTATATAATCAAACTACATTCGATAAACATATAATAATAAATAAGGAGTGATTTTTATGGCTTATACTGGAGATGGAACGTTTAATAGCCCATATTTAATTGATAATATACCTGATTTTTACACAGTACTATATATGTCCGGTTTTGGTGGAAATTATGAAACTAGATATATAGAATTGGTAGCCGACCTAGATTTTAATACAATGGGTTTAATCGGTGATTATATATTTTCAGTAGGTGGTTTAAGTACTAATAAGGTCAGTATAAACGGAAATGGACATTGGATACGTAATCATACCAGATTTTATAATAACCTACTATATGGTGGTGGCAAAGCTTCGGAAATCGTATTTACAAATACAAAAATATCAATATATGACTTATCTACTAGTACACTTCCGTTCATACAACGAAGTTATTCCGGTACGTCAATATTCTTTAATAAATGCGTAATATATATCTATAGTACAAATCCAAATGGTATAATGTTTCATGTTAATACGACTCTAGTAGCATCGGTACTACTTAGATTCAATTTATCATATATTAAAATAAAATATACTAATTTGAATTGTACAAATGGTCCAAATATATTTAAAAATCAAAGCCGTATGCGTTTTTTCTGTTCGACAGTTGATTTAGATGTGTCCTTTAAAAACACGGTATCGGATGGTGATAATTCATTATTTGGATTACAGGATGGTATTAAAACCGAAGTAGTGTCATCTTATTTTAAAGGAAATATAAGACAGATTAATGATGTATTCAATAATGATTATCCGATGAATTTATTCGGTAATACAACCGATACTGGTAGATTATTGATATCAAACTCATATTCTAAATTAAACTTTAACAATTTAAATGCATCTTATTTTAATTTTGCACAGGGTCAGGTATTGCAAACTCCATGTTTTATACATCATGATAAAATAGAATTTAAATCCCCTTTAGTTAAAGAAAATTATAATGATGGAGTTAATTATATAGAAGGTGTTAAGACACAAAATAATTTAATTATAACTACACCTGAAGCATATGGACCACCGAATGGTCCTGATTATCTTAGAGATTTAGGTTTCTTTGTAGAAAGTGAAAATTGAGGTGATAAATAAATGAGACCACCAACTGGTATAACTTTAAAGAATGTAAATTTGTACACATATACTTCTAAGTCAGCACCGTTAATAGACCCTTCTAAAGAGCTGGGTGGTAGAACATCGTTGGAAGCGGATGTCTCTATGCGAATAGGGACAATAAGTGTTGTAGATGTAGGAGCAATCAAAATATGTTGGATTAGAATTGTATCCATAGAGAAAGACTCAAATTATCCAATATATGCAATAGCATGGGAATATGACACAAACACAAAGGTGAAATATAATGCAATAAATATATATTTTGATAATACTCTTACAACTGCTATGAATTTAGAATATAAAGATAATGGTATCAATAGCTTAGAAGAAACATATATAGGTACTAATAAAATAGAACCACCGGTAATAGGAAATAGTCAAATAATAGTCACACCACCAGTTACTAATCAGACTACAGAAGTTAATGATTATGATTTGAAAACATTTACATTTAAACGTAATGATGATGTTAGTGCCAATATCATATCAAATATGTTAAATAATGCGGAAATTAGTGTAAATAGAGATTTATTTGGAGATACGATATTCGAATACAACGAGAAATATTACAATAGATTTAAATTAGAATATCCAGATTATCGTTTAGCTAAGAGTAATACACATATATTTATATGTAAACCAGAATGTAATATATTTAATCCAGATGGTACGTTATTATCACAGTTTAGAAATAATAATAACTGGAATCATTTAGCTAATAAAGACCCTAGAAATGATGCCATACTATATAATCTAACTAGTATAAATACACCTTATGAAACAGATTTTAATTTCTTATTATCTAATAATATTATTGGAGCAGAAATAAATGATAAATTCATTTCATCTGGTGAATATGGTAAAAGTTTAACTGGTCATAGTATTCAGTATGGTAAGTCAAATGTATTATCTAAAGTAGGAGATAGTGTGACGCTAACATTTAAAGATAATGCTAAATTTAGCATATACAAATATCATCAATTCTTAAACGATTATATATCTGGTGTGTATAGAGGAAAATACGAACCGTCTATGGACAGTATACTTAATAAATCTTTAGATTATGTAGTTCCTATGTACAGTATTACAACTGGACCAGATGGTTCAGAGATATTATTCTGGTCTAAACACTATGGATTATTCCCATTAAATACTAATGCTAATTTGTTTTCCTTTGGTTCAGGAGACTATCTAAAAAATGTAACATTGTCCATAAATTATAAATTCTCAACATTGGAACAGTATGATATATTTAATTTAGTTGAATTTAATGCTCACTCTATTGCTGCTAGAAGTAACGGTAAAAAATACTATGGTAAAATCAATACTCTTGGAACAGGATACACGTGGTCATCTACACCATTTGTAACATTGGAAAATGGTAAACTGAGATTAAGATTTACTACAATATAAAAAGAATAAGTGTGGAATTTCCACACTTATTCTTAATGTACGTCACCGGTATTATTTATAAGACATAAGAACATTCTTATAATAAATCAAATAAATGAATGGAGATGATATGATGTCGAATATCATAAATAGGAACTATACCGATGATATCAATATGAAAGAAGAAATCATCAATGAACTAGTTCCAAAATATTTTCCGGATATAGATGTTAATAAACGCATTATAGGTTTATTGGGACTGACTACTGAATTGATATCTAATAGTACAGAGTCAGTATTTCATGCTATATCCACATTATCACAAGAAGTCGTACCATCAAAGGCGATAATACCTGAGAATATATATGATTATGCTAATATATTTAATATAAATAGCGTATTCACTACACCAGCATACTGTAAAATCCCATTAATTATCCAATTATCAGACATAGAACGATTGGGTACAACTTATCATGATACTAGTGATATAATAGAATTAATATTAGATGAAAATATTATTATAAATATAGAAGATGTATATTTTTCATTAAATTATCCTGTATCTATAAAACGTAAATCGGGTACAAATAATTTATATACTGCCAATTATATTATAGATGTAGATAATTTAAATTCTGTTGTTGGATTAGTAAATACCAATATAAATACTAGCCTAATTACTAAAGAAGGTATACTGGTTTTAGATTTATACTGTCATCAATTTAAAAGAGAATACACAGAAGAAACTATAATAATAAATACTCGTATAAATTATCCAACGTATGATATATCTTTTAATGATTTGTTAGCAGGTATTGATATAACATACAGAGATGATAGTGTTGATAAAATAGCATTAGAATTAGTACCATATGGTAATATGCCAACAAAGAAGTATTTCTGTTATTATAGACAAATCAACGATAATACTATACAGATATCTTTTAATAGTAAAGATGGATATTTTCAACCTAAATTTAATTCAGTATTATCTGTTATTAAATACTCTACCCTTGGTAAAGAAGGGGAGTTTGAATCGTATAATGGTAATAATGTATTTATAGAAAAACCAAAAGACGGTTATAGTAGCCTACTAAATTTATCTATAATACCAGCATTAGTCAGTAGCTCAGTTGGAAGTGTAGAAAAACCAACACTAGAAACGTTAAGAGCATTAACCGTTGAAGCATTCTCATCTGGCAAAAAAATAAATACAGATATGGATATAAAGAATTATTATAAAAATTTCAAGTATAGATATGGACAGGATTTATTCGTTATATCACGTAGAGATGATATTATGGAACGTATACACGGATGTTTTACAGTTGTAAAAAACAGCGACGATTATATATATGAAACAAATACTTGTAATATAAAGATTCCGATGAGTGTCATAAATAATATTTCTGACGCAGAAGGTAATTTCTCAATATCTGCAGGTAGTATATTTAAATATATAGCTAATTCTAATGAATTAATATATGTAGAAAATGAGCATATTTCAAATCAAATCATATATGATAAATATAGTGAAATTATATTTACTTCTAGAAATGTAAATTTTTTTAAATTAAATACTGTTAATAATACGTATGAATACATAAATGGTATTAATTTAACAATAATAAAAAACAATATACCTTCGAATGTTATAGATTCGTTAATAGCGGTTGATATATTAGTAGCGGATACAACACTAGGATATACAATATATAAAGAATCAACTAAAGCATTTTTTAAGAAAAAATACGATATTGAAAATAAACTATTAGGATGGGGTTATAATATAATAGATGATAATAATCAGGTACTTCATATAGCACATGTTGGTTATTTAGATGATAATACAATGGATACTTTAAGTAGATTAGACACCATTGAATTATCAGAACCTGAAGATTTTGTATACGTTAATCCATATCTCATACAAGCATCTACTAATCCAGATTTAGTAGGTTTATATCAAACAATAATGAATACAAACGTTTACGTTGAAGAAGAACAGGTATTAGATAATAACGCATTCTTTAATTTTAACATGTCATATATGAACATAGACAGAGATGTCAATACGGATAATAGTTATGAATTATCATTTAAATTGTTTAAAAATGCGGTCAGTCAAATAAATTTTGATGAGGATATATTTGTTAAATTAGATAGTCTGTATAATAATGGTGTATATGATGAAGCACACAATATAAATTTAATTAAAGATAATATATTAAAAGTTGTTGTGAGTTTATCTTCAAACTCAATAGAAGAAGGATTATATATGGCTTACCCAGTTGTTAGTGAAGAAACAGATAATATAACTTTTAAATGTAGATTATTATGTGAAGATATGATATTATCGAATAAACAGATTAGAATGAACAATGGAATTAGAATGAATTCATTTAATGATAAAATAACTCTTGATGGTAATGCTTGTACTGTTAGATTTTATATATTGTATAATGATTCTAATGGTATTCACTATAACCCAAATATAATAACTGGGTCAGATACTATAGGATTTATGCATGCGTTAGAAACATCTAGCTATATAATAAATAAATATAAATCAGCAACTTATATATCACTATTTAGACAAATGCGAATGATGAGAAATTATATAACATATGAAAATGATTATGTAAATATATCATTAGTACCTGTTACTAAGTTTGATATATTACATGATAAAAATAAACTTAATGATTTTATAAGTTTATTTGATGAATCATATAACTTTTTGAATATGAACGATGAATTGTTAAGACAAAACACATCTTTAGATATAAAGTATTACAATACTTATGGCAAGAATATGCATTTTACCATAGGTGAGAATAATACACTATTGGATAGTGTTAATATAAAATTAAAATTAGATATATTTTGTAAGCATGGTACTGATTTGAAAACTACTAAAGAGGATATAAAACATTTTATAAGAAAATTAGTAGTTGATATGAACAGAGATGAAGAATATAATAATTTGTATATATCTAATTTATTAAGAGATATAGAAAATAATTACGAAAACGTAGTATATTGTAAATTTAACGGTATTAATAGATATGATACTAGTATACAATCAATACATGTAAAAACTGTCAATATTGATAATTTAACTAAAATAGAAAAAAGAAATTATGTACCTGATATGTTGGTTATAAACGTTAATAATATATTTTTAAATGTCGATACTATATAAAGGAGACTATGTAAATGAAATTATTTAAATGCAAATTATGTTCAAAAATGTTTAATGATGTTATAGATTACATTAGACATTTAGATGCAGAGCATAGTGATGAGATACCACCAGATTTTTCACCGGAAAGATTTTATTATTATTTAAAAACTGGTAAGAAGCATGGTACCTGTGTTCAATGTAAATCAGACACCGAATTCAACGATGAAACACTAAAATACAAAAGATATTGTAGTAGTAAGTGTCTAGACGAATATGCAAAGATGTTTAAAGAGCGTATGATACGTGCAGGTAAAGCGGACCAAATGACAGACCCAGAACATCAAAGAAAAATGATAGCGGCTAAAAAAAATGCTAATAATTATACATGGTCAGATGGTGTACTCAAATCTTATATCGGTTCTTATGAGTTATCATTTTTACAATTCTTAGATAATATGAATTATCATAGCGATGATGTAATCACACCATCACCTCATACTTATTATTATAATGACAATGGTGTAACTAGATTCTATATACCTGATATGTACATAGCATCTTTAAATTTAGAAATAGAAATTAAAGATGGTGGTAAAAATCCTAATACACATCCAAAAATAATGGCTGTTGATAAAGTAAAAGAAAAATTAAAAGATGAGACTATGAAAAATAATAAATTCACTAATTACTTAAAAATTACAGATAAAAACAATATTATGTTTTTAAAATACTTAGAAGTAGCCAGAGATAGATTTAATAATAACGATACTAGACTTATCCATATATATTAATAAATAAAAACATTTAGATAATTAATGCAATAAAAAATACAGAAAGGCGTGATTAAATGGGACAGTTTAAAGATGTTTTGGACCTTTTAAAAAAAGGAAGTCGACATCCAATTGATAAAATTAAAAATGTAGTTGATAAGAATAACTATTCAGTATTTCCTAAGTCGTTTGCTAAAGGAGCCGCTGATGGCACATTTCAGTTCCCTACAATTTTCGTAGATACTATATCTATATTAACATGTGAGACTATAACTGCTCTAACCGAAAGAGTCAACGCATCATTCGTACAAACAGTAATGTCACTAAATTCAAATATGAATATAAGTGATACGAGAAACGCTAGTGCATTTTTAAAGAAATTTCATAGGAATATGAAATTAGAAAGTGTACAGCTTAATGATGAGGGTACTATATGCTTAGAATATTCATCTGATATTAGAGAGAAGAGATTCGTTCTTCAGCATATGCGAAAATTAATGGATGGTTATGATGAGGGATTTATAACTAAACCGTTCGACAATATTAGTGATAGTCCAGTATATGAAAATGATGGAACTTCTGATGATACTATATCAGCTGAGGACTTAATTAGTATGCAAATAACTGGTGCTATGAATGCAGATGCTGAGAAATTCAATGATACAAAATATCTACATGGGTATAAAAGTAGATTGGATAACAAAGCACCATTCCCAACATTAACACCTAGTGAAATTAAGAAGTTAAATAATATGCAACCATACACCATACAAGTTAGATTGCATGGCATAAATGATGAAGATGAATTTGTTGAATTTATAGATGTTGTGGTAGGTATTAAATCAACAACACATGCTATGAAGTCATCACAAGTAATAGATTTTATATCTAAGACAATGACTGCTTCATCACCTATATTAAAATTTGTACAATGGACAAGTGGAGAGATATCATTCTTTAAAGATATAGTATTACAATTAAAAGATATGAGATTTAATGCTCAATCTTTATCTAAAGAAGGATTACCATGGTTAGGAACATTGAAAAGAATGTCAAGAATATCTACAGCACAACAAGCATTATTTAATAATACAGGATTTGTACCAAATGCAACTTTAGTATTGACCGAATATGAAGTCGATGAAATAAAAACTAAATGTGGGTATGACTTAAGTGATATCGATAGTGCTAGAAAATTAATGAATAAGCTATTCTTAATGTCATTTATGATAGTTGATAATGCTAGAGGTACAGTTGATATATTATATGATTCATCATATGATTTCAATAGTTATTCATTAGAAACTCTTGAAAAAGAAGTTAATAATAACTCAGCAGCACTAGGTAAAGAAATTACTAGAATGATTTCTAGATAGAGAGGAGATGTAGTAATGAATTATTTAACAGAACACGTTAATATATTAGATAAAAAAGGAACAGCAAAAGAAAGATTAAATTTATATGCTATATTAGAGGATTCAACATCTCCTGATAGAAATAGATACGTGAATGAACTATTAAGATTACTTATGGAAAAATCACATATTGATTTTGGAGATATTCCAGATAGTAGAGGCGACATAGAAAAATATAAAGGTTATAATGGATTGGTTGAATGTGTAGATATACTGACTAAATTAATGAGTACTGAGTCAGAACCAAATGAATATGTAAATGAAGTAAATAAAGCTTTAAACACATTAAAAATCAATAAAATCTATTATATTCAAGGATTTAATATGCAGAATGATTATATTGAACTAGAATACAATTCAATTGTATTAGCTATAATAATGGCTACTTCTACATTAATGAAAGAATTTGTAGAAACTGTTAAATCTATAGATGGTTCATATAAATTAATGACAATGTCTATGAACAATAAACAATATAAACCTGATATGCATTTTATAAATATAGTAGTTAAATTCAATAAGGTTATTGATAATGACCATAAAAAGTTTTTAACTGCCATAAGAGATGTAGATATTAAAGATAATTTCCTGGGTTCATCTACACTGATAGGTATAGGAGTAGTAACAGGCGGTCTATTGTTACTAGTGCCTATTATAAGAGAATTAGTATACTCTTTTTATAAATATAGAGTTAAAATATCGGAATACATGGAACAGCAAGCATCATTTATAGAACTGAATAAATCAATTTTAGAAGCCAATGCTGGTATTGATAGTGTTAAAAAAATGAAGATAATAAAGAAACAAGAAGCGTATAGAAAATCATTTCTGAAGATATCAGATAAATTGAAACTAGAACAAATAAAAGCTTCAAAAAATAGCAAGAAAAATATTGAAGCTGAGAATAAAGATATTAGTATAAGTAATATAAATAGTAAAATAGACAATAATGATTTTGTAATAATATAAATAATTATGATAATAGTATATTTATAATTTAAATATACTATTATCAAAAATAGAAAGAGAGGTAACTATGGATAAAAAAGAAGTATACGTAGATGGTATGACGTTACATATACACACATGTCAAAATAATCTAAATGATTATGTAATGACACATAAATCAATTATAAAAACATTGATTAATATGGATGATGATATTATATTAGTAGCTCATCCAAAAATAGAAACACTTATTGACACACTTAAGAATTTTATAAATGGGTATACTACTGTATGCGAAATGCTACAAACAAGTAATAGAACTGTACATGATAGACGTGTTATAATAAATAATCTTAAAAATAAATATATAGAACTTACTGAAAATATACGTAAATCATATACAAAAGGCGATGTATTACATATGGATACATTCAATGTAAAAACCTGCAAAGAACAATTAGATTACATTGTACTTGTCAAAGATGTGATATTAGATATATTAAATCCATTATTTAGTATTGATATTAGGGAAGATAGTGAGATAAGTTTCTCTTATATGGCACATGATATATGTGGTGAAACATGTAATTGTATTTCAGCGTTCTTTACTTCGTTAATAACAACGATGTCACCTTATATAGTATTACCTGATGAAACTAATAGAAAGCATATTAATATCTATGAATTATTGAATGGAGGCGGGTTATAATAATGGATGGTATATACTTTGAAAATGAATATAGAGATATAATGAAATCTTTCATTATATTAGACGCCGATATGAAATTATTATCATTAAAAAATAGTTTTTTTGAAGCTGATGATGATTCTAATAAGAAATTAGAAGAAGATAAGAATAATATATTCACAAGAATAAAGACATTTATTCAAAATCTAATAAAATCAGTAGTAGATTTTTTTAAAGGTAAGAAAATGACAGCAAAGGTAAAAAATAGTGAGTCTAGTACTGTAAAAAAATATGGTAAACGTATGGAAGATTTAGATAGTGAACTAAATGGCTTTGCTAAAAAAAATGGATTAGGAGATATATTTAAATCTAAACCATTTAAAATGGCTGCGATTGCTGTCGGTTCAGTAGTAACTATAGGTACTGGTGCTTTAGTAGCTAATAATATTAAAAATAGAATGAGTGAGACAGAGTCTGCTATAAAAAAATATGAAAAAGAAAACCCTACTTCTAATCCAGTAGTTAGAGGTCTATTCTCAATTGCTAAAAAGTTTTCAGATTTTCATGACTCATTTAAGACTGACTTAGATAGAGAAATATCTCTATTAAGTAAACAAAAAACTGAATTAGAAATGGAACGAAATAAAGTTGGTAAAGAGTATAAAGCTACTATGAAGAGTGCTGTTGATAATATGAATAAGAGTGGTATAATAGGTGGAATAGCTGGAAAATATAGAGCATCTAATCAGATTAAAGATGCAGAATCGATGAAACCAAAGATGGATGAGCTAGATACAAAGATAGCTATAGCTAAAAGAGATATCGATGATTTAAAGAAAAAAAAGAAAACAGATAAAGGTAAAAAATAATATTATAATAAGGAACTTTATTATAATATTAAGAAGTAATAATACATTGCTTCTATTATAGACATAGAACATAAATGTAAAATAAATTAATTTAAAGGAGTTTTTAAAATGTTAGATATTTTAATTAGAGAAGACGCGATACTAAGTGCAAATATTACAAAAGTAACATCGTTTATTGAGGCTGCTAAAGCAGAATATACACTGAAGAAATATGAAATCGAAGAGAGCTACACACAATACGATGAATATGATAATGCATTTATTTATGAAGAAGCAGATGTAGAAGTAGGAGAAGAAAAAGAAAAATTAACTACTAAAATTAAAGCAGCTATTAAAAAAATATGGGAAGCCGTAGTTTCATTTATTGAGAAAGTAGTTTTAAAGGTTAAAGAATTATTCGTTAAGAAGCAGGTAGATGAGGCTATCACCGCAGTTGAAACTAAAGCGAAGAAAAATTTAATTTTCAGAAAACAAAAAGTTGAAACTATTGACTTAGAAGCTGTTGAAAAAGAATTTAAAAGACACGACGATGTACTTACTAAATTCTCAGCATCTATTAAGTCTGGTGGCAAAGTTGATAAAGCTAAGCTGGAAGAAGAAGAAGAAAAGCACTTAAATATTAGACAAAAGTTATTAATAAGTGCTGGTGTTACAGTAACCATTGCAGTATTGATAACACAAATAAAAACATTTAAACGTGGATGGACAAATCTGATGGAAAAATATAAATTAGATGCTAAAGAGAAGTCTAATAATGATATACCATCTACTGCCTTAGTTATATATGATGATGTAATTACATTAGAAGAAATAAATAGAGCACAAGCAGAAAATACAAAAACAAAAGTAAATATATTTACATCTATAATGAATAAATTTGTAGGAATACTAGATAGATTTTCAAAGAAAAAAGCAGACGGTGCTTCTTCAGAAATAATTGAAACCGAGTCTGTTGAATTTGACTCTGAGGTATCAGCAATATATAATTCAATATTATCAGAATATAATGAGAGCGTAATAACAGAGAGTGGATCTGATTTTGAGTTAAACATAGATTTAGACATCGAATTAGATGACGTCGACCCAGATGTTGATTTCTACATGTAATTATAGTTGAATAAGTTATGATAAAGGGGGTGTTGAATTCAACACCCCCTTATATTTAAAAGGAGATTAGATTACGACGCAAGTGGATAATAAAAAAGATTTAAAAAGGAGATTAAATTATGAATTTAACATTAGAACAATTTGAATTAGATATGGACATGTTGCAGTCAGCATATGAACGTGTGAATGAAGATTATTGTTTCCTCATTAGAAAATGCGATATGAAATATATTGCTGAGAGTGGAACAGAAGATGACTTAACCGCATTATATACAGAGGCAAATAATCAGGTTATTGAGAAAAAGAAGAATATATTTCAAAAGATGATTGACAAAATCATTACTTTTATACAGAATATAATCAGTAAAGTAAAGGGTAAAAAAGATAAGATAAATGATGACGGCGATTATGAAGTTGCTGATACATCAGCTCAAGTATCAGAAATAAAAAAATTAAATTCAGAATTAAAAAGTGCTATTAATAGTAAAGATATGAATAAAGTAGAAGCTGTTAACGAAAAGATTAAAAAAGCTTTGGCTAAATTCGGAATAGTTGCAGGAGCTGTAGGTGCGATTGCAATTACATATAAGATGTTAAAAGGTAAAAAAGTTAAAGCTAATATTGATGCTGTACAGGAAGTTGCTGAAGAGGTTAAGAAGACAACAGAGTCTATTAAAATTGAACGACTTATGGGTCCGGTGGAAACTAACAGTGCATCAACAAGCAATGCATCAACAAACAATTCAGCAGTAGACAAAGAATCAACTACAGATATTAGAAAAACCGGAGTAATGAAAACTACATCGAATGATGGAAAGCATGTTCACAATGCATCGTATAATTCAGTATACACTGCTTTAACTAATATGACTAAACTAGTTAATGGTACTCTTGATATCGCAGTTCCATCAACTACCGCACGAGATTATAAAAACGTAGGTGATGATTTACAAGCTCACAAATATAAAAATTCAAAAATATCACATGATGGTAAAATAAAGAATACAGGTATTATTAATCCAGAAAAATTATCAAAATCAGATGATGAAAAAGCATTGTTAACTGCAACAAAGAAAAAAAGGTTACAGAATACAATGGCTTTAATACAATCAATAGACGAGAAACGTTTAGAAATGATAAGATATGTAATGGAATTAAATAACGATAAAAAACAAGGGAGAACAAAGAAATCAATAAATACGGCAACGTTTGATAGAATGATAAGCAACTGTGATTCCGGTATAGAAAAATTAGATGATGCTTTTGATTCAAACATTGAATACAGTGCTGCCGAATCTAATGCTAAAAAAACATTAGTATCTAAATTAAATAGACTAAAAAATGGACTGATTGAGTTAAAAGCAAATCCTAATAAATGGAACTCTAGTGATTTTAGAGAGTCTGTTGATGAGGATGATAATATGGAATTAGAAATGTATATTTAATAATTAATAATAAAGAATGTGGGAAATCCACATTCTTTATTATTATTTATTTAGTGTTTAATACTTCAACCGTATGAAAATTACCTTCTTCATCTTTATAACCACATATATCTTTATAAATTACCTCTTGAATATCGTTTACGCCAGATGCAATATTACTTGCTGTTTCAGCTGCCCCTTTATTAACTCCATCATTATCGGATTGTCTCCATCCTTCAGCTAGTGTAATGCATTGATTTAATACAGGTATAATTGCTCCCTTTACAACCTTATAAACAACAAATCCACCTACAAGCAATCCTGCTTTAACAATTAGACCATTTTTAATTTGTCTAATATTATTCTTCCAATCAGACGATTTCTCTTTAGTCTTTTCTATTAGTTTTTCATCTTGTTTTGCAACTGCTATTTGTAATTCAGATATAATTTGTTTTGCTTCTGCTAATTCCTGTTCATATAAATATAGTTTATATTCGGTCTCCTTATTTATTTTCTTTTCTTTACTGTTTACCTTACTAATTATTTTTTGAACAAATGCAACTATTCTTTCTATCATTTTTTGGAATATATTCTTTTTCTTTTCATTAGCTTCTTCATTTGCCTCAGTGTATAGTGCGGTTAAGTCATCTTCTGTTCCTGATTCAGCAATATATTTCATATCGCATTTTCTTATAAGAAATTCTAAATCCTCA
>MTKZ01000995.1_pt1 | contig 14175 bp, 8 predicted proteins | sample 1042781 | NCBI WGS metagenome assembly MTKZ01 (sample SAMN06212207, study PRJNA360539) | anaerobic digester metagenome | biome: Wastewater treatment plant; material: sludge; isolation source: anaerobic digester fed with sludge from wastewater treatment plant | place: Denmark: WWTP Viborg ...
TCTCGGTGCGCGACGACCTCAAGGTGCTCAACACCGACGCTGCAGTGTTCGAGGCGCTGCCGCTGGCGTCCAGCCCCAACGCGCCCATCTTCACCAGCGCGGCCGCCGTGGCCGACTCGGACCTCAGCGAGGCGACGATCGCGTCCCGCAACGATGAGGCGGCAAAGCAGGGTTCACGCACCTCGGCGAAGGTGACCGACCAGGGCATCAACAGCATCGTCGTCGATGTGCGCTCCGCCGGGCCTGCCTGGCTGCTGGTTGGAGCCAACGACGCGCCCGGCTGGACCGCCGACATCGACGGCGTATCGGTACCGATCGTGCGGGCCAACCACAACCACATGGCGGTGCCCATCGACGGCCCGGGAAGGGTCGAGTTCCACTACCGCCCGCCGGGGTTGCTCAGCGGGCTGGTGATCACGTTGGTGGCGCTCGCCCTGTGTGCCGGTCTGCTGGTCGCCGAGCGGGCCCGACGTCGCCTGATGGCCTGACCGGTCAACTAGCCTCACCCCCCGTGCCGACCAGGGACTCGCCAGTGCCAACGGGCGCCCCATCGGCCGCCGGCCCCCGTGGCGGCTCGGCGTTTGCCATGCTGGCGTTGGGTGCCGTCACCGCCGTGGCGCTGGGGTCGATGGCGGCCGCGGCCAATGGTCATCGGTTCTCGCTCGGTGCGGTGACCGCCCGGCTCGATGTTGGCATCACCGTGCTGTTCGTCATGGCCGGGTACCTGCTGTATCTGCCACTTGCCCGGGCCGTCACGGCGGACACCGCCCGGCCCGCGGCGCGCCGCTCGCTTCGGCGGTTGGCGCTCCGATTCCTCCCTGCCTACTGGGTGGTGTTGCTGATCGCCGCGTTCATCTATCGGCAGGCCCAGCCGATGACCGCGCTCGACCTGGCCTCCTACCTGACGCTCACCAACATCTATGCCCCGGACACGTTCCTTGGGCCCATCCCCCTGGCCTGGGCGCTGGCCACAGGCGCAGCGTTCTGCGTGTTTCTGCCGCTGTTTGCCTGGTGCGTGGCCAGGCCATCGGCCGAGGAGTCCCGACGGGTGCGTCACCAGTGGATCGGCCTGGCCGCCATGGTGCTCGTCGCCGTCGTGTTCCGCACCTGGGTCGTGTCGCTGGATGCACCTCAGCTCACCGTGCTCAGCCGCAGGGCCTGGCTGTTCAATCACCTCGACACCTTTGCGGTCGGCATGGCGTTGGCGCTGGCGCAGGTGGTTCGGGAGCGACGCATCGAGCAGGGCGAGTCGTCTGCCTGGTCGGCGCAGGTGTGGCGGCGCATTTCGTTCGCCGGTGCTGCGGTGGCGGTGGTGGCATTCGTCGTGCTGGTGGCGCTTGGGCTGTCCCGTCAGGCGTTGGTGTTCCCGGCCCCCCAGGAGTGGGCTCGTCATGTCCTCACCCTGGCGATCGGTGCCGGGCTGGTGATCGCCGTTGCGGCAGGATCCCGCGGGCCTTGGTTTGCTGTGCCGACACTGCCCTGGGGCCTGGGCCGGTGGCCGGCCCGTCTGGCCTACGGCGTGTTTCTGTGGCATGGCCTGGTGATCACCGTCTACGGATCCCGGCATCCCGACGCCGCGTTCAACCTGTCGTTCCTGCGCATGGCGTTGTTCGTCATCCCCATCGTGGTGCTGCTCGCGGCCCTCACCTGGGGTCTCGTGCAACGCCCGTCGTTGACGTACCTCGATCGACGCCTCCCCACCTTCGCCGCCGGCATGTGGGGCATCGGCATCGCCGGGTTGCTCTGGCGGCTGGTGTCGGTGCTGCACATCACCACGGTGCGTCCGGATGGCGGCGACCCGTTCTACTATCACATTCAGGCAGGTCTGCTCAGCGCCGGGCGGGGCTTCTCCGAGCCGTTCCGCTGGACGATGGACGGCACCCTGGAACCGACCGCCATCCATCCACCGCTCTATTCGATGTACCTGTCGATCAGTTCGTTCCTGGGCGCCGACACCTACCTGGCCCACAAGACCCTGTCGATTGTGGCCGGGGTGGGCGTCGTGGTCGTGATCGGGTTGATCGCTCGCCGCCTGGGCGGCGACTGGGCGGGGTGGATCGCCGCAGCCCTCGCAGCGTTCTACCCGCAGTTCTGGATCGTCGACGGGATCCTCTGGTCTGAGGGGCTGTTCACCCTGTTCATCGCGCTCACCGTGTGGGCCGCGTTCGCCTACAGCGATCGGCCCAGCCGGTGGGGCGCCGTGTGGCTGGGCCTGGCCGTGTCCGGCGCCGTGCTCACCCGGGGCGAGGCGCTCATCCTGGCTCCGATGCTGGTGGCGCCCCTGGTGTTCTTTGGTCCGTACCCGTTGCGGAGGTGGCGCCGCTCTCGGGCGGCAAAGGCCGAAGGCTCCGTTGCGTCGGATGAAACGCCGCCCGGCGAGCCGATGGGAAGCCGGCCGCCATGGAAGGAGCGGACCCTCCGCCTCGGCATCGCTGCGCTGGCTGTTGCGCTTCCCATCGTGCCGTGGTTGGCCCGCAACATGACCGCGTTCGAGCAGCCGATCACCCTGTCGTCCAATTCCGACGAGGTGCTGTACTACGCCAACTGCGTCGACAGCTATTACGGCGACTTCATCGGGTACTGGTCGTTCCCGTGCCAGGAGCGCGAGCGGCANNCACAAGAGCCGCTGGCCGGTGGTCGTGGCGGCCCGCATCGGTCGTGTGCTCGAGGTCTACCGACCGGCTCAGGGGGCGAGGATCCTGTCGATCGAGGGGCGACCGCTGGGTTGGACCCAGTTCGGCCAGGTGATGTGGTGGTCGATGCTGCCCATCGCTGCGGTCGGCGCCTGGTTGTTGCGACGCCGCGGCCGATGGGCGTGGCCGCTGTGGTCGCAGGTGGTCATGGTGGTGGCGGTCAGCGTCCTCGTCTACGGCCACGTTCGGTTTCGTCCTCCGCTCGATCTGGCGGTGATCGTGTTCGCAGCGGTGGCCCTGTCCGCCGCGCTGCGCCGCGGCGCGGCGCGGGTGCTGACCACGTCGGCCGCCGCCCCGATCCTTGCGGCGCGGCCCGCTCCCGCCGACCAGCACCTCGGCGATCGCCACGTCGACGGTCAGCCCCCCCAAGATCACGGTGCTGAGCAGCCGACCGATCTCGATGATGCGAAGCCGCGCACCGCCCTCGGGCGTTGGTGGGGTGCGCGTCCGCGCCTGCGCACCGGCGTGGGGGTGGCCATCGTGGTGCTTGCGGTGTTGGCCCCGTTGCGTGAGTTGTTGCGCCGCCAGGGCGTACCCATGGAGGAGGGCTTCATGTTGGCCTTCCCTCAGCGGGTGCTGGCGGGCGACGTGCCCAACAAGGACTTTCTACACCTCTACGGTCCTGGTGGCCTCTGGGCGCTCGCCGCCTGGTACAAGGTGTTCGGGGTCAACCTGGCTGCCGAGCGTTGGTTCGGCCTGTTGCAGTTGACGGGCATCATCGGAGGTGTCGCTGCGCTGGCCCGGGCCTGGGGTCGCCGCATGATGGTGATCGCCGGGGTGGCCTGCGCGGTCATTTCGCTGACCGCCGTTGGTCTGGTCGCCCTGGCCTGGAACGGCGGGCTGGCCTTGCTGGTGGGCTCGGTGGTGGCGCTTCGCTGGGCGCTCGCCGACGATTCGGATCGCACCGCGCCGCTCGTGGCGACGGGTGTGCTGGGCGGCGCGGCTCTGCTGTTTCGGCCCGACCTCGTGCTGGTGGTGGGCCTGGTGGGCGTGGTCGCCCTCTGGCTGGCGGGCGACGGCCGGAAGCGGTTGTGGAAGGCGGGCGCGTCGGTGATGGCCGTCTGCTCACTCATTCTGATCCAGCTTGCGCTCGCCGGTCCCGGGGCCGCCATCAAGGGCATGCTCATCCAGCCGGTGTTCGATCTGCGCGCCGGGCGGGCGCTGCCGGTTCCGCCGTCGTGGGGCTCGATCGACGGGTTCGCACAGCGGGCGGCCATGATCGCCCCGCCCAGTTGGCCCCTGCCCATGCCCGGGCCCTCTCAGCAGGTGTTCCTCTGGTTCGTTGGGCTGCTGGCTGCCACGCTGCTGGCGGTGGTGACCGCCCTGGTGGTCGCCCGCCGCAGCGGCTGGAGTGCCGCAGCGATCCGGGCCGACCGGGGTGCCCTCACCACGCTGCTCGTCGCTCCGCTGGCGCTCGGCATCCTGCCCCAGGCCATGCAGCGGGCCGACACCACGCACCTTGCCTGGGTGGGGTGCATCGTCATCCCGTTGACGCCCGGCCTGGTGTTCCAGCTCACCCGAGGTTGGGTGCGGCCCCGGTATCGCGGGGCGCTGGCTGTGGTGCTCGGTGGGGCACTGGTGGCGTCGATGGTGATCGTTGCGCCCATCTACACGCTTCGGCCCTACGCCGAGCGGGTGGTCGAGTCGGCCTCGTCGCCGCCGCCGGCCCAGTGGTCGCTGGCACGCGATGGCAAGAACTTTTGGTTGGGTGGCACCCCCATCACCACCGCCGCCCAGGCGCTTGCAGCCGACCTCGATGCCCTGAGCGAGCCGGGTCAGCGGCTCTTCGTCGGTCCGTCCGACCTATCGAAGACCCCGTACAGCGACGCCTACTGGTACTACATGTTCGGCGATCTCACCCCGGCCACCCGCTACATCGAGATGGATCCGGGCATCGCCGATGCGGCCGATTCTGGCCTGGCCGACGATCTGGCCGGCGCCGATTGGGTCATCCTCTCCCACGTCTGGGACAGCTGGGACGAGGCCAACACGTCGGGTGATACGGGTTCCAACGAGCCCAATGAGGTGCTGAACGCCCGGTTCTGTCGGTACCGCAGCTACGGCGACAGCTTTGAGTTGTGGGCGCGCAGGCCGGCGACCGGCGACTGCCCGGCGCCTCAACCTCCCGTGCCGGTCAGCGCGCCACCCGCCAGAGACGCCCCTGTCTCAAACTGACACGGCCCACCACCGACTCACCGAAATCTCCAAGACCGCCGAGTCGTCAGGGGTAGTGGTCCGAAACGTACGTCTGGGTGTCGATCGGTGGCCTGATGTAGGTGTCAGCCTGGCGGGGCGGCAGCTCCAGACGCTGTGAGGTGAGGTCTTGATACGGCACCGAACCCAGCAGATGGCGGATGCAGTTCAGGCGGGCCTTGCGTTTGTCGTCGGCCTCCACCACCCACCACGGCGACTGCTTCGTGTCGGTGGCGGCAAACATCCGGTCCTTCGCCTTGGAGTAGTCCACCCATCGGGCCCGTGACTCCAGGTCCATCGGGCTCAGCTTCCAGCGCTTCTCGATGTTGTCGATTCGTCCTTGGAAGCGCTTCTCCTGCTCCTCGTCGGACACCGAGAACCAGTACTTCACCAGGATGATCCCGGCGCGCAGCAGCATGCGCTCAAAGTCGGGGCACGAGCGCAAAAACTCCTCGTACTCGTCGTCGGTGCAGAATCCCATCACGTGCTCGACCCCGGCACGGTTGTACCAACTTCGGTCGAACAGCACGATCTCCCCGGCTGCGGGCAGGTGCGCCGCGTAGCGCTGGAAGTACCACTGGGTTTCTTCGCGGTCGGTCGGCTTGTCGAGGGCGACCACCCGCACGATACGGGGATTGGTGCGTTCCACAATGCGCTTGATCGAACCGCCCTTGCCTGCGGCGTCGCGCCCCTCGAAGAGCACGCACACCCGCAGCCCTTCGTGGCGCACCCACTCCTGCAGCTTCACCAGCTCGCGCTGGAGGTGGCGCAGCTCGGCCTCGTACTCGGCTTTCGGTATCCGCCGGCCGCGCTGCTGCTCCACCTTGGCCTTGTTCTTCTTTTTGTTTTTCTTCTTGTTCTTTTTCTTCTTGTTTTTCGCCATGGTGCTCCTGTTCGTGCCCGGGTTCGGCTTAGCTCCGGAACTTGCCTCGTCGCATGCGTTCGGCCTCCATCAGCTCCACCTCTCGGGCGCCGGAGAGCACGATCTTGGGGTCGGGAACGAAGTCCAGGTCTGGGTTGCGGTCCTCGTAGTCCACCGAGTTGAGGATCACCTTCATGGCGTTGAGCCGCGCCTTGCGCTTGTTCTCCGAGCGAATCACCGACCAAGGCGTCTGGGCGGTGTGGCTGCGGCGCAGCATCTCGTACTTGTGGGTGGTGAATTCGTCCCAGTGCTCCTGGGCCTGCAGGTCGATCTCCGACAGCTTCCATTGCCGCAGGGGGTCATCCCGGCGGCGCTCGAAGCGGCGTTGCTGTTCCTTCTTCGACACCGAGAAGTACAGCTTCACCATGGCCGTGCCTTGACGCACCAGGTCTTTCTCAAATCCGACAACGCCGCGCAGGAAGTCGTCGTATTCCTTCTGGGTGCAAAAGCCGAACACCGGCTCGACCATTGCCCGGTTGTACCAACTGCGGTCGAAGAGCACCATCTCGCCGCCATGGGGAAACTGGGCGACGTAACGCTGCACGTACCACTGGGTGCGCTGCTCGTCGCTCGGCTTGCCCAGGGCCACCACGCGGTAGTGCTTCTCGTTCATGTAGCGGGTGACCCGGCGGATGGTGCCGCCCTTGCCGGCGGCGTCGCGGCCCTCGAACAGCACAATCATGCGCTTGTCGGTGTTCTCCAGATGACGTTGCAGCTTCAGCAGCTCCACCTGATAGGGCTTCAGCTTCTCCTCGCGGCGGTCGCGCTTGACCAGCTTTCGGTAGGCGCGGTCCCGCTCCTTGATCTCGCGACGCAGTTGTTTCACTTCGGTCGCCAGGTCGGGCTTCGAGCTGTTGCCCGCTTCTTCGGTGCCGGCATCTTTCGCCGCCGGCTCGACCGTTTTGTCGGACGTGCCGGTGGTGGGCATTGCGGCCACCCCGGCGGCTGCGTCACCGGGTTCAGGGCTGTTCATTGCATGCTCCGGCGTCCCGTCGGTGGTGGTGCTGTCGCTGGTCACGTGACCCTCCAGTAGCGTCGGCCGGGCCTGGTTGGTGGTGCGGACCAGACCTGACCGGTGGTCGGTCGGTTTGACCGGATCTCCCGTTGAACTCGTCATTCACGAGGTCTTCAACCGGCCTCACTGTGCTGGGTTGCGTGGCCGGAGTCGCTCGTGTCGACAGCCCCCGATCCTACTCTGATTCGGTCCTGGCCGGCTTCCGAAGTGTGTCCGGGTCGTACGGGCACCGATGGGGTCGACGGACGCAACGATGACCGGGTGGTCGACGTCTCCGGTGGCCTCAAGTCGGTGACCCTGGCATGCACAATGCGGTTGAGCTTTATTCAGCCGAAGGGATGAGTTCCTATGGATATGAAGATTTTTCACGTCACCGGAGGAGCAGATACGTTTTCCAGGATCGTGGTTCAGATTTCCTGCTGTTCGAACGCCGCCACCCTGGCCGCACTGTCGCCTCGATGGCTCACCCGACGTCGAGTAGCGGGTGTGCTCGCGGTCACAACAATGATGGCGGTCGGCTGCACCAGCAAGGTGACGTCGNNCGACCGCGGTCTCGACCGAGGACGTGGAGCGGATCGTTGCGGCGGTCGTCGGTGAGGATGGCGCCGGGCCGGCGTTGGATCCGGTGGCGATGGAGGCCGCTGAGGGGCCGGTGCTCCCTGAGGGTGCCGAACTGACCCCCGACCCAGTGTCGGTCTTCGTGGAGGGTGACCAGGCCACCATTGACGTCTCCGTCGAAGTCGATGGGAAGACGCCCAGCCGCTATTGGGCCTTCCTGCACGAGGTGGACGGGAAGTGGCGGATCTACGCCACGATGCCCCTGGACCCACTCAAGTTGGACGGCGTGCCGCAGCCCTCCAGCACCGTCACCGCACGGGAGTCGTCCGATGGGTAGACCCGTCGCCGTGATCCTGCTGGTGGTGGGGGTGCTGTCCGGCATGGTGTCTCCCACACAGTCCGGTGCCACCAGCGATCCGTGGGTCTGCGGGGCCTATGACCAAACGGCGGAGGCGGGCCGCAAAGCAACCCCGGACGGCAACGGAACCACCCATCCCATCGTCTTCATTCATGGCATCACCGATAGTGACGCCGCCTGGACCGCCAAGCTTGATCGCTCGGACAATCCCTACACCAAGTTGGATCCTCCCCGATCCTTCGTCGACCAGATGGTGGGGATGGACGGAGCAACGGGCACCGTTCCGCAGGGCATCAAGCATGCCCAGGTGTACACCTTTTCGTACACAAAGAATTCCCTCCGCTGGGTTGACGACGAGCATGTGGGCGGGGAGTTCGCCAAGACCATCGATTGTCTGTACGAGAAGCACGGAACCCCGGTGGCGGTTGTTGCTCACTCGATGGGCGGGCTCGTCACCCGCTGGGTTGCCAACACCGACGACGGCGAGGGTCAACCGCGATCCGAGAAGCTGGGAAAGATCATCACGATCGGTACCCCGTACGACGGCTCCGCGCTCGCCACGGTTGCCAACGCCGGCATCGACGCGGCATCCAATCCCGCGTTGCCCACCAATTGGCTGCTGTGGCTGATGACCAGAGCATGCGGAGATCGGGGCACGGCCACGGGGGACGGGGACTGCGCTCTGCTGCCCGGACTCGGGTCACTGAAGAGCGAAGCGGGGAAGAAGCTGGCCTGGAAGTCCTCTGCGATTCGAGCGCTCGATCGCTGGCCGTCGACGAGCGACGTCTCAGCGGTTGCGGGTTCCATGCCAGTGCCCATCGGGCTCTTCGAGGCGCCCCTGATCGGCGAGCAGGCGGTCGATCTTGGCGATGTTGTGGTGACGACCGCCTCGGCAACGGCCGATCCTGGCCCGACCCGTGTTCAAACGTGTGACTTCTCCAAGAACGCGTCCGTGATGGAGAAGCTCAGCCAGTTGAGGCGCGGAGGCGATCGTCTGAATCGCCTCGGCGCCATGACGGTGGCCAGCGCGTGCTACCACAGCAATCTGACCAAGAACGTCGAGATCGGCGTGTACAGCCTGGGCCTGATGGCCGATTGGGTGGAGGCGCAGTCAGCGTCGATCTCCGAGATCGACCTGACCAATGCAACATTGCCGGCGGGATCCTGTCGATCTCCCGAAGCATGGACCAACGATGTGCCGATCCCGCTCAATGACGGGAAGGGCGAAGCGGAGAACTCCGACGGGTCATGGGCGTCGGTGATGGGTATCTCGGTGGCGGGTTACGGAGACCTGGACGGCGACGGCACCGAGGATGCATTGATCTCCGCAGAATGCACCGGTGGCACCCTCGAAGGGTGTTGCGCCGGGCAAACAAGCTTGCTGATCGTCGGGTTGGCCGTCCGTCAAGGGCCCAATGGGCTGGAGCTGATCGGTGATCCGCTCTGGCCATCCGATCGTGGCGAGTCGCTGGTGACCACCGACTCTCTTGAGCTCGACGGAACCACGGCGGTGCTCCACGAACGATTTGCTCGTCCGGGCGAGCAGGACTGTTGTCGCACCGCCTCGGCGCCCAGCCGGTGGACCTACTCCAAGGGCACGTGGAACATGGAGGGGCCGGTCGCCGACACCTCGCCAGACACCTCGACATCGGGTGGGCTGGTCATGACCGAGCAGTCTCTGGGGCCGGTTTCCATCGGTGATGAGCCGGCCATGGCGACAGCCGAGTTCTCCAAGCTGCTCGGCCCACCTCAGCGGGAAGGGGAGGCTCCCACCGAATGCATGGGCACAGGTCCGGTCGACTCCCAGATGGTGTCCTGGCCAGGTTTGACCATCATCTCGATCGATGAGGGGTCAGGGGTACGGGTCTACTCGATCAGCCTGAACAGCCAGGGGGACCTGGGCGGATCAACGGCGGCTGGACTTCGGGTTGGATCCCAAGAGTCCGAACTGCTCAACCTCTATTCAGACGCGGCAGGCCAACGAAATGACTACCCATCGCTCGAAGGTGCTTCCTACGACCTGGGCGGGGCGTTGAGCGCGTTTGTCGCCGACGGCGAGGTCACGGCTCTCTCGCTGAATCAGGTCGTCTGCACCTAGCGGAACTTTCCGGGCCATCGAGCTGAGGGCTGTTCGGTTTTGAGGTCGGGTTGGGGCTGGTTGCCTGTCGCCCCTTGGGATCCAGAGGTGGAGCATCCACCCTTTCGAGTGCCCGATCTGGTTTCCCAGGTCGCACCTGATGACCAACAGGGATGGCCGGCGTAGCTGCACAAGCATCCACAAAGGGAGGGGCGGGCACTGCCGGATGGGTAATGCTCGCCGGAGAACTGATGCGGCTCTCTCAGGCGCTTTCAGAGCTGCATCAGGCCAGAGGCGAGGCCCAACGAGCAACCGCCGTGCTCGAACATGCCCGAGCATCCCAGGCCAAACAACCCAAACCGAGCCGATCCGATCAGACCCACCAGGTCCAGCAGGCTCACCAGCTCAAACCCCAACGAGAGACCGGTTTCGGGCGGTAGGCCAGCGGGTGGAATGCTGCGGGCTTACTGGTGGTTGAGCGTCAGAGCCGGCGGCGCTCTGGCCCGCCGCTGGCTGAGCTGCGTTCCCGGTACTGGAGAAGTTTGATCACGAGATCAAAGACACCGAGGTAGAGCAAGGGGAGCACGAAACCTTGCCAATGGCCTCTCAGGACGACGACGGTGACCACCGCTGCAAGGAATGGCTGCCTTGGCGTAACAGCCAGACTCCTCGAACGCACCGCCCACCAAGCAGGCCATCACCTGTCGCTACGCCGACTCCTCGCGGACCTGGCCGGGATCCAAGAAACCACCCTGCTCTACCAAGGCGACAAAGGCCGGCCATGCGCCCGCCACATGACCACCACCATGACCCCCAACCAGCAACAGCTCTACGACCTGTTCAACCTCGACCAATACTCCCCAACCAAACGGCTTAGGTAATACACCCACCACACCCAAAACCCCTGTCACACCAACGAAAACCGGCCCTCCACGCCCACTAGCCAGGAAAGTCCCGCTGGCGCCAACGGTCGGGAAACCGGCCGATCATGGCACCCGGTAGTGGACGTCCGCGTTGGGTTCGATGCCGACCAACTCGAGGGTTCCGGCATCGTCCGGGTTCAGGAGCCCCGCCCACGGCGTGCCTGCAACGGCCGGCGTCACCACCACATCGGTGACGCCGAGACGCTTCAGTTCGGCCATTGCGGCCGGGCTTGGCAGATCCTTCAACGCGTTCGACCTGATGATGAACGACTGAGGGAAGGTGCCCGAGTAGCCGTTGAGTATCGGCCGGTGGTGTGCGGTCGATCGGAACACCGCGGAGATCTCGTGTTGGGGGATGAAGTCGATGCCGTCGTCGGCGATGTTCAGCGGCAGGTAGGCCACGGTGCCCGTGCCCTCGGCGAGTTGATGGTCCAGTGGGGTGACCGAAGCGGTGGGCAGATCGGACAGGTCAGGCCAGCCCTCGACGATGGGTATCAGCAGCAACGCCCCGGCGAGGGCGACGCGGGCGCCCATGCCGGCGCCGCGGCGCCGCACCAACGCATCGTCGAGCCACATGACGGCACCGGCGCACAGTACGGCCAGCCCCAACAACGCCAGCGTCCAGTAGCGGCCCGCCCCTCTGATGGCATCGAACCCCGGCAACTCGAAGAGCAGCCGCATCGGGGTGAACCGTCGCCATCCCGTGTCGCTCAGCCCGAAGCCCAGCACGGCGCCGAGCAGTACCAGGGCCAGGCCCAGGCTGCGTTGCGTGCGGCCCGTACGCCGCCATCCGAACCACCCGGCGGCGGCACCCAGCAGCGGGGCGAGCCCGGCAAACATCGGCAACAGCAGGCGGTCGGCGGGTGTCTTTGGTCCCAACCAGCGCCGCCACACCAGCACCCGGCTGTCCACCTGGCCCACCTGAGCCGACAGCGCGGCCACGGCAGCCAGCCCGTAGCTCGCCACCTCGCCCGAGTTCAGCACCCGCAGGTGCGCCAATGCGATGGGTACACATGGAATCGCACCCACGGCCAGGGAGCCCACCACGGCGCCAAACCGTCGCCACGACAGGTTTCGGTGGCGCACCGCCAACACCACCACCACGGTGAGGGCAAGAAACCCGGCCTGGTACACCGACGTTCCAATCGACACCAGCGCCGCCGATGCCAGTGCGAGGCACCCAAGAATGTCGGGCCGTTCGCCGTCGTCCTGGTCGAGCAGGCGCCAGATCCCCACCACCGCCAACGGCAGGCCCATGCGCCAGGTCATGTGCACGTGCAGCATGAAGAACGACGGCAGCGGGCCAAACGCGTACACCACACCCATCACCGCGCCCGCCAAATGTGAGCGTCGCAGCGTCCACCCGGCCCACCAGGCGGCGGCGAAGTTGGCGACCACGCCGATCAGCAACGCGGCGTTCACCACCGTGGTGGGGGAGCCACCCAACCAGCGCACCGGAAGGGTCACCAGCGCCGGTGCGATGCGGGTGTCGGAGTAGGCCAGCGTGTCGGGGGTGGGGGCAAAGATGTTGGCGTCAAACAACTTGTCGTCCGAAGTGACGGCGTGCTGCACCCAGTCCAGGTTCCACGCCTCGAACACCGGGTCGCCGGGGTCCAGCAGGGTGCCGCCGCCCCGAAGTATCAAGGGCCCCCAGACGACCAAGGTCAACAGCAGGCCACCAACGACCACCACCAGTGGCATGGGCACCCGCTGCCACGAAGCGCGTCCGTCCGGCTCGGCGTGCGCCTCTGGTGCGGTCATTCGACGCCGGGAGCCGAGAGCAAAGTCACCCGGTTAGTCAAGCGCCTCGGCAGATGCAGCGCACACTCAGGGTGTGTCGGCGAACGGGTGGGACCCAAAAGCATCCGGTGCCACAGCCTCGATCCGAATACAACGATCACGCAACGAACCTGACCAGATATGCACTCGCATCGACGAGAGAACGCCGGTCGAGCTCCGTCGGCGGGCCGGCGTCGCGGTGGCGGTCATTCCTCCAGGTCGTCGAGGTGGCCGTTGGCTCGGAGCCACTCCTCGGTGTGGGCCATGCCGTCGGCCAGGCTCACCTGCGGTGCCCAGCCCAGCAGCTCGTGGGCCTTGGCGTTGGACACGGGCCGTGACTTGTTGAGCATCTCCATGACGCCCCGGCCCAACTCGGTGGGTTTGCCCGCAAGCTGGAGGCTGCGCCTGGCGGCCTCGGCGATGGCGATCGCAGTACGGGTGGAGTAGCTGCGGGGTGGGCCGTCCAGCCCCAGCATGCGGTAGAAGTGCCCGAAGTATTCGGCGGTGCTGACCGGCTCCTCGCCGCCCAGATGGATGATGTGCCCGGCGGCCGCCTCGGTGGTGGCTGCGGCCAGGATGCCGTCGACCAGGTCGTCGACGTAGATGGCGGTGAACAGCCCCTCGCCGTGGTTCGGCAGCAGGAATCGGCCGGATCGAATGGCGGCCAGCGGCTCGAGCACCCAGGGCCGACAGCCCGGCCCGTAGACGTCGGCCGGGCGGATGATCGTGGCGGCCAGTTCGCCCGCGGCATGGGCGGCCAGCACCGCGTGCTCCCCCGCGATCTTGGTGTCGGTGTAGGGGTTGCCGGTGGGCATCAGCGGCCAGTGCTCGTCCAGGGGCGCATCGGGGTGAAACCGCTCGACCGCCTCGGTCTGGATCTGGGCGAATCGGCCCACGCCCATGGTGGACAGGTGCACGAACCGGCCGACCCCGGCGTCGGCCGCCGCCTCGATCACCCGGCGCGTGCCCACCACGTTCACCCCCCACGCCACGGCGGGGTTGACGTTGTTGGTCATCACCGCCGCGGTGTGGATCAGCACGTCGCACCCGTCCAGCAACCCCTGCCACGCCGCCGGATCGCAAATGTCGCCCGCCACGACACCCCGCTCCACTTCGGCAACGGTGTCCAGGCCCATCACCTCGGCACCCAGGCCCCGGCAGCGTTCGGCCAGTTTACGGCCCACAAAGCCGTTGGCGCCGGTGATGAACACCGAGCGTCCAGCGAGGGAGGGGAGCTCGCTCACAGCGTTCGGCTGTACTGGAACTGCTCGTAGCCGATGGCGTTGGTGTTCAGCTCGCCGTCGACCCGCACGTGGATCACCGCCGGTTTCCCCGACGCCACGGCGGCCTCCAGCGCTGGGACGAACCCGTCCATCGCGGTGACGTATTCGCCGTGGGCGCCCATCGCTTCGGCCATCAGGTCGTAACGCACGTCGGGTGAGATGTCGGTGCCCTGGTGGCGGGCCTCGTCGATGCCCTTGAACCGGTGGGCCGCCCGCTCCATGCCCCAGCCGCTGTCCACCGCCACGATCGAGATCACCGGAAGCCCGGCCCGCACCGCGGTCTCGATCTCCATCGGGTTGAACCCGAAGGCGCCGTCGCCGCTGAGCAGGTAGACGGTTCGGTCGGGGGCGGCCAACTGGGCGCCGATGGCGAA
>MTKZ01037004.1_pt1 | contig 14173 bp, 9 predicted proteins | sample 1042781 | NCBI WGS metagenome assembly MTKZ01 (sample SAMN06212207, study PRJNA360539) | anaerobic digester metagenome | biome: Wastewater treatment plant; material: sludge; isolation source: anaerobic digester fed with sludge from wastewater treatment plant | place: Denmark: WWTP Viborg ...
GCAGAGGATACTGATGGGAATGTATTTATCGGAGGCAGTACAAGGAGTGGAAATGGTATCGCTAGTCCCGGAGCTTGGGATACAAGTTATGACGGAGACACTGATGGGTTTTTGGCGAAATTCAATCCAAGTGGAGGGAGAGTTTGGGGTACTTACTATGGAGGAACAGAAGTTGACTATTTCAATGATATCGCCATTGACAACAACAATAATCTTGTTGGAGTAGGTGCGACTGCCAGTACCAACAATATCGCATCCGGAGGATTTGACAATAGTAATGGTGGTGGATATGATGCATTTGTAGTTAAGTTAACCAACAATGGAACAAGAATTTGGGGTACTTATTTTGGAGGTGTCGGATTTGATCAAGGATATGCCATAGCCTGTGACATTAACAACAACATTTATGCCGGAGGTTATGCTCAATCTAATGGGTTAAGTTTTCAAGGATTTCAGAATACGAATAATGGCGGTGATGCTTTTTTAGTTAAATTTAACAGTGGAGGATCCAGAATATGGTCCAGTTATTATGGAATCGATAATGTGACAGAGTATCTTGCAGATATATCTTGTTCGAGTTCCGATATATTATATTTCTGTGGATTTACTGAAATAGAAATAGGATTAAACGATGAAAATAATAATAGTAGGGTCCAGTACGGCAGCGGTTTTTTTGCCAAAATCGACATATGTAATTTAGCACCAACAAATATCAATGCAACAATATGTTTTGGCATCACATATAATTTCAATGGTCAACTGCTAACTCTTAGTGGCAATTATAGCACAAGTTATGTCGCTTTTTCAGGGTGTGACAGCCTTGTCAATTTGACACTGAATGTTATCAATGTTATTGTGACCACTTCTTCTACGCCTGCGCGCTGTGATCACCCTACCGGAACTGCGACTGCAATGGGTTCAGGTGGAGGACCTCCGTATAGCTATCAATGGAGTAATGGGGGATTGACAGGGACAATATCCAATTTGGTTTCTGGAAGTTATACCGTGACTGTTACTGACATAAACAATTGTAAAAAAATTGAAACTGTCGTAGTTCAAAATATAATTGGAATCTCTACAATTAATCTGAATTTTACTCCAACGACTTGCGGCCTCAATAACGGTACTGCAAGTGCTATAGGGATAGGAGGTACAGCACCTTTGGAATATTCATGGAGTAATTTTTCTAATAATTCTAATTTAGTGGACCTTCCGGGAGGTCCTTACTCAGTTACGATTACAGATGATAACGAATGTACTTATGATACTTCTTTTTTTATTGCATTTTCGCTTGAATTAACTTCGAATTTTGATACTTTATCCCCTCTTTGTGGACAAAATAATGGAGCTATATCTATCAATGTCCAGAATGGAATTGGTCCATACATCTTCGAATTGATCGGTCCTGTCCACATTGTTTCAAATTCATTAGATGAAAATAACTATACTTTCGATAACCTTCCCGCCGGTAATTATTTTTACCGAGTCACGGATTCAATTGGCTGTATTGTTGAAAATATAGTAACACTTATTAATGATAGTGGGCTATCAGGAACCTCATCCTCGTTACCGGTAATTTGTAATGCGAATGGATCGATAACTGTTAATATTCAAGGAGGCAGTCCTCCCTATATTTATTCGATCGATGGTCCAGTACAAGCAACTTCACTTCCTATTAATGATTTGACTTTTACTTTTAATGCTATCCCTCAAGGTAATTATCAAGTTATAGTTCTTGATGTTAATCAATGTTTATTTTTATCAAATATTGGTGTTTCATTTGAGAATAATCTATCGAGTAATGAGATTATAGTACCAACGCATTGCGAAAAAGCTGCTGGAAGTATCGAAATTTCTGTTACTACAGGCCATTCACCATATACGTATTCAATTATTGGGCCTGTTCAAATGAGCAGTCCGATTACACCAATGAATACTTTTGTTTTTAATAATTTACTTCCAGGCAACTACACCTATAACATCATTGATGGCTCAGGCTGCATCATTATAAAAGATTTTATTATTGAGAACTTACCCGGAGTTAATCTCAACTCTGAATTCGTCCAAAGTGATTGTGGGCAATTAAATGGGTCGATTACACTCACAGCGCTGCAAGGCATTCCTCCATATGTATTTACTTTATCAGGTCAAGCCGCCCAGACTTCCGGAAGTGTAAATAATTCGATTTTTACATTTTCTGGTCTTGGCGCTGGAAGCTACTCCGCCTCCGTATCTGATATGACAGGTTGCTTATCTGCATTGGAAATAATTATCACAGACAAGAATGGTGTCAGTGGAGTTACAAATGTTACAGGGTCAAATTGTAATTCTCCTGATGGTGTTCTGAATGTCAAAGCAGTTGGAGGCATATCGCCATTTGTCTATGAATTGTCGGGAGTTACAACAGCATCATCTGGCAGTATCCAAGAGAATAACTACATTTTTTCAGGATTGTTATCTGGTATATATGAAATTAAAATAACGGATTCCAGAGGTTGTATTTATATAGAAATGGATACCATTTTATCATTAAATACACTATTAATCACAGCCACAGCCTCGCCATCAGAATGTGTTAGTGCAACAGGAGCTATTTTGATTGAATCAAATGGTGGCAGTCTTCCGATTGTATATGAATTATTAGGGGCAACAATTATTTCCAGCGGAACGGTAAATTCTACTTCATTCAATTTTGAAAAATTATTGGCCGGGCCATATGATATCAAAGTGACTGACTCAAAAGGATGTGTTGCTGAATTGCAAGTAAATGTTGAAAATCAAAGTGGATTTAAGTCTGAAATGACAGTAATTTCAACAAGGTGTGGCGATTCAAATGGAAAAATAACATTAGCTTCCATTGATGGGATGGCACCTTTTTCATATTCTATTACCGGTCCAGTGACTTCTTCTATAAATGGAATTCAAAATACCCTATTCACTTTTGAGAACCTACCGGCTGGTGAATACACTTACAATATAGTGGATGGACAAAATTGCAATATCATGGGTTTAGCTACAGTGAATAATAGCACAAGAATAAGTTTTGAAGCAAGTCTTTCTGGGCTTAGTTGTGGTGGTGGAAATGGCACAATTACTATAAATAATGTGGTAGGAAGTCGGCCTTTTAGTTATAAGTTAAATGATGGCCAAGCTACTATGGACTCTGTTTTTTTAGGTTTAATTTCTAATACAAATTACCTTTTGGAAGTATCGGATGCAAATGGATGCAGAAGAGACAGTACTATTCTGACTACTGCGGATATTAGTTTTAAAGCAGTGACAGACACTGTTTACTTTGATTATTATTCAAATCCTGTAATATTCAATGTAATAGAAAATGACGAATTGAATGGTATAAATAATTTTGAAGTTAACCCGGTTAATAAGCAAGTATTTAATAGTAAACTCGAACCAATAGGTACTATCATCAATGCATTGGGAGTCAGTGGAGAATTTGAATTTTACTATCATGGAAATTACAATAGCATAACAAAAAAATATGAATTGTTTTATCCAATGGACAAAGAATTAATCTACTATCTATTGTGCACAGAGGAGTGCCCGGGAGCATGCGATACGGGCACTATAGTATTATTGAGTAAATATGAATGTATAGACAATAACAAGGATTATGTAAATACATTCACACCGAATGGAGACGGTCAAAATGATGTGTTGGTGCTTCCTCAATTTCCTGAATGTTCAGTTCAGGCATCAGAATTTAAAGTTTTTAACAGGTGGGGCAAGGTCGTATTTAATTCAAAAAATTATGCAAATAATTGGGATGGAAAAAATGATCAGGGTACTGATTTGCCTGAAGGTACTTATTATTATGTGCTGCAATTAAAAACCAAGAATGGTAAAACTCATGTAATTAAAAATTTTGTAGAATTGATAAGATGATAAATATTATTCAATTACCAATAAATTAATTTTTATGAAATATAAATTAACAAAGATATGGCAAGGATTCATGATAATAATGCTTATCATGATTGGATCACAATCTATATTTGCGCAGCAGCTTCCACTTTTCACTCAATACCGTGAAGTTCAAGGCTTGATCAACCCTGCCTCTGTCAATCATGATTACTTTCTGGAACATTATAATGTGAGTGCAGGTGCCACATATCGCAGTCAATGGAACGATATCGCAGGTCATCCGGTGACAAGTGCTGTAAGAGCTGAATATATCATTGTACCGGAGAAAACAACCTTTAGCTTGTTGACCGGTGCATATTATTTGTCAGATAAGGCCGGCCTTACAAACAAACAAAGTGCTTACTTAAGACTGGGAACTATCTATTCTCAAAATCCTGCAAATAGCGGTATTGGAATAGGAATGAACTTAGGAATGGTCTGGAACTCATTTAATTTTGGGGGAGTTAAACTGTCTGACCCTTTTGATATCTCTATTGATGGTGTCGACAGAACGAGTTATGTAGATGTGGGTGTCGGAGCGTATTATTACAAAACAATCAGACAAGGTGCTCTTAAGGGAGATCAGTTATATGCCGGCATTTCTGTTCCCCAGATAATGAATCAATCTTATGTGGTTAAAAATGGAGAGCAGTCATTTACCATCAAGAGGATTCCTCACATATATGCGCATGCAGGCTACTATAAAACATTGTCTGAAAAAATGTATCTTTCAGGAAGTTTGTGGTATAAATACGCCAAGGGATCCAAATCGGTCATCGATTTTAATGCCAGAATGTATATGTTTGATAAGTTATGGGTAGGAGCAGGAATTTCAACAATTGGAATGATTCATATCGAAGCTGGAACTATATTAGGTAAATATTTTAATTTTAATAATTTTAATATGAAGATCGGATATGCAGCGGATCTAAATACAGGAGAACTAGCTCAAAATCTAGGAATAAGTCACGAAATAAATTTTGTATTTTTCTTTGACACTGAAAATAAATAAACATGGGAAATGAATTAGAACCAATTAATACGCATAGTCAGGCAGGTGAACCTGAAGAAGAAGAAATGATAGAGGGAGCTCAGAGTCAGCCACCACAATTCAAGTTGACAGCTAAAATGCATAATACCAATTCTTCTCCTTATGAAAATAGTGGAATAAATGATGTTGGTAATAGATTTGCATTTGGTAAATCAGCAGATTCAATGGATGAGAAAAACATTTCCTGATCAATGAAATGAGCATTGATAGAAGAAAATTAATTATTAAACCAAAACCGGGTAAAAAAAAGGGTCAACCTCTCTTCTTGTCCCGGAAATTGTTATATATCTTTTTTGGAGCAATAGCTTTTTTGGTATTTACATTTATTATTATTAATTTATTCCAAACGAAAGAAGGGTTGATTTCAAATGATCTTAAAGTCAATAAAACTGAAGATAAGATTAGTGAGGAAACAATAGTCCCTAATGTTTATCAAGTGGATTTGAAGAATTTCATGGTTAAGTTAATTCTATTGGAAGAGAAAATGAAAATCGGAGATATACTCGATTCAGTGCAGATTCATGCAACTAAAAAAGCAGCTATCAAGCGCATTATTGATGAAGACAAAATTTATCCGGATGGAACAAAAGTCCTACTGCTATCCGAAAAGAATTATCCTGATATTCCGGTTTATATAATTATTGAAAGTGATCCAAAAGACTATGAGATTATCTCAATTAAGGAAACAATTCCAAGAATTTCAAAGTATCCGAGGCAATTATCTGTCATATTAAAAAAGAAAAGGATTCTCATTGGTAAAGATGCTATAAAATCTTTCATTGACCAATCGCATGAGGATTTACTCTCGAAGGTAGAAAATGTGCTTGCATGGAAAATCGACATGAATAGAATAGATTCTGGGAACATTATTAAAGTTGCCTATGAAGAGCTTTATTTTAAAAAAGCGTTCATGGGTATAGGTAAATTATTAGCTCTGGAATGGATCCATCGGGATACAATTTTTAAAGCATATCTTATCCCAGGCAAATTTGATGAAACTGGTAAAGAAGTCTATTGTACCGCCGAGGGTTTGCCCTTGAAGGAATCATTCAGAAAATCACCTGTCAACTATGGAAGAATTTCTTCACGGTTCAGCCCACGAAGATTTCATCCTAAACTCAAATATTTCAAAGCACATAAAGGGACAGATTTTGCAGCTCCAGAAGGAAGTCCTCTTTTTGCAATTGGTGATGGAAAAATCACTGTCGCATCGTTCACTTCTAATAACGGAAACTTCATTAAAATTCAACACGATAAGATTTATACTACTCAATATCTTCACTTATCAAAATTTAAAAAAGGTATCCATGCAGGAATGGCTGTAAGGCAAGGGGATGTGATAGGATACGTAGGGCAGACAGGACTGGCCACTGGGCCCCATGTTTGCCTTAGGTTGTGGAAAAATAATGAACAAGTTGATTTTCTGAAAGAAAAGTTTCCTCTTTCAGCTCATATCCAACCATTCGAAATTGAATTATTCAGGAATGTCAGAGAGTATTATTCAAATTATTTACAAAGTTTAAATAATTAAGTTGTGCGATTTACTATAACCATATTATTAGTGCTAATTATTTCTAAGATCCAAGCACAGTTTGATCCGGGGGACTATGCCTGGAAAATATTGAACAACGAAAGAAAGAGTCAAAATATACTCAAATTGGCAGAAATAGTTAATGGTGATCTGATTGGCGTTGGATATTCTACACATCGTTCTGAGGGAAGAAAAGATATTTATTTCACCAAAATTAGTAAAAACGGCCAGATACTCAAGGCTGCTTCTGTAGGTGGAAGAAACGATGAAGAAGCACATTCAGTAGTTTATACACCAACTGGAAGAACTTTGGTTTGTGGATTTTCAGATTCCAAAAATGCAAGGCAAGGAGTAATTTTGGAGATAAATAAGGATTATAGTACGAAGCTTTTTTATCTGGATGAAACTCGAAATAATTCTGAGTTTAATGATATTATTTACGATAAGGATGAAAATATTTATATATGTGGAACTTCCAGTAAGAAGATGTTTGTGTCTAAGTTTAATGGGGAAGGTAAACTAATCAAAAATTATGAATTCAGTAGTGAAGGAGAATCCAGTGGCAAGGCTTTATGTTACACAAAGGATGGAAATATAGTTGTAACGGGTTCAACCGAAAATAGAAAGGCATTTAATAAGGCAGTTGTATTGATCGTAAAACTTAATTCTGACCTGAAAGAACTAGCTGTTTGGAATTATGGTCAAGATGATTGTTATATCGGAAATGATATAATTGAATTGCCGACAGGTGCGTTTGCTATAGCAGCAACAGGTTTTCGAAATAGAATGAATGCCCCTGCCATAGCTTATCTCTCAGCTAATGGTATTCAATTGTATGGCCAAACATTTGCAACGTTCATTGAAGGAGGAGGAACAGGCTTGGCCATAACGCCATGTGGCGATTTAGTTCTTACTGGCATTGGGTCAGATGTCAGGGGAGCTAAAAGAACTTCCTCATTCGCGGTGAGAGTGAATCCCGGCAATCAGGGATCATTGGTTTGGAGGAAACCTTATTTTTTCGGGGGTGATTTTACAGATGAATGTAATACTGCATATTGTACTTCTGATGGAAATGTTGTCCTCGCAGGTTTCACAAGTAATATTGTTAACCAGGATTATTATTTGCATGCGCTGAAACCTTCTGAAAGGGACATTGAGTCAATGACTATTCTAAAAAAAGTAAAAATTCTTGAAATCTCAAGGCCGGATTTATATCGAAATGATGTAGGTAATATCGAAATAACTTTAAAGAATGAATCGAGCCAGGATATAACAAATTTTAAGTTGAAAATTGAAGAATTAAATATCAATAGTCTGAATTCTAGAATTCCGGATTTGTTATTAGTTGATAAAATCAAGGAAGGGGAGACAAAGAAAATAAATCTTCCTGTGAGTATTTTTGATAATTATAAGGAGAATGATCTTCAGTTAAAATGCACTGTAGTAAGTGCTAGTAACATTAATTATAGTTCCATGAATAATACCACTCAAATAGTGGGAACAAGAAGTCCCATACTTACATTTGAGGCAAATGAAAATACTGTAGACTTAAAAAATCGTCAAAAAATTAGTATCCCTATTGAAATTAAAAATTTAGGAAACTCAACAGCAACACTTAATAATCTGAATTTTAGTTTTAATGAGAATGTGTATTTGTCAAAAGACTTTGAAGTGCCAACAAATGTCGTATTAAAGAGCGGAGAAGGGCTTAAAATTGTTTTAAGTTGTTATGTAGATTCTCTTTTTAGAAATGAATTAATTGTAATTAATATTAAAATTGGTGAAACATCAGGTTTAAGAGTTCAGGATCAGGAAATTAAATATCATAATGTCAGACGGTCATTTAGTGTTGTGAATATGAGTGAGCTTATAGATGATTCGAAAGTCGTGACACTGGAACAGAAAGATATTGATATAGTTTTTCCAAATTTGCAATCGATTATTTATTTGACCGATAGAAGATCTTACAAAGTAGATATTCATGGTGTAACAGATCTTCAGTTGCTGACATCAAAATATAGCTTTTTAATAAATGAAAAAAAAATACCTACAGACTCTATAATTACAAATTTGAACGATGGTAATTTTATAATTAATGTACCATTAATTTACGGAAATAATGAATTAGCTTTTCAGGATAATTCAGATAAGTCAATAAAGATCCTTAGTAAGATAAATGTCCAAAAGAGTGATGTCAATTATTACATATATGTAATAGGTACAGATATCAAAGATGAAGAGGGGAATCCGGTTTTGAAATTCGGTTTAAAAGATGTCAATGATTTCAACAATAAGATTAAGAGTTTAGGTCTAAACGAAAAAAATAAGGTGAATATAACTTTATATAATACTTACACGACTACTACCGCGGTTAATATAAATGGATTATTCGAGTCGATTTTAAAAAAGAAGAATCAATTTAGGCCCAATGATGTTATCATCATTTATTGGGTAGCGCAGGGTTTTGCCGCAGCAGATGGAAATATCTTGGTCAAAGGCTCTGATCTTTTTAGCGATAAAAAAAGGAAATTTTCTCCTGAATTGTATAGTAATCACCTGACAAAATATTTTATACCTTATTATCTTGACCCACTTCCGTGTAAGAAGATTCTGATGCTGGATATATTCAATAAAGAAGAGCTGACCGATGCTAAAGAAAAAGAAGTACAGGACTATGATTTGGTAGATAAAACGGTGAAAGCTATAAAGACTTTTAATAATTTTGACTATGTACTTTCCGGAGATCTTGGGCAAAAAAGTTATGAATTAGAGAATCTGAAAAATGGCGCTTTTACATATTCTGTATTACAAGCTTTGGAAAACAATAAAGCGGATATCAATAAAGATAATGCCATTGAACTATCAGAATTTTTTGCAAATATATCTGAAACGATTCCTGAATTAATTGTAAAAAATCGCAAAGAAAAGTATTGGAAGCAAAATCCTTTACATCTGAAATCTAAGCCCGAAGAGGATGTGGTGATTTTTTATAGGTGAAAGTGTGATCAGGTGATAGGGTGATAGGGTGATAGGGTGATCGGGTGATCAGGGTGATAGGGTGATCGGGTGATCGGGTGATAGGGTGATCGGGTGATCAGGTGATCGGATAAGATATGTTATTTGACGTGATATGTGTTATGTGACGGGTTATGTGTGATAATAAAGTAATAGCAAATATAACACCATTCCAATTTTTAATTTTCAAATATGATAGCGGATAATATTTAATATTGAGCAATAAATAAATAATTATAAATGACAAATGATGTGCGGTAAATTATATATACTAAACGGAAATGGGTCTGACCATTTAATTAATTTCATAACAAACTGCAAATTATTCTTAACCCACTATCAAACAGCAAACTGCAAACCCCAAGCATCTAATAAGCAAATTTAAATAATAGACATTTCTATTTCAAATCAGTATAGTTTAATTGATATCCACATACATCGATAGTAAACGGAACGCCATTCTAATTTCTAATTTCTAACTTCTAATTTTTTTGATAACAAATAACAATTAATCACTTCCCATACTTCTTACAAATCGGACAAAGTTCCTTATCGTGCGGTCTTGCTTTGCAATATTCTCTGCCATAATAAATGATCTGGAGATGTAGCTTATTCCAACTTTCTTCGGGGAATAATTTTTTTAAATCTTTTTCTGTTTGTTCCACCGATTTTCCAGAGGATAACCCCCATCGTTGTGCAAGCCGGTGAATGTGTGTATCTACAGGAAATGCCGGCACTCCAAAACCCTGACTCATCACTACTGACGCAGTTTTATGTCCTACAGCAGGAAGTGATTCAAGTGCTTCAAAACCAAAAGGCACTTCACCATTATATTTTTCTAGGATAATCTGAGAAAGACCATAAATACCTTTTGATTTCATGGGGGATAAGCCACATGGCCTAATGATGTCCTGAATGGCTTCTTGCCCCAACTTGATCATGTCAACAGGGTTGTCAGCCTGTGCGAATAAAATAGGAGTGACCTGATTGACACGAATATCGGTGCATTGTGCTGATAAAAGGACGGCAATTAGAAGCGTATATTTGTCTTTATGGTCAAGCGGAATTGGAACTTCAGGGTAAAATGCCTCCAATATTTGCCTTATATCATTTGCTTTTTGTTGTTTTTTTGAAATTACTTTTGGCATAGCTTACCAATTATAAATTTAACAGAAACTGCATAGTATCCACATTGTCAGCATAGTCCATCAGGCTAGGGTGCTGAGTTTCACCAGGTGAAGTGACTTTTAAATTAGCAAGAGGCCTTTCACTTACAATGCATTGAATGTCATCAAGGGTTTGAGTAAGAGAATCTATTAATGAGTCTTTATAATCATAGAATTCAAAATGAATACAAGAGATCCTGCTGAAAAGCGATTTGTCCTCAATTAAAATAAGGCTATTATCTGTATAGAATGGAATTTTATTGAGCAAGTAAAGGGAAAGGTTGTAGTCAAAATTGTTCTTGTACTTATTGAAATTAATATTGTCTTGTTGGGTTTCCCACACAGCCAGTAGTTTCTTTACATCATATCCAACTGGAAGATATATTTTAGAAACATTTCTGCAACCTAGACCGAAATAAGCATGAATATCATTTCCTATTTTTAAAATAACTTCATCCGATTCTGTCCCATCAAGGACAGCTACACTGGTTCGATTCTTTCTGATGATGTGCGGTACATGTTTAAAATAGTTTTCAAAATAAATAGAAGAATTATTGCTACCCGTTGCTATCACTGCATCATAGTCCTTTAACCTTTCAATAATTTGAGTTTTATTTTCTGATTCCGAGTCGATTTCATTCAATTTATTCATCAAAGCAGGAAACAAGATATTATCTTTATCTGAACATTTTACCAGCGCTATATTTCCTGACATAAAAACAGAAAGCCAGTCAGCGAATCCTACTAAGGGCAAATTACCTGCCATGATCAAACCAATTTTCTTAGGATTTTCTGTAGCATTTAAATTATAATTTCCTATCCAGTTTTCTAATTTTTCAGCATCAAGCATTTCGTTAGTGATGGCTTCGATAGACTGTTCTATATTTTTTCTGATAAACCATGCATTGTGATCGCAGGCATTTTCAATGACACTATTCCAATGATCAGTGTCTTCAAGCAGTGATTTTTTTAAGAAGGATAAAGCGTGTATTTTTTTCAAGTGAGGAGGTTAGAAAGTGAGAATGTTTAAGAGAATAATTTCAACTAACAATTATCTATCATTTATTTGGCCTTTGCGCATATTCTACGATTTTCCGCATACTTACTGCAATGCTCATAAATACTAGGGAGACGAATACAATCACTTTAAGGATCTTTGTATAGTAATCGATCTCGCTCCAGTTGCGACTTGTGATCAACATTCCTATAAGAGTCAATCCGATGGCAGTAATTATTATTCCGAACAAAGTATGATTCCATGCCTGAACAAGTGATTTTGCCAAAAGCATCATGACAGCGCAATAGATACTATATAACAAAATACCGGTGGAGGCAATAATAAAGGTAGTTTGCTCATCTTGCGCATTTATCCAGTAAAAGTTAATTGTCATCACCAGACCAAAAGATATAATAACGACAGCTGACCAAGCTAAAGGATGGTTTTGATTGAACAAATAATCATATACTTTGCGAACCATGCTTTAATTAGGATTTAAATCTATAACATTGCCAATTAGATCATATTCAGTAGCATCTTCGATCAGCACATCAACAAAACCGCCTATAGAGCAATAGTTCGATGAGGCATCGATAATGACTTCATTATCGACTTCAGCAGAATCAAATTCTGTTCTTCCATAGTAGAAACCACTTTCTTTTTTATCGATCAAAACTTTATAAATTTTACCAATTTTGGCATGGTTTAGTTCCAAACTTATCTCCTGCTGGATCTCCATAAGGCGCTGAGCCCTTTCTGCCTTTATTTCATCCGGGATGTTATCTTCTGATAGAAAAGCACTTGTATCCTCTTCATGAGAGTATTGGAAAACACCTAATCTTTCAAATCTCATCTCTTTTACGAAGTCGCAAAGTACTTCAAAATCTTCCTCCGTTTCACCTGGAAATCCGACTAGGAATGTTGTCCTAATTGCTATTCCAGGTACTTTGGCGCGAATGTCATGTATTAATTGCCTTGTTTGAGCAAGAGTGATCTGGCGTTTCATGGCCAATAAAATAGGATCAGCTGCATGTTGCAATGGAATATCCAGGTAATTACAAACTTTTGGTAGTTCCAGCATGGCATCCATTATTACCATCGGGAATTTGCTTGGATAGGCGTATTGCAGACGAATCCACTCAATGCCATCTATGGAATTTAATGCTCTGAGAAGCTCCGGAAGTGCTCTTTTTTTATAAATGTCAAGACCGTAATAAGTCAATTCCTGGGCAATTAGTATCAATTCTTTGACACCATATTTGGCGAAATTAGTTGCTTCTTTTACAAGATCCTCAATGGTCTTAGATACGTGTCCACCTCTCATGAGTGGAATCGCACAGAAGGAACATGTGCGATTGCATCCTTCAGATATCTTAAGATATGCAAAATGTGAGGGTGTGGTAAGAACCCGTTCGCCAACAAGTTCATATTTATAGTCTGCTTCGAGTGTTTTTAATAATCTTGGCAATTCAAGTGTACCGAAAAAAGCATCCACTTCAGGTATTTCTTCTTCCAGATTGTCTTTATAACGCTGGGATAAACAGCCTGTGACGTATAGTTTTTCTATGCCGCCTTTTGATTTTACTTGTGCATATTTGAGTATGGTATTAATAGATTCCTCCTTGGCAAGGTCGATGAAACCACATGTATTTATGATGACAATACCTGTATCTTTTGCCACTGTATCATGTGCAACTTCATATTCATTACCTTTAAGTTGCGTGATCAGATCTTCAGAATCTACGAGATTCTTAGAACAACCTAGCGTGATGACACTGACTTTATTCGCCTTTAACGTTTTTGTTTTCAATAAGAAATAATTTAAAAAAAAATGAATCGGTAGCTCAAAAAAGAGACTGCCTGAAATATAATTTACCTAATTTCATTGAATCAGTGTAAATTTGAAATGCAAAGATAACGCTTCTTGCAGATGTTGGTTCATCCTGAGGTAAATTGGGATATTATTTGAAATGTTTATCAGAATTGGCAACATGAAGTGTGGTTATGCGTTCACATATTAATCAAAAAATTTGTTTTATGAGTTTTCGTCCTTTGAATGTTTTCACCCTCGTCTTTTTAATGTCTTGCTTCAGTTATACTGCAAATGCGCAGTTTGGAATATCGATCAAGCACGCTTTTGATTATGAAGACATTCCTAGTGCTGTTCCTAATCAAACTAATGAGCGGTCATTACAACACGGTGGTGTAATCGCTTTGGACTACCGGGTTAAGATTGTTGACTATGGTGTTAATTTTGGTCCGGAAATTTTTGCCAAAATGATCAGAGCAAAAGGAATTCCTGTAAATGACGCTGGTGGTATCGAACTTGGAAAGGTAAAGGAAATCAGAAGTTTTGGTATAAATATACCAGTGACCATGTATGTCTTTCACTTCAATCAATGCGATGAATGTCCTAGTTTTAAAAGAAAAAATTTCCTTAAAGATAATTTCTTTATTCAGCCTGTCATAGGATATGAGATACGCAACTGGAC
>MTKZ01099781.1_pt1 | contig 14168 bp, 15 predicted proteins | sample 1042781 | NCBI WGS metagenome assembly MTKZ01 (sample SAMN06212207, study PRJNA360539) | anaerobic digester metagenome | biome: Wastewater treatment plant; material: sludge; isolation source: anaerobic digester fed with sludge from wastewater treatment plant | place: Denmark: WWTP Viborg ...
CGCTCGCTTGGAAAGCGAGTAGGCTGTCACAGGCCTCCGGGGTTCGAATCCCCGTCCTTCCGCATCATCGTGCTAGCACGAAGTAGTTTAAAACAGAGCTTTTTGAAGCTCTGTTTTTAGTTGGGAAAAAGCTATTTTTCCTTAAAATAAGCCATTTGACAACTTATGTCATTTTTTGACATTTTAATAAAATATGTTAAAATTTAGATAAAGAAAAGATAAATAAAATCTAAATTTTATATGAGCGACCGAATTGAAAAACTTCTAACCATAGAGGAAGTAGCTGATGTTTTAAGGGTGAGTACGAGAACTATTATTAGATATATAGAATCAGGAAAATTAAAAGCTTCTAAGATAGGTGTTTGGAGAATTAAGGAATCTGATGTCCACCTATTTTTGGAGGAAACTAGTAATAAAAAAGTTAAATAATATAATATGTCAGAAGAACAAAAACGATTATTAGAAAAACAGCTTTGGGGTGTGGCAAATGTACTCCGAGGTAAAATGAACGCCGATGAATATAAAAATTATATTCTTGGTTTTATTTTTTATAAATATCTATCTGAAAAACTGGAGAGGTATGTGAATGAGAAACTTCTTTCTCGTGAAGATTATAAATTTGCCGACATAAAAGAAAACACGAAAGAGGGTAAGGCTATTTTGTATGAGATTAAGAAAGCCGTTATTAGTCATTTGGGATTTTTTCTAAAACCCTCAGAACTCTTTTCATATATTGTAAAAAACGGCAATGGCGAAGCAAAGGGTGAAAAAGCATTTATTCTTGAAGATTTAAAAAACATTTTAAACAGCATTGAGCAGACCTCAATGGGAACTGCTAGTGAAGACGATTTTAAAGGATTGTTTGACGACGTTGATCTAACATCTTCAAAACTGGGATCAAGCGAAAAGAAAAAGAACGATGTTATTGTTGAAGTGCTTACATTGTTAAAAGGTATTGATTTTAAACTTGAAGATTCAAAGAGTGATTTACTTGGTGATGCGTATGAATACTTGATTGGTGAATTCGCCGCCGGTGCTGGTAAAAAAGGCGGAGAGTTTTACACTCCTGCGCAAGTTTCTCGCTTACTCGCTCAAATCGTGTCGGTTGATAAAAAAAGAGTGCGTTCGGTTTTTGACCCGACCTGTGGATCCGGATCTCTTTTACTTCACCTTAAAGATTATACCGAAGTCACAGATTATTACGGCCAAGAATTAAACCCAACTACTTTCAACTTGGCTCGTATGAATATGATTTTGCACGGTATTCATTTTGATCACTTTAAAATAAGACAAGGCGATACTCTTACTGAAGATCTACACCCAGATTTAAAAGCAGAAGCAGTTGTGGCAAATCCTCCTTTTTCAGCTGAATGGAAAGGCGATAGCGATCCACAACTAGTACATGATGATAGATTTTCGCAATATGGCAGATTAGCTCCAAAGAAAAAGGCTGATTATGCTTTTGTAACGCACATGCTCTATCATCTCTCTGACAATGGAACAATGGCTATTGTCTTACCACATGGCGCATTGTTTAGAGGTGGTGCTGAGGAGCATATTCGTAAATATATTATTGAAAAACAGAATTATCTTGATGCGGTAATTGGTCTTCCTGCAAACTTATTTTATGGTACAAGTATTCCTGCAATAGTCTTGGTATTCAAGAAGTGTCGCAAAGACGACGAAGACGTACTTTTTATTGATGCATCAAGAGAATTTGATAAGACAAAAAACCAGAGCCGACTTTCTGATGATCATGTTGCAAAGATTTTTGATGCATATAAAAACCGTAAAGAGGTAGAAAAATACTCTCACAAAGCATCGCTCGCAGAGATTAAAGAAAATGATTACAATCTTAATATTTCTAGATATGTAGATTTCTTTGAGGATGAGGAAGTAATTGATGTGAACATTGTAGCAAACAAGCTAAAAGAGCTTAATAAAGGAGAACTTGAAATTAAGAACGAGATTATTAAATTTTGTGAAGAACTTGGGATAGATAAGCCATTTTAATATGATTACTAAAACACTACAACAAAATAGTAAAAAAATCCCAAGACTTCGCTTTGCACAGTTTGGTAGTGATTGGGAAGTAAAAACGCTTGGACATTTAGGAAAAACATATAATGGGCTAACGGGAAAAAATGCATCCGATTTTGGTTCGGGCGAACCGTTTATTACTTATAAACAAATTTTTGATAACAGTGAGATAGACATAGAGAAATTTGCGTTTGTAAAGACAGAAAAGGGTGAAAAACAAAATAGAGCACAGTTTGGTGATTTTTTCTTCACCACATCTTCAGAAACTCCGGAGGAAGTTGGTTTTTCTTCCGTGTTATTAAATAAATCTGTCCAACCTTATTTGAATAGTTTTTCATTTGGGTTTAGGCCAAATTCAACACAGGAAATTGATCCCTATTTTGCAAAATACCTCTTCCGGAACTCAATGTTTAGAAAAGAAATGGTGAAGCTTGCGCAGGGGAGTACTCGATATAATATCTCGAAGGAAGGTTTTTTGAAAATAAGGTTGTTACTTCCGTCATACTCGGAACAACAGAAAATTGGTTTATTTTTAGAATCAATTGATACTTGGTTAAATAATTTATTAATACAAAAGAAATACTTGGAGGTCTATAAAAAAGGCATAATGCAAAAGATTTTTTCTCAAAAAGTTCGTCTTAAAGATGATAAAGGGAATAATTTCCCCAAATGGGAGAAAAAGAGGCTGAGTAGTTTTATGGTTGAAAGGAATGAGCAAGCCCCTAAAAGTGATCAGTATCCTTTAATGGCTTTTGTGGCACACAAGGGAGTAACACATAAAGGAGAAAGATATGATCGAGAATTTTTAGTTAATGATTGTAGTAATAAAAATTATAAACGAACTGAATATGGGGATTTTATTTATAGCTCAAACAATCTAGAAGCCGGCTCTATAGGTTTAAATTGTTATGGTTCTGCAAGTATTTCACCAGTTTACAGCATTTTTAAAATAGCAGAATCTTGCCACACTAAATTTATTAGTAGTTATTTAGTTCGTAAAAGTTTCTTAAGCAAAATGGTAAGATATAGACAGGGCGTGATATATGGGCAATGGAGAATTCACGAAGCAGATTTTTTAAGGATTGAAGAGGAAATACCATCTACAGAGGAGCAACAAAAAATTGCTGATTTTCTAACTTCACTTGATAAAGCAATAGAAGCAAAGCAACAACAAATCACTCTTGCCGATAATTGGAAAAAGGGATTAATGCAAGGATTATTTATATAAAAATATGCCACAAACAGAACAACAACTTGAAATTTCTTTAATTGAACAACTTGGGCGCTTAGGTTTTGCCCCTGTAACTTTAGAAGATAGCAACTCATTAATAAGCAATCTTCGAATACAGTTAGAAAAATTTAATCAGACAACTTTTTCAGATACAGAATTTTCAAGAATACTTAATCATTTAAACAAGGGTGATCGTTTTCAGAAAGCAAAAACATTGCGCGATTATTTTTTACTTCATCGTGATGATGATACCACGAAACATATTCGTTTTTTTAATATGGATCAGTGGTGCAAGAATGAATATCAAGTAACGCATCAGATCACGCAAACTGGACGATATGAAAATAGATATGACGTAACTCTTCTTATAAACGGCTTGCCCCTTGTCCATGTTGAGTTAAAGCGCCGAGGAATTGAAATGAAAGAGGCCTTTAATCAGATCCAGCGATATCATAAACACTCTTTTACTGGTACGCTTTTCGAATATGTTCAGATTTTTATTATTTCCAACGGAGTGAATACTAAGTATTTTGCCAATAATCCAAAGCAATCATTTGAACAGACTTATTATTGGACGGACGAGAAAAATGTAAAAATTACTCAGCTTGATAAATTTGCTGATGCATTTCTGGAAAAATGTACGGTTTCAGAAATGATTGCCGAATATATTGTGCTTGCTGAAGCGCTACAAATACCCATGGTACTTCGCCCTTATCAGTATTACGCATCTCAGGCTATTGAAAGACGAGTGCGTGAATCAAATAAAAATGGGTACATTTGGCATACAACCGGATCAGGGAAAACCCTTACCTCCTATAAGGCAAGTCAGGTTTTATCAAGGATGCCTGATATCAAAAAGGTCTTGTTTGTCGTTGATAGAAAAGATTTAGATATCCAAACAACAAAAGAATTTAATTCTTTTTCAGATGGATCCGTTGATGGAACAAATAATACTCGAAATCTAGTAAAACAGCTTAAAGATCCAAATAGAAAGCTTATTGTTACGACCGTGCAGAAGCTGGACATTGCTATCGGCAGAGAATCTTACTTGAGTCAATTTGCTGATTTGTCGAATGAAAAAATTGTCATTATTTTTGATGAATGTCATCGCAGTCAATTTGGCCAGACACACACAAGGATAAAAAGTTTTTTTAAGAAAGCGCAGTTGTTTGGATTCACTGGCACACCAATTTTTGCTGGNNCCAATTTTTGCTGATAATAATGTTGGCGGAGTAACAACGGCAGATGTTTTTGGCGAGTGTCTGCATAAGTATATTATTACTAATGCTATTTCAGATAATAACGTTTTAGGATTTGCTGTTGAATATGTTGGTAAATACAAGCAAAAAGACCCTGACACATTGGATGCGGATATATTCGCTGAAACTCTTGTTGAGGGAATTGATACTCGTGAAGTATTAGAAAGCGATGATCGGTTAAATAAAATTACCGACTATGTTCTTGCCGACTGGAAGAGAAAGACGAAAAATGGAAAGTTTAATGCGTTATTCGCTATTACCAGTATTGAGGTTTTGAAAAAATATTATTCTTTATTCAAAAAGAAAAAAGCGGACGATTTTAAAATCGCCACTATTTTTACTTATCAAGCCAACGAAGATGAGAGCGGGGACATGCTTGATTTTGATGTATTTGCAGGTGAAGGCACTACTGGAAATAAACACTCAAGGGATTTCTTAGAGGAATGCATCAAGGATTATAATAAACTATTTGAAACAAATTTTTCAACGGATAGATTTTATGATTATTATCGAGACCTGCAAAAAAGAATTAAAAACAAGGAGGTTGATTTAGTTTTGGTTGTTAATATGTTTTTAACTGGTTTTGATAGTCCTCGGTTAAACACTTTATATGTTGATAAAAACCTAAGATATCATGGCTTAATTCAAGCATATTCAAGAACAAACCGATTATTAAATTCAGATAAGCCACATGGCAATATTATTTCGTTTAGGAACTTGAAAAAAGCTACTGATACGGCCCTTGCTTTGTTTGGTGATGAAAATGCTAAAGAAGTAGTGTTTAAAAAGCCATACGAGGATCAGAAGAAGGAATTTGATTTGAAACTAACAGAATTAAGGCAGATAACCCCAACCATTACATCAGTTGATGATCTTAAGGGTGAAGAAGAAAAAGCAGTCTTTGTAAAGACTTTTAGAGATCTTTTGCGTATCAAATCTTCTCTTGAAACTTTTGCTGAATTTTCTTTTGATAATTTAGGAATAACAGAGCAAGAGTTTTATGATTATCAGAGTAAATACCTTGATATTTATGAGGAAAGAAAAAATGACGATGACGGCATTGAGTCTATTCTAGATCAAATTGATTTTGAGTTGGAGCTTACGATACGAGATATTATCAATTTTGATTATATTATTCTTTTGATTGCCGGATTGAAAAACATTTCAAATGATACGATAAGAGAAAAGAAAACTGAGGATATATTGAAAATATTTGATCGTGATGCGAGATTGAGGAAAAAGAAAGACTTAATCAAGAAGTTTATTGATGAAAATTTGCCAAGAATTGCAAAAGCCGACGATGTAGAAAAATCGTTTAGTGAATTCTGGGCAAGTGAAAGATCTGAAACACTCAAGAAACTTGCCAAAGAAGAAAATATACCAACTGAGAATTTGGAAAAATTAATTGGCGAATACTTATATACTCAAAAACTTCCAAGAGAACAAGATATAGCTGATATGTTGCCGGAACAGCCTAGGATAATGGAAAGACGAGGAATAATAAGTCGCATTAAGTCGGCGATTGAAAATATTGTTGATATGTTTGAGTGGTAAGAATATTATGAAAAAAAAGGAAACTAAAATCGCGGAACTTTTGTCTGGATATGACGTGGAGTTATATCGAGATTTTACATCCACGATTAAGTTTCTTCTTGAAAAATTATTAAAACGTCACGGGTTTAATAAACAAACAGTGACTTTTAGAGTTAAAGATAGAGCCTCACTCGAAAAGAAGATTAGAAAAGATGGATTATATCGCAAACTAAGACAAATAACTCAAATTGACGATTTGGCGGGGTGTCGAATCATATTTTATATCGAAAAAGATATAACGCGCATCATTCCATTGCTCGGGGATGATTTTAAAATTGTTAAACAGAACAAGTTGTACTATTCAGACAAAGGTTACAATGCAAATCATCTATATGTGGCCTTAAAAAAGAATCGATTGAAATTGAGCGAGTATTCAGTGTTTGCAGATTTAAAATGTGAAATACAACTGACAACCTTGCTGATGAGGTTGATGTTAATAGGTATTTAAATAAATCAGTTAATAAGCATTGGCAACAAGGATCGCAATATCCTATAAAATATATAGAAATATAAAATTAAGTACTATCCATGAATAATTGAACAAAAATATGGACAAGAATCTCAACAATCATCAAGAAGAAATCGATGATGAAAAATATAAATTAGCCTATCGCAAAGAAATGGAAAAGGTTAAGCAAATATTTTTAAATAAGCGCAGTGTCGTTATTTTTATTCTTGTCTTCGCTGTTTTAATATTTGTAGCGAATAAATATAAACAAACTCCTTTGGAAGAAAATATCAATAGTATTTCTAATACAAGCTCTGCTTCAGTAATAAGTGAAGAATCCAACGAGCCAGAAGAAACTGCGGCTGAAAAGAATGAAAAAATAAAGATTATTTCTGATGTTTTAGGTGGTCATCAAATTAGATTTGCCGACCAAGATTTGAAATTAAAAGGATTTTTTAATCCTGAAGATGGTGTGATGTCCGCAATTTATTCTGATGATATTTTAAGTTATCAACCAGAACACGAAATTACCATTCATCAGTATTATAATAAAATATCAGCTTCTGAAGTTTTTGATAAAGAATTATTACATCAGGCCAAAATCTCCTATAATTCTAGATATTTAAAAACCAATCAATACGATGATAATTATTTAATAATACTAAGTGATTTAAATTATGACTCATCTGCTGTTTCTTTATATTTAATTAAAATATTTGAAAAAGATAGCCGTACCTATAAGATTTCTTATCAAAAAAATATTAGCGAAGATGCTGTAAATATTGCCAAAACTTGGGTTGATGAAGATTACAAAATTTTGGTAGATGAATTCAAAGATATTGACGCTTTTTCTAGTATTGACCTTGGTTATGTACAAAAAATATTCAACGATAGTCTAAAAATTAAAGAAAAATTATCAAAGAATAATATTTATAAAGATGTAAAATGGGAAACAAAAACAATCAAAGAAGATAATGCTTATGCTGATATTAGTTTAGAATACCCAGAGTTTAAAGGGTTTTATTCGGCTAATAGTTTAAATAAAATTATCACCGATATTATTTTGGGAACACTAGAGGAAGATAGAAAGTCAATTGAAGATTGGAAGAAAGATGAAAAAAATTCATATACAGACGATGAAGGTAAAGTGATTTCTGATTGCTATGGTGATCAGGACTATTTTTATAGCTGCAGTGTTAATCTTTATTCTTCTTTTAAGGTTAAATCTATAATTAATGATGTTATTAGTATAGAAATTATTTTAACCGACTATACTGGCGGTGGTAATGGTAATCATAGTTATCCTAAAACTATAATTTATGATCTAAAAAATGGAAAACAGCTATTTGTTGATGATATATTTTGTGGCAATGATTATTTAAAGAAGGTGAAAGATGTTTTAAGGGCAAATTTAATTAACGGATCAGTTTTTGATAATAGTTTAGGATATTTAACCGATGAAGTTTTGTTGTCATATCTAAGGGAGGCATCTTTTAACGATTTTGGCCTAACATTATCTTTTAGTCCTTATATCTTTACTCCTGGCGCTTATGGAATTTATGATATTTTTATTCCTTATACTGTTTTAGAGAATAATCTTTGTTTTAAAGATAGCGGTAATAATGAAATTCTCATTAAAAGAAATCTTTTACATCTAGATGTCCCTGCTAAATTAAGTGATACCTGCGGATTTATGGCTGATAATTGTGATAGCTTCAGTTTTTATGAAGGAAAGTTCAATGAATTGGATGATTATTATTTTACTAAAGATAAAGCCTCTATTTCAGTATTATTTAATGATTATAAAGTTGGAAATATGTTAAACGGTGGTAAAAATGAGCAAATCGTTGTAGCCCCTTATTCTTGGCAATGGGCTTCGAGCGGTTATGGTCTTTATGTTTTAAAGATTGAAAATAATAATTTAGTCTTATTATCTAGAATAGACGTTGGCAAGGGGTTGCCTGAAAATATAAAGATAGAAAATAATAAAATATATTTTTCTTATATTAATCTTGATGATTCGGAGATTTCTCGTAAATGTTATTTTAAAGATAATAAAATAGAGGAGAAAAATTTAATTTGTAACTAGGCTTATGTTAACTGAGTCACAAGTAGAGAAATTTTTAAGAGAATATCTTATTAAAAAAGGGTGGAAAATTGATAAGCCCGAAAAGAAGCGAAGTGAGCATGGTTGTGATATTGTTGCTAGCCATCCTAAATGGAGAAAGAAATATTTTATAGAAGTAAAAGGTAGTGGAAAAGCCGCCTTACAGATGAAACACTCAGGATTTTATATGTTGTTAGGCCAAATAGTTTCTAGGATGGATATCGGTGGCAATAGTCAAAATAAATCACGCTATTATGCTATCGCAGTTCCAGCTGAATGGGAAAAAACTTTTAAGAACAAAATAAAAGAGATGCGGTATGCCTGGAAACTTTTAAAATTAAAAGTATTCCTAGTTGATCAATCTGGCAATGTTTTAGAAAAAAGTTATACTAAATTTTTATAATATGGAAGATATACAAGTTTTAGTTAATAGGGCGGTTGAATTAAAAAATGAAGGCAATTTGATGGCGGCTTTAAGCTGTTATAACGATGCTTTTGATATACTTATTAGTGAGGCAAATAATTATGCTAGACAACAAGATGGTTCCGTGAATGATATTGGTTCCGTTAGAGCAATAATGCCAAAATTATTCGATGAATCAAAAAAATATCTTAAATCAGATATGACAGCCGCAATAATCTCAAACAACATGGGGACATTAATGGCTAGACTTGGTGATTTTGATGGGGCTAAAAAAATGTTTGAGCAATCTGTAGACTTAACGCCAGATAATAAGGTTTATGATGACCCCATTATTGGTTTAAAAGAAATAGAAAAATAATTTTACAATTATGGACTGGAAAACAATAATAAGTGAAAAATCAATGGATATCGTTGTTAAATATGAAGAGTCAAATGGAAGAAAAACGAAAATAGTTAATACGAAAGGCGTTGGTTATGACATTTTATCAGAAAAAGAAGAAGAACAGAGATTTATTGAAGTTAAGGCTACTAGCGAATCATGGAAAACATATAATTGGCTTCCTTTATATTACAGTGAAGTTAACTGTTTAAATAAATATCCTGATAAATTCTATTTGTATATTATAAAATTTAATCTAGATAAAAATAATAGAAATAAAGAAAATCTCGATGTGGCTGATTACGAAATTTTTGTTATTAATGGCACTGAGTTATTAGAAAATTTTAAAATTAAACCAGAAACATTTAGCTTGTCGCCAATCAGCCAAAGAAAACTCGCAAAATACATGTTACAAAATAATCAGTAAATCAAAATAAAACTATGCATAAAATACAAAATTATTCTAAATTTTTATAATATGGATAAAGTAAAAGAAAATATTTCAATAGCCGAATTTTATCAGACTAATCAAAACAAATATCCGAGCGGTCAAATTTCTGAAACTCTAAATAATTTAATTAGCGATTTTAGAATTCAATATCCAAAAATGTTTGAACCAGTTAATAATACTTTAATAGCTGTTAAATCAATCCAAGAAGTGTTAAGTAATCTAGATTTTAATTGGGAAAGTAAATACAAAAATCATCCTTTTTTATCTTTTTATAAACAAAATGAGCCAATTAATAATCTATTAGATTTTTATCAGGCTAATAAAGGTTATTTTGATGGTTTAGAGCTTAAATATAACGAAATAATAAGCAATCTACTTAATTCTTGGCAAGAATTTTCCGGAGATACCGTGCAAAACACAGGCAGTTTTTATAACCAAGCACTAAATTTGGAGAGAAGAATTATTTTTATAAAAAATAATGACTTAAAAGATTATTTAGCTAATAAAGAAAACTTTGATCATAAAATTTTTGGCGATAAAACATCTCATGTTTCTCTGATTTTTATTTATAAGGTTAGTGATCAGGAATTTTCTTCTGATAATCTACAAAAAATTATTTTAGCTCATAAAATAGAAAAATATGGCAAAGAATAATTTGGAAGATGTTATTGATAAAAATACCAAGATATTATTTTGTGGCATGGCTCCTGGTAAAAAATCTTGTGAAATGGGCCATTATTATGCAAATACTGGTAATAGATTTTGGCGCATTTTATACGAAGTTAAGTTAGTTAATGATTTGATTCAACCGTCTAGAGAATTAAGAGAATTGAATTATAATAAGTTAAAAAAGGCCGGCATTGGTTTGACTGATTTAGTCAAAGACCAGTGCGGGATGGATTTAAAAATTAAATTTATAGAGAAAGATAGAGAAAGGTTGTTAAAATTAATTAAGGATAATAAAAAAATAAAAATATTAATATTTAACGGTAAAAAGCCAGCCTCTAAATTCCTAAAAATTCAATCAAAGAAATTAGGGCTTGGGCGTCAGAAAGAAATCAGCGAGGATTTAGGATTAGACATTTATATTATGCCTTCTACTTCAGGAGTAAATACTAGATTTAAAACTAAAGATTTAGCTAAGTTATTAAAATCTTACATCAATAATAAAATTTATGCATAAAATACAGAGAGCCATATTAAATCTTGCAGAAGAGGGCAATATTAGCTCCATGACATTAAGAGCTATCAGTCAGGCAATAGGAGAGGGTGATGCCCCGCAGAAAATCAAGCATCATTTGAATCAATTAGAGGCTAAGGGTTTGTTAAAAATTATTAAAGAAGAAAACAGAGTTGTTGGGTTGAATAATAGCTCAAACAGTAATATTATTTCCATCCCTATCATGGGGGCAGCTAATTGTGGTGATGCTAGAATTTATGCTGATAATAATATCGATGGTTATTTAAAGGTTTCAAAAAAAATATTAAAAAAGAACAAGAAAGATATATTTGCCATCAAAGCTGTTGGCAATTCAATGAATAGGGCTAAAATAGACGGAGAGAGTATAGAAGATGGTGATTACGTAATTATTGATTCTTCTATAAACAAACCTGCGGATGGAGAATACGCTCTATTTGTGCTTGACGGTGTTGCTAATATTAAAAAATTTAAAGAAGATAAGAGTAGGCAATCAGTTATTCTGATTTCGGAATCAAATCGAGATTATCCGCCAATAGTTTTACATAAAGATGATATTGGTTGTTTGTGTGTAGCTGGAAAAGTGATGCAGGTTATTAAATCTTAAGATTTTAAATATGAAAAAAATTATTTTTATATTCTTATTAACCTTACTACTATCAGGTTGCAGCTTAAATAATAAAAGAGTTTCTGAAATTAATACAGAAGTAAAAAATGATTATCAAGCCCCATCTAGTATTAATTTAGAATATGAAGATGATGACGCAAAAATATATTCCTTTAGTCAGGGCCTTAATAATATCGATTTAAATTCTGATGGGTTAGATGATGCTGTCTTTGTTTCTCATATTACTGGAGCTGATTATTATGATTATCATGTTTTTTACGATAGAGATATTTACAGTTTTTATATTAATAACAAAAGAACCGAACCTAACTCTGATTATTGGAGTTTAGTGACTAGAGAAATTACTGGTAAAAAAATTGGCGATTTTGATAAAGATTTTGTTGTGCCAGAAATATTAGGTTGTAACGGCGGCGGGTTATTAAGATTAGCTAAAATTAATAATTTAAATTATTTATTGTTGATATCACCTGTTGAAAATGATAATAAGTCCGATATGAATGTGCAGGTGGAAATATATAAATTAACTTTGTCTGGAAATTTAAGAGGCTCTGACTATATATTTTCTTATGTTGATACTTTTATTAGTAAAGATGCGGATTGTGGAATAGAAAGCATTTATGAAGCAGAAATTCCTAATATCGTTGAATTTTTGAAATTAAAAAACAAAGAAGATGATAAAAAACTAACTTATAATCAGCTCATGTCTGATAAGTTAGAAAAATCTGATACTCCTGGCTACTTTAACACCGAGAAAAAAGGACAGGAAATAGAATGGCAAGCGAAGATTAGTGACAATTATTCTCAGATTACTGGCATTAAATTTTGTATTATTGATGACGAGCACCAGGATGTTGACATAAATCAACCTTGCGATATGTTTTGGGCTTTTGCCGATGAATTAATGGACGCCGATAATATAGCGATTAACCCCGATTGGGATGGGAATTGGGTTAAATATATATTAAATTATTATAACGTTCCTTTTGATGAAAATACCAATTACTTTAATGATATCTATACCGTAAGAGGTATTGTTAACGGCATTGATTGTGCGCCGAGTGATAAATGTTCGCCTGATATAGAAATAATTAGTATTAAAAAATAAATTTATGAGTAATGTAAACTTCACCAGACAACTTGTTAAAGGTAAAATTGCCGAAACAATATTTTCACAAATGTTTAGGGAATCTGGTAATTTTACTGTTTTAGAATTTGGCTATGAAAAGGTTATTCCTGAAATGATTCAACAAGGTTTTAATGAGAGTAATCCAATGATAGAAACTCTAAGAACTGCCCCTGATTTTGCCGTTATAGATAGAGATACAAGGCAAGTTAAGTTAATTGAAGTAAAATATCAGCGATCTTTAAGCGCTGAGTATACTCTTAAGGCTGCAAATAGAATGAGTCAGTCATGGAATCCGTCTTACTTATTTATTGCCACTCTAGATGGCTTTTATATGGATGAAATCGCCAACATAATTAAGAATCATGGAGAAATAGCTCAATTGAACCATCCTAAGATTAATAGTGATCTCCAAAATGATTACTTGCAGATATTAAAGAGGTTTGAGCAGGATAATTAGAAACAAATAATTTATGAAAAAAGCAGACTTATTTGCAGAATTGCTCAAGGATATTGTGGGTTTTGTAGATAACTACAAATTTAGAAGAGATAAAATTGATTTTCAAAAAAATAAAGAAGGAGTTTACATGTATGCTTATAAGGAGAGGATTATGTGTATTAGCACGGGTGGTTTATCCCTGTTTTACTCAAAGAATTATTTGGAAATTAGTATTCTATCCAGAACGGCCTTAGAATCGTTATTTTATTTTTTATCGTTAAAAAATGATAAAACATTTTTGAAATCATTCAGGGGTGATCACGACATACAAAAGAAAAAAATGTTTAATGAGCTATCTTGTAGTCCAAAAGTAATGACAGATTTAAAATTTTCCAAAGAGGACGTTGATAATTGTTTGTTAAAAATAAGAGAAAATATAGATAAAGCCAATATTAAGGATGAAATTAATGTACAAAAATCGGCTAAAATAGCCGGATTATCTAGCATGTATACCTCCGCTTTTAGATTGTTATCTCAAGTTTCTCATTCAAAAGTAAAAATATTAGAAAATCATTTTACTTATAACGATAATCAATTCGCATTTACTAAAATTCAAGATAAAAATGATGCTATAATGCCCTTAGATGTGCTAGTTGTGGTTTTGTTAATAATGTCTTTTAATTTTGTTGATTACGCATCTATTACTGACAAGAGAATCAAAGATAAGTTAGAGGCATTTGCGTTGAGATATAAAAAAATAAGTGAAGGTCATATTTTATAGTTACAATTATCTGTAACCCTTATATCACTTCCTGTGTCACTTGTGTCACTTTTTAAGAAAAATCATA
>MTKZ01109766.1_pt1 | contig 14166 bp, 12 predicted proteins | sample 1042781 | NCBI WGS metagenome assembly MTKZ01 (sample SAMN06212207, study PRJNA360539) | anaerobic digester metagenome | biome: Wastewater treatment plant; material: sludge; isolation source: anaerobic digester fed with sludge from wastewater treatment plant | place: Denmark: WWTP Viborg ...
GGGATCCCGTTCTGCCTTGCCTCGGACCGCAGCCGTTCAAGGGTGATTTTTCCGGCCACCTGTGGAATCGAGGACCTGGTCATTGCCGTGCACACCAACGGGCGATCGCCGAAACGCGCCACAGAGGTCAGGAATCTCATCAGCCGTCTGTTCTGCCGTCTGCCTCAGCAGGGAAGCGATTTGTGTGTGCTCGCGAACTCGTCGGAATCGGCCGGAGCCGATAAGGGAAAGGTTTACATCGTCGGTGCCGGGCCGGGGGCCGCCGACCTGTGCACGGTGCGCGGCCTGCGGGCCATCCGGTCGGCGGATGTGGTCATCTTCGACCGTATTCTGGGCAGAGATTTCGCCGAGCAATTGGGGATCGATCCGCACCGCAGAGAAGTTGAATGGCTTGGTGCCGGCCGAATGGCGCCGGGACGGCAGGCGGAAATCAATGGTCGGATCCTTGAAGCGGCGGCAGCCGGCAAAGTGGTCGCCCGGGTCAAAAACGGAGATCCCTTTGTTTTCGGCCGCGGCGCCGAAGAGATCGACTTCCTGGCGGAACACGGGATCACGTTCGAGGTGATTCCGGGTATCAGCAGCGTTTCCGGTGCTCTCACCGCGGCGGGCTATGCCTTGACTTCCCGCGAGCACGGCCGGTCATTTGCCGTGACCAGTGCCCAATTGGCCGGTGGCCGGTTCAACGAACATTACCCCAAGGCGGACTCGCTCGTCGTGCTCATGGTCGTGGGCGTGCTTGACCGTGTTGTGGGTCGTCTCGTAGCCGAGGGCTGGTCGCCGGACACGCCGGCCGTCATCATCGAGCGCGGCACACAGGATGGTGAGAGAGAAGTTGTCGGCCGCTTGCGGGACATCGCCCGGCTCGCGAAACACCACAACATCGAGTCGCCCGCGGTCCTCGCGCTGGGTGTTGTCGCCGCTCGCAAGCTGACATCGCCCAAAAGCGCGCGCCGGCGCGTCACGCGGGCATGCGCGGGCGAGGTCAACCTCAGTCGGAGCTGATGGATGTCCGGAGACTCCCGAGACCGGTCGCATGAGTTTGACCGCCTGAACGCGGAGTTCGAGCGTCTCGACGCCGCAGACATCGTCCGATGGGCGGTTTCGGCGTTCGATCCCGACGTCGCGGTCTCGTCGTCGTTCGGAGCGGACAGCGCGGTCATGCTTCACCTCTGCACGCAGGTCAAGCCCGACATTCTTGTCGTCGCCGTGGACACGGGCTTCCTGTTTCCTGAAACGATCGCGTTCCGAGCGGAGCTGACGCGACGCCTTGGGCTGAACCTTCGGGTCTATCGGCCGACGATCGAACGGGAGGCTTTCCTGGAAGAATATGGAAAGCTGTGGCGATCGAACCCCGACGCCTGCTGTGCGATGAACAAGCGCGAGCCGTTCGAGCGGGCCAAGCGGGAGCTGCAGTTGCGCTGCTGGATGACCGGGATTCGCCGCGAGCAGTCCTTCACGCGGCGTGAGGCGAAGATCGTCCTCCGTGATTATGACGGCCTGGTCAAGGTCTGCCCGATCGCGACCTGGACGGCCCGAGACGTTCATGAGTATATGAAGAAGCACGACCTGCCGTATCATCCGCTCCGGGACAGCGGTTTCCTGAGCATCGGCTGCCAGCCCGAAGAGGGGTACTGCACGACTCGGGTCAAGCCCGGCGAAGATCCCCGATCCGGGCGATGGGCCGGTTTCGACAAGACCGAGTGCGGGCTGCACAAGTTCGAGAGCGGAGGCGGCATATGACCAGGACCGTATCTCGGAGCCTGGTGCGATTGCCCGAGCCGGGTGCGTACGTTTTGCCATAAGCGGTTCGCAGGAAGGGCAGACCCCGGCAGGAGACGAACATGCAACGCAAGCTGGATTTCACAAGACGCAGCGACGAGGAACTGGTCAAGGAATCCGGGCTCATCCTGGATTTCGACGAGATCGCCCGTAAGGGTTCGATGACGCGTGAAGAAACGGCCATTGCCAAGTGGTACGGCATTTACAGCTCGCGCCAAGCGGGTACGCACATGGCCCGCGTGGTGATTCCGGGCGGGCGGATGACCAGCGTGCAGGCGCGAGCCCTTGCCGAGCTGGCCGCCCGATACGCACCCGGGCGGCTTTCGTTCACCACGCGGCAATCGGCCCAGTTTCATTGCCTCAAGTTGTCCGACCTGCCTCGCCTGTTGCGTGATCTTCACGCGGCGGGCCTGACCACGTTCCACGGGTGCGGCGACGTGACCCGCAACGTGGCCGCCTGCTCGTGGGCGTCGATATGCCCGCATCGCCGCTTCGACGTGTTGCCGCACGCCCAGGCCACGGCCAGGTTGCTGGCGGACTGCCGCGACCTGGACAATCTTCCCCGCAAGTACAAGATCACGTTTTCCGGATGCCTTGGGGACTGCGGGCAACCTTCGATCAACTGCGTCGGGCTTACGGCCATCACGCGCCGACGACCAGCGGGCGGCGATGAAGAGGGTTTTCGCGTGCGGATCGGCGGGGGGCTGGGCTGGCGTCCGTTCCTTAGTGAAGAGCTGTTCTCCTTCATTCCCGCCGATAAGGCTGCGCAGGTCTGCCGGGCCGTCGGGCTGCTGTTTCGCGACCATGGCGACCGCCAGATCCGAATGTACGCCCGGCTGAAGTTTGTCGTCCAGCGTCTGGGGATCGAGGAGTGCAGGCGGATCGTCTGCGACAACCTTGACCACGAGGGCGTTGACCGCAGGGGTTTTGAGATCGGCCCGCTTGGGGACTGTGGGGCCTCCGTGCCCCTACGGCCGCAGCGATCGGCCGGCCCGTCGGGCGACAACGGCCGGGCCATCCAGCGGATCATGATTCCCAAGGGCGAGATCGAGGCCCCGCATCTGCTTCGCATCGCCGAACTTGCGGAGATTCACGGCGACAAGTGCGTCTACAGCAACAACCGGCAAAACCTGGAGATTCACGAAGTCGATCCCGCGAGGCTTCAAGAACTGCGCGAGGACATTGCCAGACTCGGCCTGGGGACGAGCGGATTTCACGGGTTGCAGGACGTTGTCGCCTGCGTGGGCACCACCTACTGCCCGTTGGCGGTGTCCTGCACGCATGACATGTTCGATCGATTGCAGAGCGTCGTTCAACACGAGACATACGCGCCGATCCGCGACCGGGTGCTCATTCACATCTCCGGATGCCCGAACTCGTGCTCTCAATTCCAGATCGGGGATATCGGTTTGCGCGGCCTGCGCATCCGCGAAAAAGTGGGGTCAACGGAAGGGTATCGCATTACCGTCGGCGGCGACCTCGAACACTTCGGCCAGGCGGTTGGCGATTTCAAGGTCGACGATTGCGTCCGCGTAGTTACCGCCATTCTCGACACTTTTCTCGATCACGTCCAGAGGACGGGTACCGAAGACACGCTGGCCGGGCATGTGCAGCTCGCCGGTCTCGATCCCTACCGCCGGGCCGTCGACAGGCTCGCCATCCGATACGACCAGATGGCCGAGAATCCGCTCGAACTGTCGGTGTTCACAGGACAAGGCCGCACGGCGATGGATCTGGCCACGAACGCCCGCGACATCCCGTGCCAGGCCGCGTGCCCGGCAAACACGCACGTGCCGGAATACATATGGCATATCGCTCACGGTCGATACGAAGAGGCGCACCGGATCAACCAGGAGGACAACGTCTTGCCGAATATCCTGGGCCGCGTCTGCACGCGTCCGTGCGAGGCCCGCTGCCGTTACCAGTGGACCAGCACACGAGGCCAGGTGCGCATCTGCCATCTGAAGCGGTTTGCGGCCGATCACAAGCCGCAACCCAGCCGGCCATTGCCGACCTGGTTCGGTTCGTCCGGCAAGCGAGTGGCCATCGTCGGCGCCGGTCCGGCCGGCCTGGCCGCGGCACGGGAGTTGAAACGTTACGGCCATGAGGTCACCGTCTTTGAGCGCGAAGGATACGTCGGCGGCCAGATCGCCATGGGCATTCCGCGTTTCCGCCTGCCGCAAGCGGTCATCGACGAGGATCTGGCCGCCATTCTCAACAGCGGAATGGAGGTGCGGCTGGCCGAGCCGATCGACCGCCGACGAGTGGTGGGCCTGCTCGGAACGTACGACGCCGTTCTTCTGGCGGTTGGGGCCAACCGTCCGCACACGCTGAAGTTGCCCGGACTGCCGGAAGGGCTCGCGATTGAAGGCCTGCGCTTCATGAAGCGCTACAACGAAGGCCGACCGATGGCGGTCGCGGGCGATGTGGTGGTGATCGGCGGCGGCTTCACGGCGGTGGACTGCGCCCGCAGCGCCCGGCGTCTGCTCGGTCGCGACGGTCGTGTGAGCATCATGTACCGCCGGGGCCGGGCGCAAATGGCGGCGACGGAAGAGGAGCACCAGGCGTTGCGTGAGGAGGACATCCTCGTAGAGACGCTGGTGACGCCGGTGTCCGCGGAGGTATCCAACGGTCAAATCAAGAGCCTTGTCTTTGAGCGCAACGTTCTGGGCGAACCGGACGCCGGCGGTAAGCCGCGGTTCATTCCGATCCCCGGCAGCCATTTCACCGTGCCGTGCCGCACGTTGATTTTCGCCATCGGCCAGACGCAGGAGTGGGATCTGGTCCCCGAAGGCGCGAAACTCGCCGGCGGCCATGCGACGAATACCACCGGGCTTTTCGTTGCGGGAGACTTCGCCAGCGGCAGCGGTGACATCATCCACAGCGTTGCCGGCGGCAAGCAGGCGGCCGACGAGATCGACAACTTTCTCACCGGTCGTCGTCGACGAGAGCTCATCGTGGAGATCCGGCAGGCCGCGCTGACCGGCCGCACTCGTGACCACGATCTCGTCTATCCCCAGCCCATGTCCATGCTGGCCCCTCAGACGCGGGTTGGAAGCGAAGAGGTGGAGCTCGGCCTGTCGATGGAGGCGGGGCAAGAGCACGCCTGGCGCTGCTATCTGTGTCACCACAAGTTTGAGATCGACCAGGACAAGTGCATCCACTGCGACTGGTGCATTCGTGTCTCTCCGCGCGACTGCATCCGCCGACTGCGCACGTTGGACCGTGACGAGCGGGGCCAGCCGGTGCGATGGGAGGAAGTGCCCAAGGGCCGCGAGGCGGACACGACCTACATCTGGATCGACAGCGACAACTGCATCCGCTGCGGCAACTGCATCAACGTCTGCCCTGTCGATGCCATTTCGCTTCGCCAGGCGGGGCAGGTGAATTGTCTCTCTTGTCGTGAAACGTGATTGGGATGGTCTGAGCCGCAGGCCAGAACGGCCGGCGAAGAAACTCCTTTGCATAGCCCGGCGCGGCAAAGCTTTACGGACAAGTTCGCGTCGGCCATTGGGAGCGAGGAACGGACTTGGAAAGCCATCTGCGAAGCATCCTGAAAGCCACCACCTACCGTTGCGGGGGTTTGCTTGTGACCGGTCTGGTCACATTCCTGATCACCAAACGGCCGGAGCTGGCGGTGTCGGTAGCGTTGGCGGATACCGCTGCCAAGATCGTCACCTTCTACCTGCACGAGCGACTCTGGCTGCGCATCAGTTTCGGCCGACGGCACCCGCCGGATTATGAGATATGAAAAGGGCAGAAGACCGCTTTGGCTCGTGCCGTTTCTTTTTTGACGGCTGCGTCGGCAGGTGGTCTGCGGACGCCGTCCCGGCCGCTGCCATGCTTCACGCATGATCTTCCGGACTGACACCGCGGCCCGAGCCGTCGGCGGAGGCGATATCGGCGATCACGTTGTAACGCTGGGCCAGCGGTTCAAGGTCGGCATAGAGACGGGCTCGGCGGATCAAAAACTCGGCCAGAGCATGCATCGCTTGACGACGACAGGCCTTGGCCAACATCGCGTGAACCAGCGCCGCCTGCGGCGACTCGAGCAGTTCGGCAATCCGCACCTTCTCCGGCAGCGATTCGGCCGCCAGGGCCGGCTGCCCGGCCCGCAACTCGTACCGAAGCTGGATCGGCAGCAGCTTCATCCGGTCGGCCAGGCTCAACGGCAAGTCGTACAGCGGCCTGAGGGCCTCGTAGGCTTCGGCCAGCCGATCGAGCATCAGCAGACTGTCCGCCAGCATCAGGCGGGCGTTGACCGCCACGTGCCGGAGGCGGCTCAGACGGTGCCGAAGCAACGCGCGACAGATCGATACCACCTCCTGGTGGGCATCCTTGCCGGAAAACGACGAAGCCAGATGCTGGCAGGCGACCAGTTGAATCCGCGACGACAACGACCACCCGGTCATCACGCGCCCCAGCCAGACCCGGGCGTTGTCCGTCTGACCTGTACCCAGCAGAATGCGAGCCATCTGCAGCATTCGAGCCAGGTGAAAGCTCACGAGTGCAAGAACAATCCACCCCAGCAGCACAACGCCGACGAGCAGGGCGGCCACTCGGCGATCCAGGTGCGCCGGCTCCCACGTTGACCATACCGCCAGCAGCACAACCGCCAGTATCGCCACTGCGCGGATCAATGCGATCTGATTGATCCGGCGGTGGAATCGTCGCAGCAGGTTGTCGAGGTCGTCGGTGTTCACAACACGTGTTCCACAGCGACATACCGGGTGGCCAGCGGGGCCAGCTCCCCGAATCGTTCCACCAGGGTGTCGGCCCGGATCAGCAGCGTGGCGTCCTCCCAGTATTTCTGGGCCAGGCCTGGCTGGTTGGCATGGTCGTAGGCCGCGGCCAGCAGGCCATACCCGTACCCGGCTCGGGTACCCAGGTGCTCACGAAACAGCGCACGGCGGTAGTCGGCCTGATCGAGTCCATCGGCAGCCTGTCCCATGACCACCTCCCGGAACAGGCTGACCAGTTCCACGTGGGCTTTGAGGGAGTCCGGCAGGCTGGTACGGCTGAGACGGTCGATCATGTCCACAGCGTCGGTCGTCTGGCCGATGCGCAAGAGCGTCGTGGCCAGAGCCATGCGAGTCATCAGCAGTTGCGCGGGGTTGGCCACGGCTTCGTCGATAATCGCCTGGTAGACCTGCTGGGCCGCGTCATAATTGCGGCCGATCTCGGCCAGACTTCCCAGGCCCAGCAGGGCCTCTGTCCGGGCCGGTGCGTGGCGGACGGGCTTGGCCAGGAGCCTGGTCAAATGCCGGCGGGCCTGTTCCCAGTCCTGCAGTTGCAGGCTCTCAAATGCCGCCAGCATGAGCCTGGCCTGCCGTTGCTGGTGCAGCAGCTTGAGCAGGATCACAGCCAGAATGAAGAAGAGCACCAGGTGAGGCCAGACCCACAAGGGGATGCCGGTCTGACCGAGGTATTCGGGCCGGGCCAAGGCCGCGCCCAGCAGCAGCCCCACGCCCAGCAGGACCATGCGAGAACCATGCAGGCCGCGAAGCGGCCTGGACGCACGCACCAGCTTCTCAGCAAGCTCCCTGGAAACCATGCTTCGTTTGTAACCGGTTGCGGGCCCGATCACAAGGGAAGCAAGAGCGCACCGGGCTCATCCGGCGAGGATGCGCTCATTTTGGAATCCGGCTCCGGGAATCAGGTTTGCCCGGCAGGGTTGCTCGAAAGGGGATGGTGTCGTTACGCTTGTCCTGCGGGCTTGGCAACTGAGAGCAATTAAAGGATCGACGCCCATGAGAAGGCTTTTCATCGTTGCCGTCATCGCCGGCGCTCTTGTTCCGATTGTGTCGGGTGCCCCGAGCGCTGCAAGGCTGCCCAACTTCGTGATCATCTTCATTGATGACATGGCTTACGCGGACATCGGGCCTTTCGGCGCCAAGGACTACCCCACGCCCAACCTCGACCGAATGGCCCAGGAAGGTCGGCGGTTCACCGATTTCTATGCCGCCCAGCCGGTGTGTTCGGCCTCTCGGGCATCGCTGATGACCGGCTGCTATAACGTGCGGGTTGGCATCCTCGGAGCCCTGGGGCCGCGAACTGAGCATGGCATCAACGCCGACGAGATGACTCTCGCGGAGGTCTGCAAGCAGAAGGGCTATGCCACCGCCTGCTACGGCAAGTGGCACCTCGGCCATCATCCCAAGTTTCTGCCGACAAACCACGGCTTCGACGATTACTTCGGCTTGCCGTATTCCAACGACATGTGGCCCTACCACCCTGAGATAACGCACGTGCCCATGGAGGAGCGCTACAAGCGATGGCCGCACGTCCCGCTGATCGAGGGCACGAGAATCATCAACCCGCAGGTCACGTCCGAGGAGCAGAAGATGCTCACGACGTGGTACACCGAGCGGGCGGTGAGGTTCATCGATCAAAACAAGGACCGGCCGTTCTTCCTCTACGTGCCCCACTCGATGGTTCACGTGCCGCTTCACGTGTCCGACAAGTTCGCCGGCAAGAGCAAGCGCGGGCTGTTCGGCGACGTGGTGATGGAGGTGGATTGGTCGGTCGGCGAGATCCTCGGGGCGATCCGGGGGCACGGGCTCGAAAAGGATACGATGGTGATCTTCACCGCCGACAATGGTCCGTGGCTCAGCTACGGCACCCATGCCGGTTCGGCCAAGCCCCTGCGAGAAGGCAAGGGCACGACCTTTGACGGCGGGTGCCGCGAGCCGACGGTGATGTGGTGGCCGGGGGCGATCCCGGCCGGCACCGTCTGCAATACCCCGGCCATGACCATCGATATTCTCCCGACCGTCACCCATTTGATCGAAGCGAAGTTGCCGGATCACAAGATCGACGGCAGGAACATCTGGCCGCTGATCGAAGGCCGGCCGGGTGGGCATTCACCCCAGGAGGCGTACTACTTCTACTGGGGTGACGAGCTTCAGGCCGTCCGAATGGGCCGGTGGAAACTGCATTTCCCGCACCGCTACCGAACACTGGGCAATCGCAAGGGCGGCACCGACGGCAAACCAGAACCTTATGAACAGGCCGAGGTTGGCTTGTCACTGTTCGACCTCGAAAACGATATGAGCGAGACGACCGACGTCAAGGATCAGCATCCTGACGTGGTGGCGTCTATCAAAAAGCTTGCCGACCGCATGCGCGAGGATCTTGGCGATTCTGCCAGAAAAGTCACGGGAAGCGGGCGGCGTGCACCCGGTCGCCTGGTGGAAGGCGATGCTCGCTTTGTCGTGAAAGACGGCAAGCAGGTTCTGGCGGAGATGCCATAGGGCGACGCGAGCAGGAAGAGACTCCGACGGTCCGATTGCCGATTGGGCTGAGACCGGCAAGCTGCATATGGCACTTGGTCCCGTTGACCAGGGACCGGCACACGCTAGGATGATGGGCGGCAAGAGTTGTTTGTCAATTCATGCCGTATGCAGGTCTTTCGCAATCGGTTCAACTCAGGAGGTCAACATGGACCCGACGAAGAAAGCAATGTCGTTGTTAGAGGAGTTCAAGAACTTCGCCCTCAAGGGTAACGTGATCGACCTGGCGGTCGCCGTCGTCATTGGTGGCGCGTTTGGGAAGATCGTGGATTCCCTGGTGAAACACATCATCATGCCGCTGGTCAGCCTGATCATGCCGGGCGAACAGAGCTACCTTGGCTGGAAGCTGGTCATCGGGGCCAAGGAGGTCCCTTATGGGTTGTTCATCGGCGAGGTGGTCAACTTCCTGATCGTCGCCCTTGCTTTGTTCATCTTCATCGTCAAGTTCCTCGGCTGGATCATGAAATTCAAGAAGCAGGAAGCCACCGCTCCGCCGCCGCCCACCAAGGACCAGGAGCTGCTCATGGAGATCCGAGACCTGCTCAAGAAGGCCTGATCGATGCCGGCGGTACTCACTTTCTGCGTGACCCTTTCGTCGGTGGCACAGCAGATGACCGCCGCACCACGTCCCAACGTCGTGGTCATTTTGGCCGATGATCAGGGCTGGGGCGACCTGAGCGCGAACGGAATCACGAATCTTACGTCAAGGACTTCCGGCCGTTGCGTTTGGGTACGATCCGCTTGAAACCGGGCCGCAGCCTGATGACCCTCCGCGCCCTGAGCGTACCCGGCAGCCAGGTCATGGAAGTGCGGATGCTGGAGCTGACCTTGAGAAAGTAATGTTGGGCCCGGGCCGGCGGGTCTCCGCCCTGCTTCGTCCATGGGACTTCGCAGAGCTCCGACCGTGCCCTACGCCTCAATGTCGATTGTGTTTCCCAGGTCACCGGCGAATTGCGCGATGATGGCCTGCATGTTCTCCATCGCTGATTCCAGCAGCTTGGAGGCGACTTGCCCGTTCTGTTGCATGGCCATTTTCAAGACCTTGGCCGCCACGGCGGTTTGCAGCCGGGCCGTGCTCATGGCCGTCGAAAAACCAGCGATATTCCCGATGGAATCCATAGGTGTGGTATCGGCGATTGAAGAGCGGGAGTCCAGCGGTTAGAGCGGTCCGATAAAACGTCCTCGGTGTAAGAAAACGAGCGGCTCATGCCGTTTTGGCGTGAGCCGCCCGTCTGAGCCGACTTGGCCGTGGCGCCAGGCTGAGCCGGTCTCGTTATTTCACTTCGCTCATCTTGATCGGACAACGGTTCTCGGCCGACAGCAAGGCGGCTTCGAGAACACGCTGAGTCTCGTAGGCGTCGGCGAAATCGGGGATCGGCACCTCGGGCTTTTCGCCTCCCAGGACCCTCATGATGTCCGCCGCCTGGTTGACGAAGCCGTGCTCGTAGCCCAGGATGTGGGCATCCGGCCACCAGTTGCCGACATACGGATGGTTCCCGCCCGACGTGCACATGATCCGCTTCCAGCCCTGCAGACGACGCTCGACGGTGTTGTCCCAGTAATCGAGGTAGTTCATATCCTCGAAACGAAACCGCAGCGCACCCTTGTCGCCGTGGACCTCGATGCCGTTCTGGTTCTGGTAACCGGTTGCCAGCCGGCTGGCCTCGAAGCTGCCGACCGCGCCCTTCTTGAAGCGGGTCAGGAACAGCACCGCGTCATCGACGTCGGCCTTGCCCTTCTTGGCCGCCCCCTTGGCCCCGCCGGCGATGCCGCCGGCAGACGGGGCCGCCACGATGGTCCGCTCCTTGATGAACGTCTCGGAGATCGCCCCTGAAATCTCGACGATCTCGTCGCCGGTGATGAACCGGGCCATGTCCACAATATGGGCGTTCAGGTCGCCATGGGCGCCGCTGCCGGCGAGTTTCTTCTGGAACCGCCAGAGTAGCGGGGTGTCCGGGCCACCCCATTCCTGCAGGTAGATGCAGCGGACGTGGTAAATGCGTCCGATCTTGCCTTCCTTGACGAGCTGGTGGGCCAGGGCCACCGCCGCGCAGCGACGGTAGTTGTACCAGACAAAGGTCTTGGCCTTGGCCTTCTTGGCGGCCTCGACCATGGCCCGCGCGTCGGCAAGGGTGCCGGCGATGGGCTTCTCGCAGCCGACCGGCTTGCCGGCCGCCAAGGCTTCCATGGCCGGTGGCATATGCATGTAGTTCGGAGTCACGATATCAACGTAGTCGATCTCCTCGTTATGGATGACGCTCTTCCAGTCGGTGCATGAGTGCTTCCAGCCCCAGCGATCGGCGAACGCCTGGGGATCCTCCTCCTTCATGCCGAAGACCGTGTGCATCACCGGCTGGACCGGGAGCTTGAAGAACTTGGCAACCTTGAGATATGCATTGCTGTGCGTTCGGCCCATGAAACCCTGGCCGATCAGGGCGACGTTACAGGTTTTCGCCATCGCGCGTCTCTCCTTTCTTTCCGGCCCGCACCACCGGCGAGCCCGTTGCAGGCGAGGAATTGCCCTTCCGATCGTCCATGGATATAGCGGGCAACGGCCATGGAATCAAGCGCGATGACACCGCAGCCCCCTTGCCAGAAAACCGCTGCGCGGGCAAAGTAATGACATGAAGATCACCGACATCGAGCTGTATTACCTGGCGCTGCCCCACATCACCGACGCGGCCGACGGGACGCAGGATACCCTCCTGGTCCATATCGGCACCGACGCAGGAATCGAGGGCTTCGGAGAGTGCGACGCATCGCCGCTGGTCTCGATGGCCGTCTATTGCTGCCCGCCGTCGCACAGCAATATCGTCAATATCCGCGAGACCATCCTTGGCGAAACCGTCGACACACCGGAGGACATCCGGCGGATCCAGGCCAAGGTCTGGGCCCGAGGGCTGGACATCGAACAGATCCACCACGCCTACGCCGGGGCGGACATTGCTCTATGGGACATCATGGGCAAGAAACTCGGCCAACCGGTCTACCGCCTGCTCGGCGACCAGAAAGCTTACCCCAAGCGGCCTTATGGGTCGGTCTTGTTCGGTGACACGTTCCAGCAGACTCGCGAGCGGGCCAGGTCGCTGGCGGCGGCTGGCTTCAAAGCCGCCAAGTTCGGATGGGGGCACATGGGCAAGGGAACGCTCGAAAACGACGTCGACCTGGTAGCGGCGGCCCGCGAGGGCATGGGGCCGGATAGCGAAGTTATGATCGACGCCGGCTGTGTCTGGGGCCATGACGACCAGGCTGCGCTTCAGCGGGCACGGCGGTTCGCCGAACACAAGATCACCTGGCTTGAAGAGCCGTTTCACCCGCACGCGATTGAGGCCTATGGTCGCCTGGCCAGGCACTCGCCGGTCAGGCTGGCCGGGGGTGAAGGCTCCAACACCGTCCGCTTCGCCGAGGACCTGCTCATGCATGGGGGAGTGTCCTTCATTCAGATTGATGCCGGGCGGATCGGAGGCATCACGCCGGCGTACGATGTCCGCAGGCTGGCCGAAAAGCACGGGGCTGTCTACGTGAACCACACGTTCAAAAGCAAGCTGAGCCTGGCGGCGGCGTTGCACGGATTCGCGGGTGTCGAGCGGTTCGGTTACCTTGAGTACCCGCAGTCGGGCTCGCCGTTGGCCGAGAACCTGTGCGAGCCCTGCCTCCAGCCCGGATCAGACGGTCTGGTCCGGCTGACCGGGGCCCCCGGCCTGGGTGTGACCATCGACATGGACACCGTGAAGCGATTCCGCCGGCCCGTGCGTATCGAAGTCGGTGGCGAAGCGCTCTTGGAAGGGTAAGAATGAGAGAGGGTCGTTTGCCGGACCCCTCACGCAGAGAACAGTAAAGGAGGATGCAATGCGAAGCACATGGTGGTTCCTGATTGCGGCGGCCGGATTCGTTGTCATGACCGGCGCCAACTGCCTGCCGGGTGACGAAGAGCCTGTTGCATTCAACGACGGGTTCGAAAGCGGTCTGGGGGCATGGACACAGGGCTCGGACGTGCCCGAAGACCCCAACAACCCCGGCCAGCCGGTGGCCTGGTCGATCGAGCAGAGCGATGCCCAGGCCGACGAAGGACAGTATTCAGCCATGTTTTCTCTCGACGGCAACCAGGATGATGGGACCATCTGGCTGGTCCGCGAGTTCGACGTCACCGCCGGCAGGGCATACTCCGTCACGCTGGCGTTCTCGCTGTGGAGCGAGACGGAAAGCTTCAACACGCTCGCCAAGGTCGCGGCATATGCCGGCGGCAAGGCTCCCGACGCCGAGGAAGATTTCGACGTCAGCATGGCCGCCAACCAGGTCGCGGGGTGGAGAACGTACACCTACGTCATCGATGCCACCGCCACCAGCAACGGCAAGATTCGCGTCGCTTTCGGTATCAGTGCCGTCTGGGAGGCGCAACTGACCTACTACATTGATGACGTGGCCATCGAGATCGAGCCAAAATAGCCGGCGGCCAGTCCGTACACTGATGCGGCCTCGCGTCGCTTCTGATCGAAGTTGCATGGGGGAGGGAATCGGGTTCTCTCTCAAATAGGGGGGTCTCTGTCGGCAACACCAGTTAAGGGACAGTTGCCGCAGCTCCGTGCGCAGAGTAACGTTCAAGACCGTCCACTTCTGGACGATTCGTCGCCCAAGACGGTCTCGGCGGCTGCCATCGTAAAGCTGAGACTTCTGCCTGCGGCTGATGTATCTGTCGATCATCTCCGGTGTGAGCTGCTGCGTCCGGAGGCCAAATGAGNNCGTTTGCGGCCACAGAGCTGGAGCAATTGGCCTAGGATTCGAGCCGCCTCGGAACGATGTTTGGGCGAGGTCTTTGGGGGAAGGACTCCTGATAAACCGGTAGGAGTTCGTCGATATGGGCGTGGCGTATCGGTTGGATGCCGGCCCCGATCTCAATTTCACGCCGGAGACGGTACCGCTCGGCTTCGGTCTCGCTTTTTCGTTCGGGCAGAGTCGTCCACCACTTGGGCGTTGATCCAGTAGCGGACATACCAGTAGCCATTTGGTCTTCTGAACCTACTCACGCTGACCATCGAAGATCCTCCCAACCACAGTGTAAAACCAATGTAAATCCGACTGGGTTGGGAACTGTGAC
>MTKZ01060153.1_pt2 | contig 14160 bp, 16 predicted proteins | sample 1042781 | NCBI WGS metagenome assembly MTKZ01 (sample SAMN06212207, study PRJNA360539) | anaerobic digester metagenome | biome: Wastewater treatment plant; material: sludge; isolation source: anaerobic digester fed with sludge from wastewater treatment plant | place: Denmark: WWTP Viborg ...
CTCTGGACCTTCCCGAGCGGTTTGAAACTTTAGCGAACCAAATCGTTAATCACTTACAATCCCCCGACCTCATCACGCTGGTAGAAATCCAGGACAATAATGGCCCTGGTATGAATGATGAGGTGGATGCCAGCCAGACCTACCAGATGATTGTTGATGCCGTGATTGCGGCCGGCGGTCCCGTATATCAGTTCCGCGATATTGCACCCAAACCTAACCGAGATGGCGGCGAATCGGGTGGGAACATCCGGGTCGGATTCCTTTTCCGAACAGACCGCGGCCTCACATTTGTGGACCGTGCCGGTGGAGATGCGATTACGGCTGTGGAATGGGTTCAAGATGCCACTGGCACGCACCTCTCCTTTAGCCCTGGCCGGGTAGACCCGACAAATTCTGCTTTTCTTGAAAGCCGCAAACCTTTAGTTGGCGAATTTGTTTTTCGCGGTCAAACAATCTTTGTGGTTGCCAATCACCTCAATTCAAAAGGCGGTGATACAGCCCTGTTCGGTGAATTTCAACCCCCGCTGCTCACCTCCGAAACTCAAAGAGTCAAGCAAGCCCAGGTGTTGAATGATTTTGTTGCCGAATTACTGCGTTTAGACCCACAGGCCAATATCCTTGTTACTGGCGACTTGAATGACTTTCAGTTTTCAAATCCACTGGTCACTTTGATGGGTAATGAGCTGACAAATCTTGTCACCGTGCTGCCGGCTGAGGAACAATATACATATGTTTATGAAGGCAATGCTCAGGTTTTGGATCATATCCTGGCCAGCCCTAATATGTATCGCAACTTGAATGATATTGATATTGTTCATGTCAATGCCTTACTATATGGTTCCGAACGGCTGGGCGACCACGATCCGGTTTTAGCCCGATTTGTTTTTCCCTAAATGCGCTGGTCAATTTACAAATTCTTAACCTGTCAAAAACGACGAATATTCTAAAGTATGGTATGCTTTTAATGTCTGTGTTCTAACCACCCGACCAGGAGGTTCAATTTGACCGCTACAGTCTCTTCCTCTATGCCACCGGCAACTCGCAGCCGGGCCTCTGTAATTGCTCGCGTCAAAGAAAATCTTACCGCCTACCTCTTTATACTCCCTGCTTTTCTGATTATTGGGGTTTTCGGCTTATTCCCAATTGGATACGCCATCTATATGAGCCTGTTTAACTGGCGTGTGACTAAGGGAGAATTTGCTGTTGACCCATCCAACTTCACCCGGGCGCTGGGAGATTGGACCGGGGTAGGTCTGTTTCTTGCCGGCGTTGCCATGTTGGTTCTGGCTTACTGGGTTTGGAACAACGCTTTCAAAGCCCAAAAGCGCCGCAAACTGATTGTTGGGTTAATAGCAGCCGCATTATTGATCGTTATGGGCGTATTGCTTTCAATGGGCTGGGGCAAAATGATGGCCGCCGGCGACGAGGACTTCTTGACCTCTCTAGTGGTGACCGTTTTTTATGCCTTTGGTACCGTCCCCATTCAACTTGGACTGGCGCTCTTATTGGCCTATGTACTGTTCCAGAACATCCGCGGTAAAGAATTTTTCCGAATGATTTACTTTTTGCCGTATATTACCCCGGTGGTATCTACGGCCGTTGTATTTCGGATTATTTTCAATCCGCGCGAAACCTCATTGGCTAATATCGTCTTGGGATGGCTGGGTATTGAACCTCAAAAGTGGTTATTTGAACCCCGCCCCTTGCTTGAAATCCTGGGGATCAATCTTCCTGGTTTTTGGGCCGGGCCAAGCATGGCCTTGGTCACGATTATTCTCTTTGGTGTCTGGACATTTGTCGGTTACAACACGGTGATTTTCCTGGCCGGACTGGGCTCCATTTCAAAAGAAATTTATGAAGCGGCCGAGATTGATGGCGCCAGCGGCTGGGATTTATTCCGATCCATCACCTTCCCGCTCATTTCTCCGGTGACTTTCTACCTCTTCTTGATCTCATTTATTGGTACATTCAAAGCATTCAACCACCTGTACGTCATGCAAACGCCATCAGCGCAGAACACAGTACAGACAGCCAGCGTAGAGATTTTTAAAATCTTTTATAAGGCCAATAACTATGGATATGCTGCCGCCCAGGCGATTATCCTGTTTCTGATTATTCTCGGATTGACTTTTGCTCAAAATAAACTCCTCGGCAACAAGGTGTTCTATGGATAATCCCACTCATCTCCCGGTCAGCAGTGAAACAAGGAAGAAAGATAACGCTTTCAAGTTGCGACGCATATTGTCACGCAGCTTCCTGTATCTGATCCTGATCTTTGGTGCCCTGGTGGCATTCCTGCCGTTCTTCTGGATGACCTCAACCTCTTTAATGACCCTGGGCGAAACGATCAATCGTAAATGGCTGCCTGCGGCTCCTCAATTCCAAAATTATATCGACGCCTGGGAACAGGCGAAGTTTGCAAAATACTTCATGAACAGCGTAATCATTACTGTAACAACCGTGGTCGGCCTGGTGGTTACATCCACCCTGGCAGGTTACGCGTTTGGACGAATCAAATTCTGGGGACGCGACGCGATTTTTGCCATCTTGCTGGCCACCATGATGATCCCCGAAACCGTAACTTTGCTGCCCAACCTGTTGATGATTCGCGGCGCCATCTTGCCGCTACCGGGAGGATCGTGGCTGAACACACTTCAGGCGTTGACGGTGCCGTTCATGGCAAATGCCTTTAGCATTTTCTTGTTGAAACAATTCTTCTCCCAGGTGCCTAATGAGTTGTATGATGCTGCCCGCATTGACGGCGCTGGTCATTTCCGCTTCCTGATGCAAATTGTGCTGCCCATCAGTAAGGCTCCGATGATGACGGTGGTGTTATTCGGCTTTATTGGTGCCTGGAATGCTTTTGCCTGGCCCCTGCTGGTCACCACCCGTGAAACCTGGCGCCCCTTGATGGTGGGGCTCTGGACCTTCGTCACTGAAGCAGGCCCCGAAACACATTTGTTAATGGCAGGCGCTGTAATCTCCCTCTTGCCGATTTTAGTGGTATACTTCTTCACCCAGAAGCAGTTCACTGAAGGTATCGCCACAACCGGCCTGAAGGGATAGCTTCTATCTTGGTGATATCGGAGAAAAACTCCGTTATACACATTCACCCTTTTTATCTTCTCAAGGAGGAAGAAAAAATGAAAACCAAGCTATTTGGGCTGATGGCTGTTCTGATGATCGCCGCCATGATCTTGGCAGCCTGCACCCCGACCCCGGCCCCGACTGAGGTCCCAACTGAAGTTGTTACCGAAGCCCCCACCGAAGTGGTGACTGAGGTTGCTGACCGAAGTTCCCACCGAAGCCCCCGTTGTTGACGAATGGGCTGGCGTTGATCCTTCTGGCCAGAGCATTGTTTTCTGGCACAATCACACCAAGGCTCGCGAAGAAGCCCTGCTGGCCATTGTTGATGAATTCAACAAGACCAATGAGTATGGCATCACCGTGACCGCCGAATACCAGGGCGCCTATGCTGATATCTTCAACAAAATGCTGCCCATCCTGAACACTGCCGATGTTCCCGATCTGGTTGTTGCTTACCAGAACCAGGCTGCTACCTACCAGCTGGCTGACTCTCTGGTTGACATGAACACCCTGGTCAACAGCGAAAAGTGGGGCCTCTCTGCTGAAGATCAGGCCGACTTCTTCCCTGGCTTCTTCGCTCAGGATATCTTCCCCAACTTTGGCAATGCCCGCCTGGGCTTCCCCCCCAACCGCTCCATGGAAGTCCTGTACTACAATCAGGACTGGCTGACCGAGCTGGGTTACACCGCCGCTCCCCAGACCCCCGAGCAGTTCAAAGAAATGGCCTGCAAAGCCGCTACCACTCCCTTCACCAAAGCTACTGCTGAAGGCTCCTATGGTTACGAGCTGAGCATCGATGCTTCCCGCTTCGCTTCCTGGACCTTCGCCTTTGGTGGCGATATCTATGATTACGAAAAGGGCGAATTTACCTACAACAGCCAGGCCGCTATCGACGCCATGACCTTCCTGCAGGGTCTGTTCACCGATAACTGCGCCAAGCTCGTCACCGAATCCTACGGCGACCAGACTGACTTTGGCAATGGCACCCTGCTCTTCTCCATTGGCTCCAGCTCTGGCCTGCCCTACTACGGCACTGCCGCCAGCGAAGGCGCCGGCCATGCTTGGTCCGTTGCGGCCATCCCCTACACCACCGCTGAACCCACCATGAATGTTTATGGCGCCAGCGTCAGCATGCCCAAGAGCGGTTCCCCCGAACGCGAACTGGCCACCTGGCTCTTCCTCAAGTACTACACTAGCAAGGAAGTTCAGACCACCTGGGCCGAAGTTAGCGGTTACTTCCCGGTTCGCGCCAGCGTTGCCGAAGGTTTGACTGATTACTTCACCGCCAATCCTGCCTTCAAGACTTCCTTCGACATGCTCCAGTACTCGCACTTTGAGCCCCCCGTTCCTGGTTACGACTTCGTCCGCGAAGAAGTGAACGCCGCCATGGCCGCGATTGCTGATGGTGCCGATGTCAAGACCACACTTGATGACCTGAACACCAAGGCCAACGAAATCCTCGCTGAGCAGATGGCTCAGATCAAGAAGTAATCCTTCTACTGATCTGTTAGTTTGTTGAGGTCAATCCCCTCGCCTTACGGCGGGGGGATTGCTTTTCAAGTGCTATAATTGCGATATGGAACGCTCCTCCCGCCCCGTTACCCCCCTGAGCAGCAGCGCCGATCTGGCCTTTGCAGTGGTTGTGCTGGCTTCTTACTTTGCCACCTTTAGCGTTATTCAAGATGCCACCTTGCTGGAAATTGGCATTATTGCCTTGCTGGGGATCATATACATTCTGTGGGGAATATATGGATACGCATTTTCATCACGTTCAAATGTTTTGGCCATTCGAATTCTCTATTTTGCCATCCAGATACCCATTGGCTCTGCGATTGTTTATTTAACGCGTGGCGCTGGTTTTAATGCCCTGGTTATGCTGCCATTGGCGGCCCATGCAGTGATCTTGCTGCCAGAGCGCTGGGGCTATCTGACAAATGCCGTATCGGCCTGTGCTTACACCATTGCAGTCCTAGTGTATTCTGGGAGTTGGGTAACAGTTTGGTCTGTTTTGCCCACCTTTTTTGCGGGGCTTATTTTTGTGATCATTTTTACACAAACTGCAGTTGAAGAAGAAAAAGCGCGCAAAGAAGTTGAGCGCCTGGCAGGCGAATTGGAAGAATTAACCGTTACCCGTGAGCGTAACCGCCTGGCCCGAGAAATTCACGATGGTTTGGGGCATTACCTGACCACAATCTATATGCAGATACAGGCGGCTGGCGCAGTGATGAAGTCAGACCCCGATAAAGCGCAAAGATCTTTGAGTAAAGCCAGCGAATTAACCCAGGAAGCATTAACCGATGTACGGCAATCTGTTGCGGCTTTGCGAACAGCGCCCGAGCAAACGCAACCGTTACCCAGTACGATCGCAAAATTATTATCACACTGCGACGGCACCCCACTTCACCCGGAACTGCAGGTATTAGGCACGCCGCGGCCTTTATCACCAACGGCGCATTTGACTCTTTATCGGGCTGCTCAAGAGGGCATCAACAACGCCTGTAAACATTCAGAAGCCACCAGGCTTTTGGTTACATTGGACTATCAAAATCCTGGCGAAGTGATGCTGCGCCTGCATGACAATGGCATTGGCTCCGAAGACCCAATTGGCGGCTTTGGGCTGCCAGGATTGCAAGAGCGAGTGAATCTTCTGCGCGGACGATTTAACGTTCAATCCTCAAAAGGAGAAGGCTTTACAATGGAAGTTGGAGTTCCTGGATGAAATCAATTCGTGTGTTAATTGTCGATGATCAGGCGCTGTTTCGCGAAGGGGTTCGCACCATCCTGTCAATTCGAGATGATATTGAGGTCATTGGCGAAGCATCTAATGGTGAAGAAGCGCTGCGCCTGGCAGCCCAGCATCAACCGGACGTGGTGTTGATGGATCTGCGCATGCCCATCATGGATGGCGTGACTGCTACCAAGCGCTTGAAGAGTACGCTGCCCGATTGTAAAGTTATCGTCTTAACAACATTCGACGATGAGGAATCGGTGTTTGATGGTTTGCGCGGTGGGGCGGTAGGATATCTGCTTAAAGATGTCAATTCAGAAAAACTCTATGAGGCTATTCGCGCTGCCGCACGGGGAGAATATTTCTTGCTCCCTTCGATTACAGCCAAAGTTGTTGCTGAATTTTCACGGTTGGCCCCGCCAACACACCGAAGTGATCTCTCTTTAGTAGAACCGCTGTCCAACCGCGAGCTAGAAGTCTTGCGCCTCGTAGCCACAGGAGCCAGCAATAAAGAAATAGCCGATACACTCGTCATCGCAGAAGGAACGGTTAAAAACCACGTTACCAGTATTTTGAATAAAATGAGCGTGCGAGACCGTGCGCAGGCGGTATTAAAAGCCAAAGAATATGGCCTGATATAACCAGTTCACTTTCTTAGTATGCCTCCAATTGTGACTTCTGGTCTATTCCAATAAAACAGCTCCTTATTTACAATAACACTGCAAACAGAAATCCTATTTTCCCGAGGAAGCCAATGCAACAGACCAATTCATCTACCAACAAACCCAATTTAATGGTCACAATGGTTATTGGTATTGCCTTCATATCCATTGGAGCGCTGTTTTTATTAGATCAATTCCTCAATACGGGATGGCTGACTTTGATTATTGCCCCACTGCTTGGGGTGGGTTTATTAATCGGCGGCACAATCTATCACAAACCTGGTTTGAAGATTGGCGGGGCCTTGGTGTTGGGATTAGGTGCCAGTGCGTATTTCCTGCTTAATCAAAACCTTGATTATTTGAACTGGCCTCAACGCATTGGCTTTGCCCTGATTTCTTTTGCCCTGGGGTGGATTTTTATAGCCGGCTTTTCGCTTCTGGATAAGCAGTTTTACTGGTGGGCGCTGATCCCGGCAGCAATCATCGGTTCCACTGGTGGATGTTTCTTATTGAGTTCGCTGCGTTTCCTGGATTTTGTGCTCTACATTGTTACGGCATTAGGTATTGTCTTGCTGGCTACTGGAACTTTTAAACATTTGCTGGGGTTAATAATTCCGGGGGCTTTATTGTTAGGAATTGGCCCCGGTGTATACGTGGGGTGGGGGATTCCGGGAGACACCTCTTCAGCATTGGCGCGTACGGGTTCAATGCTGGTAGTTTTTGCTCTGGGCTGGGGTTTAATCACGCTCTTTAGCCGGGTTATAACCGCCAAATTTACCTGGTGGCCGCTAATTCCGGGGGGCATTCTGGCTGTCACGGGGTGGGGGCTTTATATTGGCGGTGCCCCAGACAGCGCATTGCATTTTATTGGCAATACGGGATCAGTTGGCTTGATTATATTTGGCATCTACTTGCTCTTGATGCGACGCGGATTTCATAGATAAACGAAATGAAAGGAATTTACAATGAAAAAAGGTAACATTGCAACCGCACTCATTCTCATTTTGCTTGGAGCCTGGTTCCTCTCAATTGAAGTTGTCCCAGCCATTAAAGCATTTGCCTACGGCGCAGACACCTGGCCGATTGCTATTTTGGGTATTGGCGGCTTATTTGCACTGGTAGGATTGGTTTCATGGTCCCCCGGGCTGATGATCCCAGCTATGATCATCAGCACAGTTGGTGGTTTGCTCTATTGGCAAAATGCAACTGGAAGATGGGAAAGCTGGGCCTATGCTTGGGCGCTTATCATTGTTGGGGTTGGCGTTGGCATTCTTTTAGCTGGCTTGATGAGCCGGGATCGGGGCGCCCTGATTGGAGCCATGTGGGTGATCCTTATTGGTGTGGTTAATTTTGTGGTGTTTGGCGCTTTTCTGGGCGGCGGAATAATAATCCAACAATACTGGCCGGTTGCCATCATTGCGGTAGGCCTGGTTGTGCTGTTAAGTGGTCTGTTTCGCAAGAAAGCCTAACCGTCCCGCCCCAGTAATTTTAGAATAGCTGGCAGGGCTTCGCGCGCGGCTGTTTCACCGGCTGAAATAATTTTTTCGGCGTGTGGAAACCCCAAAAACATAGTAATCTCATTGGGGATGGGCGGCTCCACCAGTACCTCAGGCTTGAATTCTAAAACCTGTTGGCTCGTAACTTGCGCCATCATCATTAATATGGACCAGTAAAAATCCATGAAGAATTCTGGCATGGGAACCAGCCATTGTGGTTTTCCTGGTATCACCCCTAATGGGGCGGCGGTAAAGGGATTCACCTGCACGTCAACTGCAATCAATATATCTGCCCCCATCTGCCTGGCTTCGATCATGGGGACGTTATCCAACACTCCACCATCCACAAGGCGTAAACCATCAAGGTCTATTGGCGAAAAAAGCCCGGGAAAAGCAGATGTAGCCATAACCGCAGTTAATAAAGGACCGCTCTGAAAAACAACCTTTTGAGCTTTGATTAGATCAACGGCAACCAGAGCTAACGGCAGTTTCAGGGCTTCAATCCGCAAATCCTCTCCAAACAATTGCTTTAGATATGCCCGTACACGAGTGCCTTCTAAAAGCCCTCGACGCCGGCGAGAGACATCCATGAGTTTCACCAACTCCCGAACATGTGCTAACTTCATCGCGCGCTCTTCAATATTGCTGACGGGCAGGCCCGCAGCATAGGCAGCCGCAATAATTCCCCCCATGCTGGTTCCAGACAGGCAATCAATGGGAATTTTGGCTTCTTCCAAGACTTTTAATACGCCAATATGTGCCAGACCTCTTGCACCTCCGCCACCCAGGGCTAATCCAATTTTTGGCCTGCTTTTATTCTCCATGTAATACCTTTCGCGATGATGTTGTTCTGCCAAAGTGTAAGCCAGAAATTTTGACCTGTCAAACTGTAACATAATTTTGCTTGTAATGATATACTATGTTTTGTAACGAAGCCAATATACGAAGGGTAGAATATCCATGACGCGCACCGAACTATTTCCTGAAATTGAACCCAATCGCACCGGAATGTTAAAAGTTTCGGCGTTACATACGATTTATTATGAAGAAAGCGGCAACCCTAAAGGCAAGCCCATCGTCTTCTTGCATGGCGGCCCCGGCGGAGGAACGCAACCCAGCCATCGCCAGTTTTTTGATCCGGAATTTTATCGCATTATCCTTTTAGATCAGCGGGGGTGTGGCCAAAGCACTCCTAATGCAGAATTACGCGAGAATACAACCTGGGACCTGGTTGCCGATATTGAAAAATTGCGCACACATTTAGGAATTGACCGATGGGTCGTCTTTGGCGGAAGTTGGGGGAGTACACTTGCTTTAGCCTATGCCATTACCCATCCGCAGCGCGTGATTGGTCTGATCTTGCGCGGTATTTTCCTTTGCCGGCAGTCTGAAATTCACTGGTTTTATCAAGAAGGCGCTTCGAACATTTTCCCGGACTACTGGGAAAAATATCTGGCGCCCATTCCCGAATCGGAACGCGGTAACCTGGTAGCCAGTTATTACAAACGTCTGACCAGCGATAACATGGACACTCGGGTGGCGGCCGCTAAGGCCTGGAGCCAATGGGAAGCCGCGACATCCCGCGTGATCATTGACGATGCTGCTATTGAGTCGTTTGAGGATCCAATTAAAGCTGTGACATTTGCCCGGATTGAATGCCACTACTTTATTAACCGGGCTTTTCTTGAAACCGACTCATTCTTACTGGAGCGCGCTCGCGATATCAATCACATTCCAACCCGAATTGTGCAGGGGCGGTATGATATGGTGTGCCCAATCAGAACGGCCTGGGATCTAAAAAAGGCCATGCCCAATGCCGATCTTCGGATTATCCCGGATGCTGGTCATTCGGTACGCGAGCCAGGTGTTTCAGCCGCCCTGATAGAAGCGACTGAAGACTTCAAGCGGCTTTTTCGCTGATCTATCCACCGCCCAGTACGCTCATAATTAAAACCTGGTCACCGTCTTGCAGGCAGTAATCTTTGCTTGCCTGTCGGTCGTTGACCATCACAAGCGCTACGAGGAGGGAGGGGATACCCAGTTCTGTTAACGCCTCGTTGATCGTCAAGCCGGCGCCATCGATCGATGCTTCTTTTTCGCCGTTGATATAGGCCTTGAGTTGGCCGATGGGTTTAATAATAATAGACATTTGTAATTTTAAAGTTGCAGGGCAGGCGACGAAGTGATACCTGCCCTGTGTTGATAATGTTAGGCTGCTATCATTGATCTCAATCCAAGGCGCTCCAATGTTTCCGGAGTTGGAAGACCATTCTCAGACCAACCGCGTTGTTCGTAGTACATATCTAACAGGCGCTGAACATCTTCAAGTTTGGTGATTTGCCCTGCTGTTACACCGGTTGTTGGCGGGTCTTCATAAAACCGAGTAGCAGGAAGATCCCACTCCCGACCAAAGCCCTCGTTTTCTCTGGCCCAGAACATGCGGGTTAAATTCCATATTCGGGCGCCGACTTCTTCAAGATCTTTCCAGGTACGATGGACACCGGTAATAGCAGCCAGAACCGGAACATAAAGATCACGATCAATGCCCAACTCCACCCATTGAAGGCGGCACGACCCCAGGACATCAAACATGGGGCGGAAATCCTGAAGCCAGATAATTCGGGCGACTTTTTCTGGAACCACAAGATCGCGCCCCACCTGCAGGTCATATGTAATAGCCCATGAACGGTTATGATGTGCCCCGACATCGCATGTCATATAAGCCAGCAGCATGGCTGTGGCGTTGTGGGTGGCATATGCAGATTGTTCCATTCCTTTGACATGGATGGCAAATTTATCGCTGCCTTTACCAACCTGTTGGGCTGCACGCTTTACGCCCTGAGCCAGAAGCGCCCCAAGACCTTTGCGATAGGCAATCATTTCAATAAGTTTAAAAACAGCTTCTGTATTACCAAATCGAAGTTCCAGACCGTCTGTATCTTTGGTCGTCAAAATGCCTTTCTCAAAGCATTCCATGGCCCACCCAATAACGCCACCGGCACTGATAGTATCAATACCAAGATCGTCGCATAGCAAATTTGCCTGTGCAACTGCCTGTATATCCGCCAAGCCAACATTGGATCCAAGCATACCAATGGTTTCGTATTCGGGCACTTCCACATAAGTTCCATAACGCTTCATGTGGCTGTATTTACCACAAGGGCAGGGGCATCCAAAACATCCCTTATCCGTGATAACGATTTCGTCTCGCATGACCGCCCCGTAGATTTTCGATCCCCCTTCAAACGACCCTGCGCTGAAATTTCGCGTTGGCAGCGCACCCACTTCATCACACCAACTGGTTACAATTGTTGTTCCGTAGGTTTGCCAGGGTTTAAGTCCCTCAGCTTCAATGCAGGCTCGATAGAGCGCCATGCCGGCCTTGCGATATTCATCCATATCTGCGACCGGAATAGATTTTGTACCTCGAATGACAATTGCCTTGAGCCCTTTGGCGCCCATCACGGTGCCAACGCCGCCACGCCCGGCCTCTCGCCCATAGTCGTGATTGATACAAGCAAATAAAACGCCGTTCTCGCCGCCTGGGCCAATAACAGCAACCTGAAAATCTTCGCCGTGCTTTTCTTTCAGGGCGACTTCAACTTCAATCGTCCCGCGGCCCCAGTAAGAAGCAGCATCGAGCAACTGGATTTTATCATCATCAATCACCAAATACACCGGGCGAGCACTGATACCCTCAAAAATTATTGAATCAATTCCGGCGTACCGCATTTCAGCGGTGAAATGCCCACCCAATGAGGAACTGGCGTACCCACCTGTCAGCGGCGATTTTGTTGTCCAGTCACATTTTCCAGCCCCGGGGACCATCAACCCCGAAAGCGGCCCCGACGATACAATCAACTTGTTCTCTGGACCTAAAGGGTCGGCATGAGCCGGCACTTCAGTGTAAAGAAAATACGCCCCAAAGCCTCGTCCGCCAATAAATTTTTGAGCTACCTCGGCAGGAGTAGGCTGTTTGCTTACCTTGCCTGAAGTTAAATCGACACGTAAAATACTGCCACCATATCCATTCATGGCCTTCTCCTTAGTTTGTCTTTTCGTCAGCAATCCAGAGCGCGGCGGTCCCGCAAACCTGAACGCAATCGCCGCACAAGTCACATTTCCAAGAGTGCTCAGCTAATTCAGCCCGTACAAACATAACGCCCTCCGGGCAAACAGATTCGCAGGCACCGCACAGGTCGCATAAATCGGCAACCACGTGATACGCGCCACGCTCATTCAGTTGGATTGCTCCGGTTGGGCATACTTCGGCGCATTCGCCGCACTGAGTGCATACTTTGACTTCATAAACACCCGGCTCGGGGAAGTGCGGAACAATCCGCAAAGCTGCTTTTCTGGGGTTATTTTCAGTAAATAAGTTTAAAGAGCAGGCTACCAGACAAGATCGGCAACCGCAACATTTGGCGCTGTCTGCGTAAAGTCGCATTTTTATCTCCTTCTGGGAATATATAACTATTATAGCTTATCAAAAGTTTTATTAACAGCCAATAGATATCTCTCACTTATCGCTCTGCCATTCATCATTAAACACCCAGTCGAAATAAAAAGCAGTGTATAATGAAGTTATCCAATGATTGGGAGGCAGCCCGTACCATGATCGTAATAAAATCACCCCGCACACGTGAAGAATTTAAGGCCTATTATTCAATGCGGTATCGTGTTTTGAGAGAACCGTTAGGCCTGCCCAAAGGCACCGAGAAAGACGATTACGAGCCATTAAGCGAACATTTCATGGCTGTTGACGACGAAAACGGCGAAATATTAGGGGTTGTAAAAATGTACGAGCGTGAAACTGGCGTGGCGCAATTCTCCCACCTGGCCGTATCGCCGGATCATCAGGGCAGGGGAGTGGGGCGTCTGCTGGTCAACTACCTGGAAGGCCGCGCCCGCGAACTGGGTTATAAGTCGATGGGGACGACTACCCGAGCCAGCGCAACGGGTTTTTATGAACGCTGCGGTTATCGAGTAACCGGCATCGCTTCGCCATTATTTGGGCGGCTGCAAATCCTCTGGATGGATAAGGACCTGGAAATAACCGAGGATACGAATAAGTAAATAATATAGACGAAGGCCCTGGCAAACCCCAGGGCCTTTTTGTTATTCTTGGTCGTCCTTGTTGGTTCGTCGTTGTTCAAAAATTTCGTAATAACCCTGGTCGAGCTCATCATTAGAAAGATGGGCATATCGTTGCGTCACGGTGATGCTGCGATGCCGGGCAAGTTCTTGTGCCAACTTAAGATTCCCCGAAGCCTTTAGAACCCGGGTGACGAAGTAGTGGCGTAGCGAATGGGGGGTGATTGTGCCAACTGCTGCTTCGCCCAGGGCTTCAGCAACTCGCTGGGCAATAATATTCCGCCCGGTGGTAGTCGTCATTCGGCGGATATGCTTGCCCGCACCTTTATCGTGCCGTGCAAACAAGGGAAGAGAGCCCAATTGCCGCCCAGAACTACCATCCAGTTTTGAGCGGGCGTCCAGATAATCGGTGATCGCCCGCATGGAGCGTTGAGAAAACCGAACAACATCTTCGCTGTTCCCTTTTCCGCGCACGATTGCATAATTCTCGTGGCGTTTAATTGATCCACGATCTAACCCACAGGCCTCATGAACGCGCAGCCCGGTATCCGCCAACGTCAACACAAACGCCCGGTCTCGCAAGTGTCTCAATCGTTCAGTATCGTTTTCCACGGGCGTATTAATCAGATTAATACAATGATTTATAAGTGTTTCTATATCTTCCAAGGGAAACTGAGGCAGCCGCCGGCCCAGCGGGCGGCGGTGAATTCCGGCCAGCAGACGAACGCGAGCGAGATTCAAAGAGGCCAGGTTTTCGGCGACCAGGTAATTGTAGAAGCGGATGACAGCCGTCAAATACAAACGTTCAGTTGTCGCTGCGTGGTCTTTAAGCGCCGTTATAAACCAGGAGATTGCATCCTCGGATAAATCTGCGGGGGAGTGCTCATCGGGGGAGAGATTATGATCAGCCAGGATTTGCGCGAATAATTGCAAGGCGTTATCGTAGGTGGCGGCTGTGTTGCGATTTCTGGCATATATTTGAATGAAATCATTTATAGCATTTGTAATTGTAGCCATGGGGGAGACCCTCTCTGTGGTCTGATTATAAATTGCTTTATGCTTATGATAATTTAACTTATCGAAAGCATAATTA
>MTKZ01083166.1_pt1 | contig 14150 bp, 6 predicted proteins | sample 1042781 | NCBI WGS metagenome assembly MTKZ01 (sample SAMN06212207, study PRJNA360539) | anaerobic digester metagenome | biome: Wastewater treatment plant; material: sludge; isolation source: anaerobic digester fed with sludge from wastewater treatment plant | place: Denmark: WWTP Viborg ...
AGGATCCGGCCAACGCCACCGGGGTTTAGCAGCAGGAGCGACCCGCCACAACCGGCAACCTTCCGATACATCCCGCCGCCGCCTGCTGCAAGGGGGTCCGCGTTTGCCGCCGCTCGTCCGTGGGCAGGATGCGAGCCACAGAAGGTCGGATTGCCCCGGACGACCGTTCTCGACGTGCCCGGCAGCCGACTTGGCCTCCAGGGTAGCGTTCCAGCCCAATCTCGCGTGCGTGGTAATCTAGGTAGTTTGAGATGGATAGTGTATTAATGCACCATCCCTGCGTCGGGGGCTGTGACGGTTCTTCGCCGGTTGCGCTTCTCCGGAACGCACGCTTTTCGGATTCGTGTATCCCCATTGCCGAAAAGTCCGGGGCGTTGTGTCGCTGGAAGCCATGCCTATCGGGTCAGTGCCCGTAGACTTGATCGGCCATCGCGGTGTTGCAGGCCCAGCAGGCTTGGGTCCACTCGGGGACATCGCTGGCGCAGTTGACTGAGAGTCCAGACAGCACCTCCGGCTCAGTGGCCCCCTCCAAGCGGGCCTGATCCATCAGGGAAAGCCCGGTCTCTATCCACGTATCGCTGTCCACGTATCCGGCGCACACCTCGCGCAGATGGTCGTTGACTGCCAACCGGTCGAAAGGTTGCAGGCAGGATTGGCCGCTGCACACCGCAAGGACGAGGAGGGCCAGCAGCAAGTACTTCATGATTCAATCTCCAGAAGGGTAGAGAACTCTCGGCCCCGGACCGATAGCTGGCATTCTATAGGCTTCCAGAAGCCGATGCCAGCCCGCTTCAGAGCGGACCAAGTTTCACAAAAAAGGCAGGGAATTCCGTTCAAGTACATCGGTTTCTGGGGGTGAACGCGGTTGGGTCGCCAACCGCATTATGGTCGCCCGCCCGCGCCGCCCGGCGGACCCGGCCACCCTGCCACCGGCGAACGGGCCGACGGGTTGAACGTCAGATTGCCCCGCCGATGACCGCCAGGACCGCCGCCCGCTGTTCCGGGGTCAGCCCCGGCCATGCCGCCACGACGCGGGCAAGCTCGGGGTCCGGCGCAAATCGGGTACAACCGGGACTACAACACCCCTGTTCCAGGGTATCGTCTGGCCTTTGTTCACAAGGGTTTACGGTTTCGGGGTCGGGGGTTCGAGTCCCCTCGCTCACCCTTTTCCCGTTTGGGTCCGCGGTGGCGGCTGAGCTGGGCGTGCATTGAGCTTCGCCCGGGCGTCGCCGCGCGCCACGTGCGGTCAAACCGGGCGGTGACCGCTGGCCGATCATGAGAACCGGCTCGCGGGTGCGATGGCCGTGCCGCCGGTCGATTTGCGGCCACGGCGCCTGCAGGACGAGTGCGGCGATCGCACGCCGATTGCGGTTCCATTCCCCCGAAAGCGGCGCAAAAAAGAAACCGCCGGCCGCGTTTGCGTTGGCCGGCGGTTTGACACGTCAATCGGATAGGTGTGTGCAGGCAACGGCTATCCCATCACCGCGTCCTCTCTGCGAGCCGCGCGGTGTCCTTGGAGAATGACGGCTTCAAGACAGCACATCATTCATACGATCAAGCGTTTGGCCATTAGTACCGGTCCGCTTAAGACATCTCTGTCCTTACACTTCCGGCCTATCGACCTGGTAGTCTTCCAGGGGCCTGCAGACTCCGAAGAGTCATCGAGACCTCATCTTGAGGGGGGCTTCACACTTAGATGCATTCAGCGTTTCTCCTTTCCCAGCATAGCTACCCTGCGCTGCCGCTAGCGCGACAACAGGTACACCAGAGGCTGGTGCCTTCCAATCCTCTCGTACTAGGAAGACATCCTCTCAAGTCTCGTACGCCCACGGCAGATAGGGACCGACCTGGCTCACGCCGGTCTGAACCCAGCTCGCGTAACGCTTTAATCGGCGAACAGCCGAACCCTTGGGACCGCCTTCAGCCCCAGGATGCGTTGGGCCGACATCGAGGTGCCAAACCGCCTCGCCGCTATGGACGCTCGGAGGCGATCAGCCTGTTATCCCCGGAGTACCTTTTATCCGTTGAGCGATAGCCCTTCCACACAGGACCACCGGATCACTAGGACCTGCTTTCGCATCTGTTCGACTCGTCAGTCTCACAGTTAAGCCGGCTTGTGCCCTTGCACTCTTCGCGCGATTGCCAACCGCGCTGAGCCGACCTTTGTGCTCCTCCGTTACTCTTTGGGAGGAGACCGCCCCAGTCAAACTGCCCACCTAACACTGTCCCCCGCCCGGGTTCACGGGTCGGAGTTAGGATACAAATAGCACAAGGGTGGTATTTCAACGTTGGCTCCCCAACCGCCGGAACGGCTGGATTATCGCCTCCCACCTATCCTACGCATGTGATATCTGTGGCCAATATCAGGCTGCAGTGAAGGTTCACGGGGTCTTTCCGTCTTGCCGCGGGTATGTGGTATCTTCACCACAATTTCAATTTCACCGAGTCGGTCCTTGAGACAGTGCTCCAGTCGTTACGCCATTCATGCGCGTCGGAACTTACCCGACAAGGAACTTCGCTACCTTAGGACCCTCATAGTTAGGGCCGCCGTTTACGGGTGCTTCGGTTGCCAGCTTCTCAGGATTGCTCCCAATGACCGGCTTCCTTAACATTCCCGCACCGAGCAGGCGTCAGTCTCTATACGTGGTCTGTAGGACTTAGCAGAGACCTGTGTTTTTGATAAACAGTCGCCAGAGCCGCTTTGCTGTGCCCTCTCCAAACTATTGCTAATTCGGAGTAGGAACCCCTTTTCCCGAAGTTACGGGGCAAAATTGCCTAGTTCCTTAAGGACCGTTCTCTCGAGCGCCTGAGGCTACGCGCCTCACCTACCTGTGTCAGTTTTAGTACGGACGTGCTGCTCGTCCTCGCGTGCTTTTCTCGGTTCTCCCTCCCCACACTTCGGCAACGAATCGGCCTCGCCCTCTCGGGAACCCTCACGTCTAGTGGTGGGCTGCAGCTTGGGAAAACGCACACGCGACTCAACCTCACAACACGGGGCAGGAATATTAACCTGCTGTCCATCGGCTACGCCTTTCGGCCTGGCCTTAGGAACCGCCTAACCCTGGGCGGATTGCCCTTCCCCAGGAAACCTTAGGTTTTCGGCGAGCGGGGTTTACACCCGCTTTCTCGTTACTCATACCGGCATTATCACTTGGTAGGACCGCAACCACTCCTCACGGTATGGCCTGTATCTTCCTACCAACGCTCCTCTACTACTCGAGAGGAGCTGTCAGCACTCAGCAGTCAACAGTCAGCCGTCAAGGGCTTGCGCCTCTCAAGCCCTCTGATGGGCTGAAAGCTGATCGCTGAAGGCTGATAGCTCCTCTCGAATCCGCTGCTTCGGTGTCATGCTTAGTCCCGTTCATTATCGGCGCCCAACCTCTCGACGGGTAAGCTGTTACGCACTTTTTAAATGGTGGCTGCTTCTAAGCCAACATCCCCGCTGTCTCGGAGATTGAACTTCCTTAAGCACTGAGCATGAATTGGGGACCTTAGCAGGCGGGCTGGGTTGTTTCCCTTTCGACCATGAATGTTATCACCCACAGTCTCACTCCCGGGATAGTCGTTGCGGTATTCGGAGTTTGATTGAAGGCGGCAAGCTGGTGGCTCCCGCGTTTCATTCAGTAGCTCTACCCCCGCAACGGAGTGGCCCGAGGCTGCCCCTAAAGGCATTTCGAGGAGAACCAGATATCTCCAGGTTTGATTAGACTTTTACTCCTCCCCACAGCTCATGCCAGAACTTTTCAACGTTCACGGCTTCGGACCTCCGCGCCCTTTTACGAGCGCTTCATCCTGGCCATGGGTAGATCACCTGGTTTCGGGTCTACCCCCAACGACATTGTCGCCCTGTTCAGACTCGCTTTCGCTATGGCTCCGCACCGGAGGTGCTTAACCGCGCCGCTGAAGGTAACTCGCCGGTCCATTATGCAAAAGGTACGCCGTCACCCGGACCCCCGAAAGGGTATCGGGCTCCGACCGCTGGTAAGTGCATGGTTTCAGGTTCTTTTGACTCCCCTTATAGGGGTTCTTTTCACCTTTCGGTCACCCTACTTGTTGACTATCGGTCGTCGAGGAGTACTTAGCCTTGGAGGGTGGTCCCCCCAGCTTCACACGGAGTTCCACGAGCTCCATGCTACTCTGGAAAGCCGATGGTAACGCGGGGCTGTCGTTGTCGCATACAGGGCTGTCACCTTCTGTGGCACCCATTTCCATGAGTTTCTGCTAACGAAGCCTTTGTAACCGCTCTCGGCTCCCGCAACCCCGATCCGAAGACCGGTTTGGGCTATGTCCGCGTTCGCTCGCCGCTACTGACGGAGTCTCGGTTGATTTCCTTTCCTCCAGGTACTGAGATGTGTCAGTTCCCTGGGTTCGCTCGTGCGGGTCTATACATTCAACCCGCCGTGACGCCATCTTCTTGCGAAGTGACGCCGGGTTTCCCCATTCGGACATCCCCGGATCAAAGCTCGTTTGCCAACTCCCCGGGGCTTATCGCAGGCTACCACGTCCTTCATCGCCTCTCGACGCCAAGGCATCCACCATGCACCCTTACTAGCTTGATCGTATGAATGACAGGCTGTCGCCCGCCACTCACCCATCAAGACACCTTCGACGCATCGGCTGCGTCTTTGAAACGAGAAATATTCTCTCGTCGCTCGAAGATTGAACTGGTGATGTGAATCGCCACTACCTGCGCATCTGCCCGGCGTCGCCCCTCGGCGGCCGCCGCCAGATCTGCACACTTATCCGATTGTCAAAGAACACGCTTCGGAGCCTTTCCGGGCCCGGCGCCTGCACCCTTCGCGGTCGCAGATCCCGGCCCCGATCAACCCCGGAGCCCAGTTAGTATATTGCGAATCCCGCCCTTGTAAAGACCGCCGGGCGGGAATTTTCAACTTTTCTCGTCGCTCGGCGACCGGCAGCAGCCAGGCCCGCTTGGGCCGGCGACGAACGGCCGCCCGACGGGCTCGGCAAGTCGGTCGACTTCGCCTCACGGCTGCGACGTGCCAAGCAGCTCGCCGCCACTTCGCCCCGCCGGTGAATGCCCGCCTTCGCGGCTCCCGCCGCTATGGCGTGGCATTCTTCATTCGCCTTGCGGCGAACGGAGACTGGAGCCGACCGGGGTCGAACCGGCAACCTCCTGGTTGCAAACCAGGCGCTCTCCCATTGAGCTACGGCCCCAAGAAAGCTGTCAGCATTCAGCCGTCAGCTTTCAGCAACACAGCAACTTGCGATGCTGCGAGCCGAAGCTCAATGATTTCGACCCAGCTATCAACTCCCAGTTCCCAGCCTCTCTGGCTGACCGCTGAAAGCTGAAAGCTGACAGCTCCTCATGGGCCCGCGAGGATTCGAACCTCGGACCTCGTCCTTATCAGGGACGCGCTCTAACCAACTGAGCTACGAGCCCGCAAAACGTGCCGTCCCGATTGTCGCTCGGCATTCCGGCAGGACCTCGCCTGCCTGGGACGCTTCTGGCCACATCCTGCGGACCCGCCCGCATCGGCGCCTCTCGGCCGTCGGTCCCCCTCAAAAAAAGGGCGACAAAAAAACCGCCAGCTCGCTGCTGACGGCCCGTCATCACCACCTGACGATACCGACTGCGGCCAGCTACGTCACCCCCCCAATACGCTCATCGCGTTTGTCATGTTTGCGCAAAAGGCCTTTTCCCTTTCTATACAGGATTCAGCCTCGCTAACTGTCCACAATGGACAGCTATCGGCTCTTTCCCGTGAATTAGTGTACACCGTCCAGACAGGTTGTCAACTCTGGCCCCACCCACCCCCCGGTGATGTGAGCCAACCGGCGCGGACGACGGTCGCTAGATGCACGCAAATCATTTATTGTCATAAGGTTATAGCGGTCTTGGGCCCCCGGCGAGTCAATCGAAAAGGCTGGCCCAACTTTCGATCACCCTGCCAGCCAGTTGGTTCTGGGTCGCCAAGGCCTCCTGCAGCCTGGGCCGGTATTGCTCGAAAGCCTCACCCGGCGGAAGCTCCACGAGTTCCTTGGCGCAGGCCCTGCTGAGGTCATCGATCATCTTGCCGGTCGATTCCAGGTGGAACTGAAGGGCATAGACGCGCCGCCCGAGGCGGAAGGCCTGGTTCTCGAAGCGGGATGATCGGGCCAGATGGGCGGCGCCGGCGGGCAGGTCAAACGTGTCACCATGCCACTGGAAGACTTCCTGGGGATTGTCAAATAAGCACAGAAGAGGATCGCTGGCCGCTGCCGGCAGAAGACTGATCTCGAAAAGGCCAATTTCCTTCGGCCGTTTCGGATAGACTCTTGCCCCGGCGGCCCTGGCAAGGAGCTGAGCCCCGAGGCAGATTCCCAGCATCGGCCGATCCGCTGCGATCAGATCCGCGAGCAAGACTTGCTCGGGAGCGAGAAACGTATGGCGGTCGGTCTCGTCCACGTTCATCGGGCCGCCCATCACGATCCAGGCGTCGAAATCGTCTTTACCGGGAACCGGCCGGCCGTCAAACAGTTCGATGTCCTCGACGATGTGTCCCAGTCGTCGCAGCGCCGGCTCGAAAACGCCTGCACTTTCGCACCAGAAGTGTTGCAGCACCGCGATCCGGGCCATGTGGGCTCCTCGTGAGCATGAGCAGAACAGACGGTGTCTCTCGCCGATCATAAGCCACCTGCAAGGATATCGGCAACCGGCCCGGCACGCGACCTGAGCCGCCCGTGGGATAGCCATACGCCGCGCCGACCATCCTCTTTGCAGGTTGACGCCAGACGTATATGGTAAGCGAGCGTCAACTGCTCATCTGCAGGGAGTGACAGGAGAGCACCCATGCCATCGGGTGAACCCGCCGCAACGATACACGAGTCCGCGGTATTCGGCTGCGCTCCGCTCGACAAGCATCCGGACCGCTGGGGCAAAGGATTCATGGCTTTCGCCGCATCGGTGTTGTTGCCGGGGTTGGGGCAGTTCTTCGCCGGGCAGCGCCGGCGGGGGATGTTGTGGCTCCTGGTCTGCGTCGCGATCAGCCTGACGGGCGCGGTTTGTCTGGCACACCCTGCCGCATTGCCGGTCGCGGCCGTCCTGGCCGCCATCGAGACCGTTCTGATGCTCCTGATGCTCATCGACGCCTTCATCCGGGGACGCCGATCGGACCGTCGAATGCTCGGTCGGCCATGGCTGCGGTACCTTGTCGGGATCGGCTTTCTTCTGGCAACGGCTTTTGCCGGCCCACGATTCCTGCTCGCATACCATCTTCGAGACCACTACGTCGAGGCTTTCGTCACCCGCAGCGGCGCCATGTCGCCGACGCTGATGGCAGGTGACAAGTTTCTGGTCCACAAGGGCGTTGACGTACGACGCTACAGCCTGATTGTGTTTGAGGATCCCGAATTCGGCCCTGGCACGAGGATCGTCAGCCGCATCGTCGGCTTGCCCGGCGAGACCGTCGAAATCGTCGACGGGCAGCTCCAGATCGACGGTCAGTCGATATCGCCGCTGCCCGGCGTGACTGGCTATGCCAGCATGCTCTATATGGGTATTGATGATCGGTCGTTGCGAGGAAAACCCGGCGCCGGATGTGAGGGCAACCCGATCCATCTCGGCCCGGATGAGTACTACGTTCTCGGCGACAACACCACCAGGGCAAAAGACGCTCGACTCTGGGAGGTTGCGGCCGAGGGTCATCAACTGGGGGCCTTGCCTGGCGATCATATCATCGGCCGGGTCACGGCCATCTACTGGCCGCCTCAACGCTGGCGACGATTCCAGGAATGAGCACCCCCACGCCGGCTTCAAAACAAACAGCAGCCGATTGCTGGCCGCACGGCTGCACTCGCGCTACAATCCGGGCAGCAGAGTCAGGACCGGTGCGGCTTTCGGGCCTGACAAGCGCGTCTTCAGAGCAGACGATGCCCTTCATCGTCGTCAGGCAGTCAAGAGAGGTTCCGCAATGACTCATCAACGGATGCAACTGATCGTGATGGGTGCGAGCACACTGCTGACCGCGGGCACCGCACCGGCCCACGTTCCCTACCTGGAGACAACGGACTTCACGTGGGAGAAACCCTTCCGGGTTCGCGGATCGATTGCCCAATCGATCGCGGTTTATGGATGGCTTGAGGGAGCGAACGGGGTCACCGAAGACATTGATGTCTGCCAGTTCACCCTGCGCCGCCCGACGAAGGTCTTTGTCGAGACTCTCGTCCCGGTTTGCACGGACTACGCGGAGTTCCGGCCGTCCTTTGCGATTGTCGGCCCGGGGCTGGATGTCCCGAATGAAGCGTTGCCGTTCGAGCTGCCTGAGGGCTATGGTGCGATCGTCGTACCCAACTACTCTGATCCGCAACGGCCGACCTTCTACGAGCCGTTCGGCAACAAGTCATACTACGACGGCCCGGAATTCGAGCAGGTGCTCTCGACACCGGGGACCTACTACGTTGTGGTCTGGGACCCGGCCGGCATCGTCGGCGACTACGTGGCCGTCCTTGGCGACAAGGAAGTCTGGTGGCCCTGGGATATCATCCGCGCGTTGATCCAGACTCCCAAGATCCGCCGGGGGCTGGAACTGCACACCGACTGCAGATGACACTCTGACGCTGCGAATCGGCCGGGTGGCCATCCTGTAAAATGTAACACGGCGTGATAGAATTTCTAACAGCCGATGATAGGCTTTACATGGGGATGCTCCGCGCCCCGGCAGCCTCAAGATCACGGTCAATTCACCTGATTGCCCTGACCGCCGTATCGCCTTAGATTACCCTTCGATGACGCGGGAAGGAACCAAGCCGAAATGTCAGCCGCCGGCCGAGGGGCTCACCCCGGCCATGCGCCAGTACATCGAGCAGAAGGCGGCCGCTCCGGACGCCCTGTTGCTCTTTCGCATGGGCGACTTCTACGAGACTTTCTACGATGACGCCATCACCGCCGCGCGCGTTCTGGGCATCACCCTGACCACCCGGGGCAAGGACCGCAACGGGCAGGCCGTCCCGCTGGCCGGGATCCCCTATCACGCCCTGGAAGGCTATCTGACCAAACTCGTCAGGGCCGGTATCAAGGTCGCCATCAGCGAGCAGCTCGAAGACCCCAAGCTCGCCAAGGGCGTGGTCAAACGCGACATCGTCCGCATCGTCACGCCCGGAACGCTCACCGACGACGCCCTGCTGGAACGTAAGGCGGACAATTACCTGGCATGCCTGCATTATCGGCGCGACGAAACCGGCCTGGCCTGCGTCGAGCTGTCCACCGGGGCATTCTGGGTACAGACCGTCGCCGAGAAGGAGCTGCTCAACGAGCTGGTTCGACTGGCACCTGCCGAACTGATCCTGGCCGAGGTTCCGATCGACGCCCGCGACCCACTGGCCCACGTGGTGAAGGAACTGACCGGTCCGAATCCGCTGATTCCTTCGCTGCTGGTCACCCGTCGGCCGGCACATGTATTCGATCCTTACCAGGCCGACCAGCGTCTGCGGCAGCACTTCGGCGTGGCCACGCTCGAAGGCTTCGGCTTTGATCGCATCGACGCATCGCTGTCCGCGGCCGCCGCGATCATCGACTACCTCTCCGAAACACAGAAGGGCTCGCTCAACCATATCGTCAAACTCACCCGCCGCGAACCTCGCGATTTCGTTCTGATCGACCAGTCCACTTGGCGGGCACTGGAGATCGAGCGGACCATCCGGGGCGGCTCGGCCAGCGGTTCGCTGCTCCAATCAGTCGACCGGACATCGACCCCGATGGGGGCGCGATGCCTGAGGCGATGGCTGGCGGCACCGCTCCGTGATGCGAAACGAATTCGCGAGCGCCAGCAGGCCATCGCCGATCTGCTGGCCGATCTGCACCTGCTGCAGGCTGTCCGCAATGAAATGGGAAAACTGGCGGACATCGAGCGGATCACCGCACGGCTGGGCGTCGGCCGGGCCTCGCCCCGAGATCTGCTGGCGCTCGGTAGCACGTTGCTCAGCGTGGAGAAGATCGCCGCGACGCTCGACCGGCTGGCCGCTGCCACAAGCATTACCGGCGAGCAGCTTTGCCCGTTCCTCGCTGACCGCTGTGATGCGCTACGCGGGGAGCACGACCTCGCGGCCTTCTTAACCACGTCGCTGCACCCCAACGCCCCGTTGGTGCTCAATGAAGGCGGGATCATCGCCGATGGTTACGATGCCGAACTGGACCGGCTTCGTACGATGGGCACCAACGCTCAGCAGTGGCTGGCCGACTACCAGGCTCGCGAAATCCAGCGAAGCGGCATCAACTCGCTCAAGGTCGGATACAACCAGGTTTTCGGCTACTACATCGAGAACACCCACGCGCACGCCGCCCGAATTCCGCCCGATTACGTCCGCAAGCAGACGCTCAAGAACGCCGAGCGGTACATCACCGACGAACTCAAACAATACGAAACCGAGATCCTCACGGCCCGCGACCGGGCCTTCGCCCGCGAGCAGGAACTGTTCGAGGTCATCCGCCAGCGGGCCGTTGAGCGGATCGCTCCGCTGCAGCAGCTTGCGGCGGCGATATCCGAGATCGACGTCACGGCCGGGCTGGCTCATCTGGCCGACGAGCGCCGCTACGTCCGTCCGGAGATGGTCGAAGGCAACGTCCTGGAAATCAGCGAAGGCCGGCATCCGGTGCTCGAACAGGCACTGGCCGAGAAGTTCGTGCCGAATGACTGCCGACTGGGAGCGGTCAGCGATCAGCGGTCAGCGGTCAGCGATCAGCAGTCAGCAGTCAGCGGTCAGCGATCAGCAGTCAGCCAGACAACTTGCGCGACCAGCGGTCAATCAGCAATCAGCCAGACAGATTCGGCCGCGATCCGACCGGATTCTGTCGGTCTGTTCGGGCCTCAAGCGGATCTGAAATCTGAAATCTCAGATTTCAAATCTCAAATGTCAGACCTGAAATCCGAAACCTCGAATCGGCAATCTGGCGTCTCAGATCTCAAATCTGAAATCCCAAATCTCAGATCTGAAATCTCAAATCTGAAATCTCAAATCTCAAATCTGAGATCCGAGACTCTGGCCATCCTGACCGGCCCGAACATGGCCGGCAAGAGCACTTACATCCGTCAGATCGCCCTGCTGACGCTGCTGGCTCAGACGGGCAGCTACGTTCCGGCCGCGTCGATGCGGTTCACGCCGGCCGACCGAATCTTCGCCCGCATCGGCGCCTCCGACGAACTGACCCGCGGCCAGTCCACCTTCATGGTCGAAATGACCGAGGCAGCCAACATCCTCAACAACGCCTCCGAGGCCAGCCTGGTCATCATCGACGAACTCGGGCGCGGCACCAGCACCTTCGACGGGCTGGCCCTGGCCTGGGCGATCGCCGAGCAACTGGTCGTCAGCGTCGGCTGCCGGACACTCTTCGCCACGCACTACCATGAGCTGACCGAGCTGGAGAAGTACATGAACGGCGTGGTGAACTACAACGTCGCCGTCCGCGAGTGGCAGGACGAGGTCGTGTTCCTGCACCGCATCGTTCGCGGCAAGACCGACCGCAGCTACGGCGTACACGTCGCCAAGNNATTGGAGGCCAACTTCTCGGCCACCCGCCGGGCTCCGCGCCGCACCGCCCGCCGCAATCGCCGCGACGATCAACTGATGCTCTTCGCCGACCCGGCCGACGAGGTCATCAAGGAGATCCGCCAACTCGATCCCCACAAGCTGACGCCGATCGACGCTTTGCAGGCCATCGAGAAATGGCGCAAGCGCCTGGAAGAGTGAGAATGGAACAACCCCCTGTCAGCCCGCGGGATCGTCAAATGGCTCAGCGCTGCGTGGAATGCCCGGTGTGCAGTCGCGCCCGCAGAAAGCAGAGGGGCCTCGCTTTCTGGCTGGTCAAGAGCGTCGAGGGCAGTCTCTGTCCATACTGCAAGGCATATGAGCGAGTCTATGGTCGGAAGGCACATGAACCCGTGAACGGCTCGTGATTGACCAGGAGCGACCCTGTCTCAGACGGCAGGGCTTCCAGAAGGCGTTCGTCGCCGCTGCATCCACAAACCCACAGCCAGGACGGCCGATATCACGCACATGCAGGCAAACACGATGAACGCCGGCTCGTAGCTGCCGGTCCACTGTTTCGACTGGTTGCCGGCGACCATGCCCAACAGCCCGGCCACACCGCTGGAAGTGAACATCCACGCGTAGTTGGCCCCGAGATTCTTTGCCCCGAAGTAGTCGGCTGTCGCGGAAGGAAACATCGACAGGCACCCGCCGTAGTTGAACCCGACAATCGACACGGCCACCGCCAGCGAGAATTCCGTATTCACCTTGGCCAGAAACAGCATGACCGCGGCTTGGGCGATGAAGTTGGCCACAAACGCGGGCGTCCGGCCGACAGCGTCGGAGATGAAACCCCAGGCAATCCGCCCGGCGGCATTGAAGATTGCCAGCCAGCCGACCGCCGCCGCCCCCTTCAGCATCAGCGCCTTCGTTGCCGCTGCATCGAGCGCGCCCCCGGCGGCCAGGCGTGCCTTAACCAGTTGCTCACCGGCGAAATTGGCCGCGATGCCGATCACCGTCAGCCCAACGAGCACGCCGCTGAAGAACATCAGCCACAGAACGTAAAACGCCGGCCGTCGAAGCGTCTGTTGCCATGTCGAATCCCGGCCGATCACCGGAGCCGCGCCCGGCGGGTTACGAAGCATCATCGCCCCGGCCGCGACCACCAGCAGGCAGACCAGGCCGTGTACGATGAAGAACCGCTCGATGCCGAACCGCTCGATGAAACCGAGCGCCCCGAAGAGGCTGCGGCCCTTGAACAGAAAGGCCCCGAAGCCGAACCCGGCGACCGCCACGCCGCAGACCAGTCCCTTCTTGTCCGGAAACCACTTGACCAGCGCCGCGATGGGGCAGACGTATGCGAAGCCAATCCCCGCCCCGGCCATCAGACCCGCCTGTGCCCAGAGCAAGATGAGCTTCAACCGCGGACCGGGCATCCAGTCCAGCAGCAATCCGGCCGTCAGAAAACCGGTTCCGATCAACACTCCGCCGATCGTCGCAGTGAACCGCGGGCCCTTGAGGTCCTGAATCCGCCCGGCGAAGAGCATCACCCCGGCAAACGCGACATAGCACGTCGAGAAGATGTACTTGAGCAGCCCCTCCCGCCGGTCATGTTCCGTCCTTGCCGCCGCCTCATCCTTCACGATGATTGGCGGTATGTTCGTGACCCGTTGCGGTGAGCCCTCGAATTCCTCGATCGTGAGGACCGATACGATGAAGACCTTCTCCTGCAGCGGCGTCCAGAAGATGCTGTAGCCGTAGACCGTCCCCAGAATCAACTGAACCGCCACCGCCCCGATCAGCACAAACCATCGGGCCGCACCTCCACCATTGTGAATCTGCGATATCGACGGATCTTTGGACAGGACATTGGATGTCAACTACGTGTTCCTTCCCGCATCAGGTCACGGCCGGCTGGCCGGCGGCAGTCGTTTGAGAACGAACCGATAGGGTACCGGTTTGGCAACGGTTCTCTGGAGTGATTCCATCCGTTCGTTGATATCCGCGATTCGCCGCGAAGCATCGCCAAGATTGGGATTGCCGCTCAGATACAGGCCGGAGAGCTTCTCGGCCTGCACCAGTTCGTTCCGCGAGTCGGTCAGCATGATCAGCGTGGCTGCCTGAGCATCCCACGGACCGCCCGGGACCCAGCCGTCCGGCGTGGCGGAGGAGATGTTGATGCCTTCCCCCAATCGTTCGGCCGGCCAGGTGCCGACCTCCCGGCCTGCGACGGTGAGCTGGTAGCGGCCGGGCGAAAGCCCTTTGACCGCCAGCATGTATCGGTTGAGCTGGTCGGGGATTGGGATGAACCGAAACTGCAGGGCACCCAGCGGACCAAGGTTGAAAGGCAGTCCCTCGTCGAGGCGATCGAACTCCACTGTTTCGGTAGTGACCTTCAGCTCCGAAACCTTGCAGCCGGAGGCCTCGGCCACTCGCCCCTCGGCCGCATCGATCGTCACTGAAGAGACCTCGGCCGGGGCCCCGAGGCCTTTCAGAATCGCGAATCCCATCGCCAACTGGCCCAGATCGTTGAGGTGGATGCCGTCAGCGGCGTGCAGAGTGTGCTTGTCCTTGTCTTCCTTCGCCTCACGGTTGGCGGCCCAGATCCGCTTCTGAATCTCGCGCATGGACCGCTGCACGTCGATCGCGCCGCCTCCGAGAGATCGCGACAGAGCCATGCCCTCGTC
>MTKZ01065790.1_pt3 | contig 14144 bp, 11 predicted proteins | sample 1042781 | NCBI WGS metagenome assembly MTKZ01 (sample SAMN06212207, study PRJNA360539) | anaerobic digester metagenome | biome: Wastewater treatment plant; material: sludge; isolation source: anaerobic digester fed with sludge from wastewater treatment plant | place: Denmark: WWTP Viborg ...
GATGAAACTCTCCTTATCCTTGAACGAGTACGAACCGATGATCGGCTCGGCCTCGCGGTCGACTCCTGCCCGGTAACCGAATCCGTCCTCGGCCGCCTTGGCCAGGGACATGTTCAGCAGCCGCAGATCAATGCCGGCCGGGCATATACGCGTACACTCGTCGCACCCGACGCAACGGCCGGCCAGATGAAACGCCCGGGCGATGTGCCAGGCGAAATTGCCCTTGAGCGTGGGCGAGGTATCGATGGCCTGCGGGCGGTTCTTGTCCACCAGGCACCGCTCGCAGTAGCACATCGGGCAGGTCGCGCGGCAGGCGTAGCACTTGGNNGCAACGCGACAACTCGTTCATCCAGTAGGCCATCCGCTCGGCCGCCGACTTCTTCATGAGCGCTTCGAGGTCTGCATAGCGGCGGTCGGCCTCAACCGGAGCGTTCGCGGCCTGTCCGATCACATGATCCGAGAACCTCGGCATGTGTACGTCGCAGGAGGCGCACTTGGGTTCGCGCGGCTGGCCCACGCCCTCGCACGCCATGCCGATGACCACCATCTGGCTGCGGTCGATCTGCGATTCCTTTTCCAGCACCACCAAGGCCCGCTCGTCGCAACCCTTGACGATGACGGCCGGCTTGCCAAGCGCCTTGACCTCTTTGCGTTTCAGATACGTGGTCAGGTTGGCGAAGCAGCGATCGTTCCAGACGAGCCGGGCGACATCGGCCGCGTTGGTGATGAACACCGGGTAGGTCGGGCCATCCTCGGAGGACTGCCCGTATCCGATCACCACCTGGACAGTGCCGTCTTCAAGCAACCGGCGACAGAGTTGACGCAATTCATCCTGCATCACGACGCCTCACACAGCTTCTGATAGTCGACGTAAGGACCCATCTGCCGGGTCTTCTCGGTAATCTCGGTGATCGTCTGCTGGAACTTGCGACCCTCGGCCGCGGAGATCCAGGTAAAGTGGATGCGGTTCATGTCGATGCCGATCGCCTCGAGCAGCACGCGAAACAGCATCCAGCGGCGGCGAGCATGATAGTTGCCGGCCGTGTAGTGGCAGTCGCCCGGGTGACACCCGGAGATCAGCACCGCGTCGGCCTTCATCTCGAACGCCTTGATAATCAGGTTGAAATCGATACGGCCGGTACAGGGCAGGCGGATGATCCGCACGTTGGGCGGATACTCCAGCCGGTTGGTCCCCGCCAGGTCGGCGCCCAGGTAGGTACACCAATTGCACACGTAGGCGATGATCTTGGGCTCGAAGCCGTTTCCGTTGTTTCCAGCATGCTCACTCATACGAGGCTCCCGATCTGGGCGTAAATCTGCTGTTCGGTGAAGCCCTCCAGTTCGATGCTCTTGGACGGGCAGATTGCAACGCACGTTCCGCAGCCCATGCACAGGCCGGGGTTGACGCGGGCCGTGCGTTTGATCAGGTTGCCCTTCCGGTCGCGGATCTCCGCCCGGTCGATCGCAGTGTACGGGCACGTCCGCACGCAGGCAAAGCAGGCCGCACAGGTCTGCTCATTGACAACGGCAATCTCGGGCTCGCGAGTCAGCTCCGGTTTGCTGAACATGCCGAGGACCTTGCTGGCCGCGGCGGAGGCCTGAGCCACGGCCTCGGGGATGTCCTTGGGCGCCTGGCAGGCGCCGCAGACAAACACGCCGGCGGCGTTGGTCTCGACCGGGCGAAGCTTGGGATGCGACTCGGACAGGAAGCCGTACTCGTCGTAGCCGACATTGAGCTTCTGGGCCAGCTCCTCGACGTTGTCGGCCGGGCGCATGGCACTGGCCAGCACCACCAGATCCGCCTCGACGGTCACCGGTTCGTTCGCCAGAGTATCGACGCCGCGGACGATCAGCTTGCCGTTCTCTTCGGTGATCTTAGACACGCGGCCGCGATGATACTTGGCCCCGTCCTGCTCGATCGCCCGGCGGACGAACTCGTCGTAGTTCTTGCCGCCGGCACGGATGTCCATGTAGAAGACGTGGGCCTCACCATCGTGCACCTTGTGCTTGTAGAGCATGGTGTGCTTGGCGGTGTACATGCAGCAGATCTTCGAACAATACGCCATGCCCTTGGCGTTGTCGCGCGAGCCCACGCACTGGATGAAGACCACCGACTTGGGCGTCTTGCCGTCGGACGGCCGCTTGATCTCCCCGTTGGTCGGCCCGGACGCGGAGACGATCCTCTCGAACTGCAGCGAGTCGATGACGTCCTTGTACTTGTCGTAACCGTACTCGCCGTAGCCGGCCAGCTTGGAGCGGTCCTGCTCCTTGCCGATGCTATACAGCTTGTAGCCGGTGGCGACCACAATGGCGCCGACCTCCTCGGTCACCACCTGGTCCTTGTCGTCGAACATGATCGCCTTGGCGGCGCACTTCTTCTCGCACAGGCCGCACTTGCCCTTGGTCAGCATGAGGCAGGCGTTGGCATCGATGACCGGGCGGGCCGGCACCGCCTGCGGGAACGGCACATGGATCGCGGTCCGCGTGCCCATGCCGAAATCGAACTCGCTGAGCGTCTTCTTCGACGGGCAGGCGTTCCAGCAGGCCCCGCAGCCGGTACACTTCTTCATATCCACGTAGCGGGCCCGTTTGAGGATGTTCACCTTGAAGTTGCCGACGTAACCCTCGACGCTCTGAACCTCGGAGTAAGTGTGGAGCCGGATCTTCGGGTGCTGGCCGACTTCGACCATTCGCGGCGTCAGAATGCACTGCGAGCAATCGAGCGTCGGGAACGTCTCGGAAAGGCCGGCCATCTTGCCGCCGATGGACGGCTCGCGCTCGACCATCACCACCTCGTAGCCGGCATCAGCAATGTCCAGGGCGGCCTGGATACCCGCCACCCCCCCGCCGATCACCAGGGCCCGCTTGGTGACGGGCACCCTGATCGGATCGAGAGGATGGTTGTACATGACCTTGGCCACCGACATGCGGATCAGCTCGATGGCTTTGGCGGTGGCCTTCTCCTTATCGTGATGGACCCACGAGCAGTGCTCGCGGATGTTGGCCATCTCGACCAGATAGGGATTGAGGCCCTCCTGCTCGGCGGCTTTGCGGAACGTCTTGAGATGCATGTGCGGCGAGCACGATGCGACGACCACGCCGGTCAGCTTGTCCTTGACGATCCGCTCGCGGATCATCGCCTGGCCGGGATCCGAGCACATGTACTTGTAGTCGACGGAACAGACGACACCCGGAAACTTGGCGGCCGCTTCGGAGACCTTTCCGCAGTCGACGTTCCGGGCGATGTTCTCGCCGCACCAGCAGACAAATACGCCTATTCTGGCCATGATTCCCTACCGTTTTGAAACATAGTGTCGGTCGATACCCAGCGTCTGCTCGTCCAAGCCGAGCGCCAGGCCAACGAGATCCGACAAGTAATAGATCATCATCCCATGCTGAACACCGTAGCGGCGATCGACGTCCGCTTGCTTCATGTCCAGGTTCACATGGCACATCGGGCAGGCCACGACGACGCAGTTGGCCCCGTGCTGCTCGGCATTGCTGAGGATCTTGTGCGACAGTTCGAGCACCGTGTCCTCGTTGCACATGGTCATGCCCGCACCGCAGCATTCCGTCTTATAGTTCCACTCGACGGGAGCGGCCCCCAGGGACGCCAGCAGCGTCTCCATCGAGGTCGGCTGTTCGCAGTCGTCGAATCGCAACACCTCGGGCGGCCGTGTGAGCAGGCAGCCGTAGTAGCAGGCCGGCCTGTAATCGGACAGCGGCACCTTCGCCGCCTCCTTCAGCTTGTCATAGCCGATCTTCTGAAAGACCTGGATCAGGTTGATGACGTCCGTGCGCCCTTCGACCGGCAGCTCGACGATATCGGATATCTCCGTCCGCAGCGCCGGATCGCCCGAGACCAGCATTCGCGCCTTGAGCAGTTCCATCGAGCACATCGGGCAGGGCGCCAACAGATCGTCGTAGCCGTCGCGCTCGGCAATTCCCAGGCTCCTGGCGGGCAGGGCAACCGCCAACTTCTGATTGAGCGAGTGGGCGGCCGTAGCCCCGCAGCAGATCCAGTCGTCCAGCTCACGAAGGTTCACGCCCAGCGCATCCAGGCAGGCCCGCACCGACCTTTCATAGTCGTTCGACGAGCCGTGAAGCGCACATCCTGGGTAATAGCCAATATCCATCGATTCAACCTTTGTCCTTCGTATCCGGTGAACTCATGCAGCGGTCAAAAATCCGCCGCACAACGTCGCGGTCCTTGACCCTTTCGCCGATCAGATGAAGCTTGCCCCGCGTCAGCATCTTCGGGGCCAGAAGCGAGTCCTTGAACAGGAAAGTCAGGCTCGGACCCTTCACAAAGGCGCCCACCTTGAAAAAGCCCACCAACTCAAGCTCCTTGAGCCGGCCGTTGCGCCGGATGTTGTCCAGAAACGCCTTCTGGAACACAACCGTTCGCTGCTGGGCCGGGGAGGCCACGTTTTGTTCGACCGAAAGCTGCCGCAAGGCATCAATCACACCGGCGATGTTGACCGATTGGGGACATCGAGTGGAGCAGGTCTGGCAGGAAACACACAGCCAGATCGACTCGGCCTTCATGGCCTTGTCCAGTCGCTCCATTTGGACCAGCCGCATGATCTGGCTGGGAATGACGTCCATGCGGTCGGCCATCGGACAGCCGGCGGTGCATTTCCCGCACTGATAGCAGTCATGCACCCGAGTGTGGGCAAGTTCCTCGATCACGTCGACCATACTTGGCGACTTCTGCATCACGTCCTTACTCCTGAGGCACGCGACCTCGATACCCGTGATCGGTTGATCGCCGCCCTTTCGCGGCCCGAACGCCCCGTCGACGACGCCTTTGCCGATCGACCGGATCGCGGCCCGTCCAAAGTCAATTCATTCACTATGTGCTCTGCAAGGAACGCCACCGAGGGCGTCCTCAAGCTCCCGACGGTTCCGCTCACCGGGTCGGGCTGGACCAGCAGACCAACCACCTTGCCCGCGAGCTGGGGTGGAACCGTCATGAACTCGTTCCTGCCGTCTCGGACCAGGCTTCCTGGCAGGCGGCCCGTGTCCCTTGCGGCAAGGACGAGTAGACGATCACATTGACCGGCCGCATCCCGGATCACGGCCGGACTGAGGCGGCCGTCGCCGGAGATCATCTCGTACGGGACCAGTCGCTGCCGCAGCTTCTGGCAAATCCACGCTCCCAGTGCGTCGCCCTGCTGAAGCAGCCCCCCCGAAGCCAAAAGGCGAACCTCGCGTCCGTGGCGGTTCGCCATGCGGATCCCACAGTACGGTTCCAGCGTCAGATCCCTGCCCTCCAGGGTCTCGACCGCCGGCTGGAACATCGCCCCCAGTATATCAGTAATCTCGCCGTCTGCAAAAGGTTCGATCGCATAATAGAACACGCCCAAGCGGCGATAGGCCGCCTCCAGTCGTACGCCCGCTGATGCGACGACCACCATTCTCACTTCAGGCGCCGCAGATCGGAGTCTCGCGGCGATTTCGGGGCCATTTGCCTCCAGGGAAGCCGCATCTATGACTATTATGGTGCTATTGCGTTCCCATAGTACTTGCATTGCCTCCGCCCACCCGCGTGTCGTTGTGACATTACAGCCCAGCATCGTCAGGACCTCGCGCTGCGTCGCAGCCGAGGCTTGGTCACTGTTCACCAACACGACACGACGGAGCCCGCAACAGGCCAGTTCACCCGTCAGCCTGGTTGGACAGACACCTGCAAGCCAGGCTTCGCCGGACGAAGCTTCAAGCAATGCTTTCGGATCTCGCTCCCATTCGTCGTTGACAGCAATGATCACCCCTGAAAGCGGCGAGGCAACCACACGCGGCGGGTTGCCCTCTGCAGAAATGGAGGCCAGGGGTAAACCCTGATAAACCACATCGCCGACGGTTGGCAGACTCACCGACCTGAGTTCCTCCGGCCGGTTGACCGAAGGAAAGAGACCGACCACGGCCAAACCGCTGTCCGCCATCCTGAACCAGGACTCGTTTCGGAAACAATGCTTGTCCAGTCCGATCTCAGACCCGGAGGCGGAGATGATGCTCTCGAAAGTGGGAGATTCTGACACGGTGTGCCGTTCCTGAACCACCTTCCAGAGGGCTTGCGTCAAGGCCTCCGGACTGACCGGCTCCGTCAGACATTGCGAGATGCCCGGAGTAGCCATGGAGAACGCCATTCCGCCGTCGCCCGGATCAGCGCAGAGAACAGTCGGCGTCTCGGGCTTTTTCTGCGCCAGAATGCGCAGGCATCGGTCGCGGTCCTGCTTCGCACCGGACGTCCGCAGGAGTATGCCGGCCAGATCATGGCGCGAGGCCAGTTCCACAGCCTCCGAGGCCCCGGAGACCATGCGTGTCCGGAGCCCGCAAGCGTGAAGTAGAGCAAGACAACCCGTGCACAGCGGCTCGTGCTCATCGGCCACAATCAGGAGCATGAGTTGGTCTTCCATGCTTGCGCTCCACGCCGTCCGCCCCACATCACAGGTCTTGCTGCAACAAACGTGCCAACGGGATTGCCTCCCGAAAACTCAGTGGTTTCCAGGGAACAATGCTGTGTTGCGAAAGCCGCCGGCGCAATGTTCGGCAACTCACAAAGCATGAGCAGGCGTCGGTTTTCGAGGCCAGTCCATCTCGACGGGAATGCCCCCGGAGCGGTCAGAGGCGCCAAGCGGTTGCGTCGCCCGTTGTACGGAACGACCATACACCTGTCGGGACGCGGCAGCCAAATCAGACGCCGTGTTCCGATGTCAGGCCGTGTTTTCGCATCAGGGCGTGGAAATTCGTCCGCTGCATGCCGACACGTTCAGCGGCCTTGCTGACATTACCCTCACACTGCTGCAAGGCTTCTGTCAGGAACCGGCGCTCCAGTTCCTGCACGGCCGCGTCGCGGACCTGCTGTTTGAGGTTTTTGAAATCACCCCAAAGCTGCGGCAAGGACGCGGTGACGACCGGTACCGGAACCTGCCGAAGCTCCGGAGGGAGGTGTCTGGCCTCGATTCGGTCGGAATCACAGAGAATGGCCATCCGCTCGACCACGTTTCGCAGCTCCCTGACGTTTCCCGGCCAGGCATAGGCCTCCATCATCGCCATCGCCTCGGGCGTGAAGCTTTTCATGTTGATCTCGTTCTGGCGACAGCAGCGCTCGAGGAACACCATGGCCAGCTTGGGGATGTCTCCGTGTCGTTCCCGGAGCGGCGGTAGATCGATGGGCACGACATTGAGACGGTAATACAGGTCTTCTCGGAACGTTCCGTCCTTTACCATCTGCATCAGATCGCGATTGGTGGCGGCGATCAGGCGGATGTCAACCTCTCGTTCGGCGGTGTCACCGACCTTGCGAACCCGCCGCGTCTCCAGGACCCGCAACAGCTTGCCCTGGGTCTCAAGGCTGAGGTTGGCAACCTCGTCCAGAAACAGAGTGCCCTTATCGGCCACCTCGAACAGACCTTGTTTGGTGGCGATGGCCCCGGAGAAGGAGCCTTTGACGTGGCCGAAGAGCTCGCTTTCCAGGAGACTCGGCGCCAGCGAGCTGCAATCGCAGCCCAGCAGCGGCTGGTCCTTGCGGCGGCTCAGGCGGTGGATGGCTCGCACGACCATCTCCTTGCCGGTACCGCTTTCACCCCTGACCAGCACGGTGCCGTCCGTCGGGGCCACCCTGCGAATCAGGCCGAACACACGTTCCATGGGCCGGCTTTCGCCGACGATTCCCTCGAAGCCCTTGTCGATCTCGAGAGCCCGGCGGAGCACGGCGTTTTCCCTGACCAAGGCCGATTTCTCCATCACCTTCCTGAACACCAGACGCAACTCATCGGGAGTAAACGGCTTGCTGAGATAGTCGGCCGCCCCGTGTTTCATGGCTTCGACGGCGGACTCGACCGTCGAGTGCCCGGTGATAATGACCACCTCCGCCGCCACTCCGGCGGCCTTCATCTGCTTCAAAACATCCATGCCGTGAAGCCGGGGCATCATCAGATCGAGAAGGATCACGTCGTAATCGCCGGCTATGGCGGCCTGAAGGCCTTTCACCGGGTCTTCGATACAGTGAACCTCGTGCCCCTCCGGTTCGAGGCAGCGACGGCAACTCAGGCCGATGGCAGCTTCATCATCAATCACCAGCACCCGCTGGCGTCCGGCCATCTTCTCAGTATCACTCATGAGTACCGACCTCCTCGGTCGTCTGGTTGCCCGTCGTATCCGCCACCGGCAGCATCATTCAGAACGTCTTTCCCTTGCCCGCCTCGTTGTCCAACTCCAGGACACCCTCTGCTCGGAAACACTGTTGCGGCTGGTGCTCAAACCCAGCCCGGTCCCATGGTCGAGCGCCTTGGCCAAAGACGGCCCGAAGACCTCATCTAAATACTCCGAGCTGACGCCGTGGTCCGCATCGCGATTGCCTCACAAACGACAAGAACGGGGGAGAAGACCAGGGCAAGCTTGAAACGGATGGACACATCGGCCTCCTGCCACGCCCTCGATGCCAAGTCGTTACCGTCCGATCTGCTGTGCCTGCCGTGACCGGGCAGGCTCCCCTTCCCTATACACTGTATAAACAAGTCGTACACAAAGCCACCATTGCGTCGGCTGAATCTAACGCAAAAACACCCGATAATCATGTATTAAATCAATATATCTTCTTTCCCTTTAACCCATGGTCAAATTCGCGACCTTGGGCGGTTTTGGACGTGTTTGGAGACGGCCTGCAAACACCCGAATGGGCTGGCACACAGATTGCTCGTGAAAAANNGCTACGTGTGGCGTGGACGGCCGTGGTGCAGGAAAGCGATGAAAGGAAGGGTGTTAGGTTGGTGACCCCGGACATCGACACGATTCTGGTAAAACACCGCGACGCCAAACGCGACGCGCTGATCCCTGTGCTCCAGGAGGTTCAGGAGGCACAGGGATATCTCTCCCGCGAGGCCGTGGTTCGCATCGGCAAGCACCTGGGGCTGCCGGCGAGCAAGATTTACGGGGTCGCGACGTTCTACAACCAGTTTCGCTTTCAACCCCAAGGTCGCTTCCATGTGCAGGTGTGCCGCGGAACGGCCTGCCATGTGAAGGGATCGGCGGCGGTCCTTGATGCGATCAAACGCGAACTGAAGATTGAGCCTGGCCAGACCTCGCGGGACGGCACGTTCAGCCTGGAAGTTGTCGCCTGTATCGGAGCGTGCGGTCTGGCTCCGGTGATTAACATCAGCGGTGAATTCCACGCCGGCGTCAGCACCCAGAAGGTCAAAGGCATCATCGATTCATACAGGGCCAGAGCGGCCGGAGGGGGCAGCGATGAAAAAGCCGCGTGAGACAGCCAGCGCCGGGGGCCATGCTCCCGGTTGTGACTGCCCAACCATTCTCAGCCAGGTCCTGAGCGCCGATCCCGCTCATCAGGAACACCTCGCTGTGCTGAGGCACGAGAAGGTGAAGCGTCCGACGATCTACGTCGGCACGGGAACGTGCGGCCTGGGCGCGGGAGCCCGATTCACCGTCGAGGCGATCAAAGACTACCTGAAACAGCACGATATCGAGGCCGACCTGATCGAGGTCGGCTGCATCGGCTTGCTCTCAGCCGAGCCCATTGTGGACATTCAACTGCCCGGCAAGGCTCGCGTGTCATTCAAGGGAGTCACGAAAGACAAGGTGGCGGGTCTGCTGGATGCGATGATGAAGGCGACCGTGCCCGGCGAATCGGTCATCGGCCAGCATCGCACCGAGTTCGCCGAGATGTGGCCCGACGTGCCGTGCCTGGACGAGCACCCCTTCTTCGCCCCGCAGAAACGCTGGGTACTGGCCAACTGCGGCATCATGGATCCGGCGAGCATTGACGAATACATCGCCCGGGGGGGATACACCGCCCTCGCAAGGGTGCTGTCGGGCCAAACGCCCGAACAGGTCTGCGATTCGGTCGAGGCCAGCGGTCTCCGCGGGCGCGGGGGCGGCGGCTTTCCCACGGGCAAGAAATGGAAGTTTGCCCGCTCGGCGCCCGGTGCCCAGAAGTACCTGGTCTGCAATGCCGACGAAGGCGACCCCGGGGCGTTCATGGACCGTGCGGTCATTGAAGGCGATCCGCACCGCCTGCTCGAAGGCATGGCCATCGCCGCGTATGCGATCGGAGCTGGCAAGGCTTACGTCTATATTCGGGCGGAATACCCCCTGGCAATTGAGAGACTCAAGGCGGCTATCAAGCAGGCCCGCGACTATCGTCTGCTCGGCGAGAAGATCCTGGGCCACGAATTCTCTCTCGAAATCGTAATCAAGATGGGAGCCGGCGCGTTCGTTTGCGGCGAAGAGACCGCCCTGATCAACAGCATCGAAGGCAAGCGCGGGATGCCACGGCCTCGCCCGCCCTTCCCGGCCCTTCGGGGGCTTTTTGACAAGCCGACGATCATCAACAANNAGCATTCCCAACGGCAAGGCGTACAAGGCCGTTCAGATCGGCGGACCCTCGGGCGGCTGCATCCCGACGCAGCATCTCGACATCGACGTTGACTACGAGTCGCTCAAGACCGTCGGGGCAATGATGGGCTCGGGCGGCCTGGTGGTAATGGACGAAGAAACCTGCATGGTGGACGTTGCGAAGTTCTTCATGGATTTCATCCAGCGGGAGAGCTGCGGCAAGTGCATTCCGTGCCGCGAGGGCACCCGCCGGATGCTGGAGACGCTTCAGCGGATCACCCGCGGCCGCAAGAGCGAGAAAGATATCGATGCCCTGACACGGTTCCAGAGCGTCATGCATCTGCCGCGGCTGGCGGAGGTGATCCGGGAAACCAGTTTGTGCGGTCTGGGTCAGACGGCACCCAATCCGGTGCTCAGCACGCTGCGTTGGTTCAGGGACGAATACGAGGCGCATATTTACGAGCGCCGGTGCCCGGCGGGCGTCTGCCAGGACCTGGTGACTTATCGCATCATTGCCGAGAAGTGCAAGGGCTGCACCTTGTGCGCCAGACGATGCCCGGTGCAGGCTATCATGGGCACGCCCAAGAGCCCGCATTACATCATCACTGACAAGTGTATCGCTTGCGGAGCGTGCCTGGATAGCTGCAAGTTTGGAGCCGTTGTGAAGGAGTAGACCGGGCGTGGTTCGAGACATTCTGTGGTGGTCGAGGTTCGAGGCGATGGGGCAGCAGCCGGAGACAGACACCCCTCGATCGAACCGCGGGGAATGAAAATCGAGAATGCCGATGATCAACATTGAGGTAAACGGCCGTTCCGTGGAAGCCCAGCCGGGCGAAATGCTTCTTGCCTCCCTGCGGCGTGCGGGCATCAAGGTGCCGACGCTCTGCCAGCTCGACGGGCTGTTCCCCACCGGGGCGTGTCGAATGTGCGTGGTCGAGGTTGAAGGGCAGCGCGGGCTGGTGCCCAGTTGCGCCTTTCCGGTTTCCGAAGGCCTGAAGGTGCAAACCCACTCGGCTCGCGCCCTGCGAGCCCGCAAGACTATCGTGGAGCTTCTGCTGGCCAACCACCCGGACGACTGCCTCTATTGCGTCCGGAACGAGAATTGCGATCTCCAACGGCTGGCCGCGGAACTCGGCGTTCGCAGCCGCCGCTTCTCGGGCGCCAAGAGCCGGCACACGCTCGATACCTCGAGCCCTTCGCTGATTCGCGATCCGGACAAGTGCATTCTCTGCGGCAAGTGCGTACGGGTGTGCGAGGAGATCCAGGGCGTCGCGGCGATCGACTTCATCGGGCGAGGTTCGAGAACCACGGTCGGCACGGCGTTCAACGAGGGCATCAACATATCGAGCTGCGTTTACTGCGGGCAGTGCGTCCGTGTCTGCCCGACGGGCGCCCTTCGCGAGCAGAGCCACATGAAGGAAGTGGCCGACGCCCTTAACCACCCGGACCTGACGGTCGTGGTCCAGCATGCCCCCTCCATTTCGGTGACACTGGGCGAGGAGTTCGGAATGCCGCCGGGCGCGGACGTCGATGCGGCGATGACCACCGCCCTGCGCCTGCTGGGCTTCAAGCGGGTGTTCGACACGAGCTTCTCCGCCGACCTGACCATCATGGAAGAGGCCTCGGAGCTGGTCCACCGAATCAAAAACGGCGGGCGTCTTCCGATGATGACCAGTTGCTCACCCGGCTGGATCAAGTTCGTCGAGACCTTCTACCCGGATTTCATGGACAATCTGTCGACCTGCAAGAGCCCGCAGCAGATGATGGGAGCGGTGATCAAGAGCTACTACGCCGAACGCGAGGGCATCGACCCGGCGAAGATCTTCAGCGTCAGCATCATGCCCTGCACGGCCAAGAAATTCGAGGCCGGCCGGCCGGAGATGGGCCGTAACGGCCTGCCGGACATCGACGCGGTACTGACCACTCGCGAACTGGCCCGCATGGTCCGCATGCGGGGACTGGATCTCCGGGAGTTGGCCGGCGATACCGCCGACACGCCCTTTGGCGAACGGACGACCGCCGGGAAACTGTTCGGCGGAAGCGGCGGCGTCATGGAGGCCGCGATCCGCACCGCCCACTATCTCATTACCGGCAAGGAACTCGCGGACCTCACCGTGGAGTCCATCCGGGGTCTGGCGGGCGTGAAGGAGGCGCACCTGCAGATTGCCGGCATGGATATCGGGGTGGCGGTCGTCAGCGGACTGGGCAACGCCCGCCAATTGCTCGAACAGATCCGCGCGGGACGCAAGGACCTGCACTTCATCGAAGTGATGAGCTGTCCCGGTGGCTGTGTGGCCGGCGGCGGCCAGCCGGTCAACACCGATATGGATGCCGTCCGGACCAGAATGCAGGCCCTCTATCGGATCGACTCTCACGAGAGCCGTCGGACGTCGCACAGCAACGAATCGGTACAGCGCATTTATGAGGAGTTCCTGGGTCAGCCGTTGGGCGACCAGAGTCACCACCTGCTGCACACGCACTACGTTAAACGGGAAGTACTGGCCTGACGAGGCCGGAGATCTGCCATGGGCACCGCATTCATCACCACGATCAAAGAGCACTGCCGCATGTGCTACACGTGTGTGCGCGAATGCCCGGCCAAGGCCATCCGCATCGTGGACGGACAGGCCCAGGTGATCGGAGATCGGTGCATCGCCTGCGGCAACTGCGTCAAGGTGTGCTCACAGGGAGCCAAGCAGGTGCGCAGCTCGATCAAAGAGGTCGAGGCCCTTCTGGCCTCAGGCCGGAAGGTGGCAGCCTGCGTGGCCCCCAGCTTCCCTGCCGAGTTTGTCGACGCGGACCCCCGCCAGGTCGTGGGCATGCTGTGGGCTCTGGGGTTCGAGTTGGTCAACGAGGTGGCCTTCGGAGCCGATCTGGTTGCCCGCGAATATCGCCGTCTTTTGTCCAGGAACGACGACACACGCTATATCACCACGAGCTGCCCGGCCATCGTCGGCTACGTTGAACGCTACTATCCGGATCTGCTGGACTCTCTCACTCCGGTCGTTTCGCCCATGATCGCCACGGCCAGGGCACTCAGACAACTCCACGGCAACGATCTCAAGATCGTCTTCATCGGCCCCTGCATTGCCAAGAAGGTCGAGGCCGAAAGCAAACCTGTGACAGGCGAGATCGATGCCGTCCTGACGTTCCCCGAGCTGCGGGAAATGCTCGCCGCACGCAACATCCGCCCGGACAACGTGGAGCCTTGCGAATTCGATCCGCCGCACGGGGCGGCCGGCGCCATGTTCCCGGTCAGCCGGGGCGTCCTCCAGGCAGCGGACATCCGTGAGGATCTGATGACCGGCGAGGTGGTCGCCACCGCCGGCCGGGCTCACACCCTGGAGGCGATCAAGGAGTTCTCAACGGGGGATCTGGGGGCCAGGCTGCTGGAGGTTCTGACGTGCGACGGATGCATCACGGGGGCGGGCATCAGCAACGATCTGCCGTTGTTCAACCGCCGCCGGCACATGCGAAAATACTTCAGCAAGCGGATCGAGTCACTGGATCTGGCCCGCTGGCATGAGGACATGGAACGTTTCTCCACGCTCGATCTGCACCGTTCGTATGTGGCCAACGACCAGCGCATTCCGACGCCCGCCGACGAGCAGCTCAACCAGATCCTGATCCGAATGGGCAAGCTGTCTCCGAAAGACGAACTCAATTGCGGAGCCTGCGGCTACGACACCTGCATGGAACACGCGATCGCGATCTACAAGGGGCTGGCCGAGAGCGAGATGTGCCTGCCGTTCACCATTGAGAAGCTGAGACACACGATCGGGGAGCTG
>MTKZ01004898.1_pt1 | contig 14136 bp, 10 predicted proteins | sample 1042781 | NCBI WGS metagenome assembly MTKZ01 (sample SAMN06212207, study PRJNA360539) | anaerobic digester metagenome | biome: Wastewater treatment plant; material: sludge; isolation source: anaerobic digester fed with sludge from wastewater treatment plant | place: Denmark: WWTP Viborg ...
GAAATTGTTAGACAAATGGCAGACAATCTGCCTGTTGAATTTCAAATCAGTTTCATGGCATTTCCACGTTTTGGCAGGTTGCGCTTCAAGTAGCTGGGTGCTCTGATGCAGGATTAAGTCAAAATTGAAAAATCTCAGTTGCCACCCCCACTTTTCCGAACCTGAATTTTTAGACTCACCGCACCCATAAATTCAGAATAGCCCTGATTGGCCGTGTGCTGATATCAACCTGCCATAGGTATGGCGATTCCTTATTCATGATTCAAAGCTTTTCCTGTGCGGTGAACAAGAATCCTGGAAGCTTTGGCCATTTTAGCTTCACGTGAGGCTTTATAAGCGGTTTCTATATGGTTATCCCCATCGATCTTGTGCTTACTGGGGATAACGCGGTTATCATCGCAATGGCAGTCCGGAACCTTAACCTCCAGCAATGCTGATGGATAAATACCTGATCATCATTTGTCCTGGCACCATGACCCCGGGTAAGTTTCTGGTGAAATAATCTTCACTGACCCATACGTGCTAGTCATTTCTTCATACCTGCAATGCAATCCTCAGTATATTATGGATACAATGGGCGCTGTAACAGTGGTTGTGCCGGGGGTATCCTGGATGAAAATGAAATTGAGAAAAGAGTTGAAGAAACAGGTTCTGGACAGGTGCACAGAAGAAGGGAAGAAGGTATCTGCGTATAACAACCCCGACCATATCCAGTTCATCTGGAAGTATTAATATGGACTTCCATTTTCTCTTCTTGTTCTTCATCCCGTCACCTGAACCTGGAAGGCCATACATGGACCTTCCGCATTAAAAATCATAAGATTGAAATGCTCATCGTGGGCTGAGGGAGTTTATACAAATTTTCTCTGGCAATATGCGTCCAAATGTACTTGCAAAAAAAAGTAAAATACAGTTAATATAATTTTTAAGCTGTTTAAAATGGCATTATATAAACCGAAGCAAGTCATATGGGAATAAGATCAAGAGAACACGAGTCGTAATTGAAGGTCTTTGCCGCGCATCATGACCACCGGCTGAACACGGACAAAGACAGGGGAGATGGCCATGACACGGACTCTGGGTGATATCACAAATGAACTGAAAGAAAAGGTTCTTTCTCCAGCAAAAGAAGAAGCTGAGAGAATGTTGGCAGAGGCTCGTTTAGAGGCTGACAGGATTATTCTGGATGCAAAAAAAGAGGCTTCCCGTATAACGGAAGAGGCCAAACAAAAGGCGGATGTTACGGTCAAGCAGATGGAAATTGATATGGATACTGCAGCCAGAAACTTCATCCTTTTAGTCCAGGAGCGTCTTGAAAAGACTATTGTGAGGCCTGTAACTGAAGATGAGATTGAGTCAACCCTTAGTGATAAAGATTTTTTAAGTTCAATAATTCAGATTTTGATAGCTGAATTTTCAAGGGTTCATGGAAAGGACAATAAAATAGAAATCCTTCTGCCCTCAAGGCATAAAGAGGCGCTTGAGGAATGGTTTGTCAACAAATTTTTACAGCGGGCTACTAAAGGTGTTGTGGTGCATTTCAGTGACAAGGTTGCTTTTGGATTTAAAATGGGTTTTGGCGATACTGGCAGATACTTTAATTTCGGGGAAGGCCTCGTGGAGGTTTTTTCTGAATTCTGTTCACCCCGATTCCGAAAACATTTTTTTGCACCAGACAAGGACTCCTGAGACGTGGCAAAATACTATTTTTTGGCAAGTTGTCTTCCGCCCATGCCAATTTCTCTCGGCGAAAAGGTTGCATTGCCATTTGAGGAAATTTGTGGGTTAATACTTCGCAATGTTGAGCCTGTGGATGATCCTTTAGTTCGGTGTTGTCTTCATGCAGTCGATACAGCCAACACAGAATTTTTTTTGTTAGGGCAGAATATTTTTCTGCCCGGAGGTGGTCTTACCCGTGATGAGATAGAAGCGAAGAAGCATTTACCATTATTTCTGAAGAAGTTTTTTGAGGAAAAGGATAAGGGCATTGGCCGTGGCTATGTTTATGACGTACTATGGGCCGAATATTATGCTTACGCTTATTCTCTTGCAGAGGATTTGAACTGCCGGTTTCTCATCGATTATTTGTCGTGGGAAATCGGTCTGAGGAATAGTCTTGTGGAGTTGAGAGTGAGGATGCTTGGCGAAGAAGCTGAGGATTTTCAAATCCTGGTTCGAGCCGGTGGGTATGATTTTTCAGGAATCATTTCGCAATTAAAAATGCAGCAAAACCCTTTGAAGGCCGAACAGTTTCTGGATGAAGAGCGACTCAAGAGAATTTATCATTGTGAGGGTTCAGACCCTTTTTCACGGGATTTTATCCTTGCAACGCTCGAAAAGGCGCGAATCTTCAGTCGATGGGAGAGAATAAATGCCATCTATCCGGTTCGTGACATCATCTAAAGGGAGGTTGTGATTGGCGCACCCGATAAATAGCAGAGTAATTGCGGTAAATGGTCCTCTTGTGACTGCTGAGGTGATTAGAGACCAGGAAGTCACCATGAATGAAGTTGCCTACGTTATGTGGAATGACATACCTCTCAAATCAGAAGTTATACGGATTCGTGGGCGGCTGGTAGACATACAGGTTTTTGAGAGTACCACAGGGCTAAAGGTGGGAGACCAAGTCGATTTTTCCAGGGAACTCCTGTCTGCAACCTTGGGACCGGGAATTCTGGGACAAATTTATGACGGCCTGCAAAACCCTTTGAATATGCTCGAAAATACCCAAGGGTTTTTTCTAAAAAGGGGACAATATGTAAGCGCCCTCGATCAAACTAAAAAGTGGGATTTTACCCCGTTAGTTGCCAAAGGTGATCAGGTGAAGGCTGGCCATTATCTTGGATACGTGCCGGAGGGCATTTTTCGACACCATATTATGGTCCCCCTCTCTTATGCTGGCATAGGGGAAATTGTAGAAATAGCCGGACAAGGTCCATTCGCAGTTGGTGAAACCATTGCAGTGCTCAGGAACGGGGACAGTGAGCACTTCTCGGTTACTATGGAACAAAAATGGCCTGTCAAGATGCCCATTCGGGCTTACAATGAGCGGCTACTCCCCAGTCGCCCCCTTCTTACACAGTGCCGCCTCATAGATGTGTTTTTTCCTCTCGCAGAAGGAGGAACGGCGTGTATCCCGGGACCTTTCGGGGCAGGCAAAACAGTTTTGCAACAGATTATCTCTCGATACGCTGAGGCTGATGTTGTCCTTATTGTTGCCTGTGGCGAGAGAGCCGGCGAGGTGGTGGAGACTATCCGGGAATTTCCGGATCTGGAGGATCCTAAAACGGGGAAATCTCTCATGGACCGTACTGTTATCATTTGCAACACATCCTCAATGCCGGTTGCAGCCCGTGAAGCCTCTATATATACAGGTATTACTCTCGGAGAATATTTCCGTCAAATAGGCATGAAAGTATTGCTCCTCGCTGATAGCACGTCGAGATGGGCTCAAGCGCTGAGGGAGTCATCGGCAAGAATGGAGGAAATACCGGGAGAAGAGGCATTTCCAGCGTATCTTGAAAGCCGCATAGCTGCACTTTATGAACGAGCCGGACTGGTAAGATTATATAATAATGAAACAGGATCACTCACAATTGTGGGAAATGTATCACCGGCTGGTGGAAATTTTGAGGAGCCAGTAACCCAGAACACCTTAAAGGTAGTGGGTGCTTTCTATGGATTGTCGCGTTCCCGTTCTGATCAGAGGCGCTATCCGGCCATTGACCCACTAATCTCGTGGAGCCTTTACCTGAGGCAACTGGAGGAGTCATTAAGCGAACGCCATCCGAAGTGGGTCGAGCTTGTGGAGGAGGCACAGTCACTTCTTCACCGCGGAAGCGAGGTCCATCAAATGATGCTTGTTGTTGGGGAGGAGGGTATCAGTATCGATGATCTGGTTGTGTATCTGAAGGCAGAGGCTGTAGATGCTGTATGTCTCCAACAGGATGCTTTTGATAAGGTGGAAAGGGCCACTTCGAAGGAGAGGCAGGTTTCTGATTTCCTTCTTCTTATGGAGATGGTGCACCATCACTTTTCTTTTGAGAGTAAAGAACAGGCGAAAAAAGAGATGACCAACATTCAGAACATCTTTTTTCAGATGAAGTATGCCCCCTTTCAAGAGGAGGCTTATTGGGCTTACAGGAAGGAAATAGAGTCTATTCTCAAGAAAGGGGTGAAGTCTGAATGATTATTGAACACTCTCGGATAACATTAATCCAGGGAGACATCATAGCGGTTCCAGCAACAGGCATTCAGTATGGAGAGCTAGCAGTAGTAAAGAGTAAAAGAAAATCCTCTCTCGCCCAGGTTATACGTTTGAGNNCTGGAAATCGGAGGGCCATCAGTCAATCCGGTTAAGCGCATCATTCCTCGTGGCTTTATTGAAACCCGTGTACCAATGATTGATGTATTTAACCCTCTGGTGGAAAGCCAGAAGCTTCCTATTTTTGCAGCGGCTGGGGAGCCATATAATCAGCTCCTTTCGCGCATTGGAATGCGCGCAGATGCAGATGTTGTTATCCTCGGCGGTATAGGGATGAAGTATGATGAATATCTGAAATTTCGTATTGCTTTTGAACAGGCCGGTGTTCTTCCCAGAACAATAATGTTCATTCATACCGCATCTGACCCTGTTGTGGAGCGTCTCCTTGTTCCAGACATGTCTCTTGCCGTTGCAGAGCAATTTGGTGTCAGAGGAAAGCGAGTCCTGGTGCTCCTTACAGATATGACAGCTTTTGCTGATGCCATGAAAGAGATTGCCATTTCCATGGACCAGGTTCCTTCAAATCTCGGCTATCCAGGTTCTCTTTACAGTGACCTGGCAGCACGCTATGAAAAGGCCGTCGATTTTCAGGATGCGGGGAGTATAACTATTCTTGCTGTGACAACTATGCCGGGCGATGATGTGACCCACCCTGTTCCTGACAATACAGGGTATATTACAGAGGGCCAATTCTACCTGAAAAACGGTGTAATTGAGCCTTTTGGATCATTATCACGGTTGAAACAGTTAGTCATCGGAAAGGTTACTCGAGAGGATCATGGTTATATCATGAACAGCATGATACGGCTATTTGCAAAAAGCCGGGATGTGGAACAAAAACTTTCTATGGGTTTTGAAAAAACAGCCGAAGATGANNNNCTCGATCTTGGATGGAAGACGCTAAAAGAGTGTTTTTCGGCTGATGAAGTTGGCATTAAACAGGAGCTCATTGATCAATACTGGCCCGGAACTTCTGGTTGAGGTGCAATAATCAATGGCAGAACGGATCAGGCTCAATAAGGTATCACTCAGGGAGCAGAAACAGAAAATGGCCATGTATGAGCGATTTCTTCCTGCCCTTGAGGCGAGGAAGCAGCAACTCATCATGCAGTTAGCGGTAATTCGAACAAACATTCTGGTTCAGCGGGAACTCATGGAGACAATGCTTGCAGATATACGTTCATGGGCTTCTCTCTATTGGGATGTTGGCAAGATATTAAGGTATTATATTGCTATTCGGGAGATTCGGTGTGTTTCAAGGAATGTAGCAGGATTGAAAATCAGAGAATTCAAAGAGGTCATATTTGACGATCCGGGGTACAGTCTTTTCCGAACGCCCTTTAGTTTTGATACTATACTAAAAAAAACGAGAGATGCAATCTCACTCCGTGAAGGTATTAAAATCCTTGAAGAACAGGAGCAGGTTCTCCTTGAAGGTTTCAGAAAGACAAGCCAACGCATCAACCTGTATGAAAAAAGGCTTATCCCTCAGTGCAGGGAGGCCATTCGGAGGATTTCGGTTTACCTTCAGGATCAGCAGGCAGCAGCGGTGGGTGTTGCCAAAGTAGCGAAAAGGTTGGGCGAAGAGGCGTCGTACTATGTTGACTAGGGTTTACTCAGGAAGAAACTTGTTATAGGAAGGTGACTGTTTGGCAATTGCCAAAATGAGAAGAGTCTTTATTGTAGGCCTTAACGATGAAAAAGAAAGAACATTACGTGTTCTCCAGGATATTGGAGTTTTGCATGTAGAACCTTTCACGAGACTGAGCAGCGCAGCAGAGGAACAGAATACTCATATTGCACAGAACGTTAGAAGAATTGGTCAGATTTATGAATCTTTGAAGGATTACCGGAATCCTAAAGAGAAAAGTGAAACTTTTTTCTCAGGCGAGGAAATCCTTCTTCGAGCAGGGAGTATTCTCGAACGACTCCAGGAATTAAAAAACAGAAAGCAGACACTTGAGAAACTCATTACAGAACTGAGCGTATGGGGAGATTTTGATACTGACTATCTAAAAGCCCTGGAAGAACAAAATCTTTTTATTCAGCGGTTCAGAGCTGAGGGGGTATCTCAATCAGAACAGGTTTTTCCCGAAGATGTATTTGTACAGACTGTGTCTCATAAATCGGCCCTGCTGTTCTTCACAATCCGTATGGGCCATCCGGTTGACCTGCCATGGGCTGTTCCTTTGCGTCGCCCGGAAAAAGGTTTAGAAAAAGTAAAAGAGGAGTATACCTCCCTTGTAACAGAAGAATCAAAGGCCCTCAAGGAGCTCTCTTTGTTGGCCTCGCGGATTGATGCGCTTAGGAAGGTATATTTTGCTACACTCAGTGAGGTGAAATTTAGAGAATGTCTGGGCAGCCTTTATGCTGACGAGTTACTTTTTGGTGTGCAGGGTTGGTTGCCGGCAGATGGGGAGAAGGATTTTTTTGACAAAGTTACATCAACCGGTCTGGCCATTACCATCAGCACAAGGGATCCCCTTGAAAATGAGACCCCACCAACATTGTTTAAAAATAACCGATTGATCAGACGCATTGAGCCTTTGCTTAAGCTTTATGGCTTCCCTGGCTATCGGGACCTTGATCCTTCCTATTTTTTTGCACCTTTCATGATTCTGTTTTTCGGAATCTGTCTGGGAGATGCTGGTTATGGAATAGTATTCCTGGTTGCATCTATGTGGATTAAGAAAAGATTCGGCCATCTCTCCCCGTCTCTCCCCATGGTTTTGAAGCTGTGTGAAGCCTTCTCGATCTCTGCAATCATCATAGGGCTTCTGACAGGATCGATTTTCGGCCACTGGATATTTCCTCGACAGTGGATTGCAGTGGATCTTGACAAGGATCATGGTAACCCAATGATTCTCTTCTATGCGAGCCTTGGTCTGGGTGTAATTCACCTGTCCCTTTCATATGTTATGGGAATTTTTCAATCTTTTTCAAGGTTCGATCGTTTTCAAAAGGTCGGGTTGCTGTGTGTCTTATGGGGTGGTGCCTGTCTGATAAGTCAACGCATCTGGTTTTCGGATCCTGTTTCTGCGTTGAACCAATGGTTGCATTACAGTGGAGTTGCCCTGGTTGCCCTTGGGGTGGTACTCACATTTCTTTTTACTTCAGATTCTAAGAAATTGATTGTAAGGCTTGGCCTTGGCCTATGGGGCATTTATGGATTAACGGGTCTTGTGGGTGACCTGCTTTCATACGCACGATTGTTTGGGCTCGGTATAGCAACGACAGCCATAGCTGCTGTGATGAATGATCTCGCGGGGATGGTTCACCGGGCTGCTGGTCCGGTTGCAGGAAGTGCATTCGCTGTTTTTATACTCATCCTGGGACATACCTTCAATCTTCTTCTCTCTATTCTCGGAAGCACAGTCCATTCTGCCCGGCTCCATTTCGTTGAGGCCTTTAAGAGTTTTTTCCAGGGTGGAGGCACTGAATATAAACCATTCAAAGTGGAAAGGGGTTAACGATATGATAAAAAGAAAGACAGCCATGGTAGCCTTATTCTTATTTGTCAGTGTGACTTGTTTCTGTTCCTATGCCTTTGCACAGGCGCCGGGTGGTGGTAAAGATGTGGGTGTTCTTGTAGCCAAGATTATCATGGGCATCAGCCTGTCACTCGGGTTGGCAGGTTCTGCCATCGGTCTTGCGATTGCTTTCTCTGCTCTTCTTGGCGGAGGGCAGGAGAACTTTTTTAAGAACATAGCTGTTGCGCTTATGCCTTCCACACAGGGTATTTACTCCATAGTTGTACTATTCGCAAACATGGATGGTTTTGAAGCCGATTCCTATGCGACTGCAGGAAAAGCAGCTGCCTTTGGCTTCGCGATGTTTTTCAGCGCCTGGTACCAGGGCGTAGTATGCGCGGCAGGCATCAGAAGTATTCTTGAGGGGAGGAACACACTTGCCAATGCTATGGTTTCTGGGGCTATGCCTGAGACGTATGCTGTTTTTGCACTGGTCATGACATTTATAATGAAGTAAGAAAGCTGGTCAAGTTACAAACGCGGGTCACTTCAGTCCTGCCCTTATTTGATCTGGACTGAAAAATTCAAGTCTAATTTACACTTTGACGTGCTTTTCCGGAAGTTATGCCTTCTTCCCGATCTTCTCCAGAGCAGCTTTGCGTATATATCTGTCTGTGCTTTTTTGGGCCAACTCATCCAACAACATTTGGTCGCTAACCTTTTTCACAGCAATCTCTCGTACCCACGAGTCTTTATCGTTCATCGCGATATCTGCAAGCAGTTTCTGGTCAGTGACTTTTTCCACTGCAACCCTCCGTACCCAAGAGTTTTTATCGGTCTCCGCTATTTTCCCTAGCAGGACCCGGTCTTTTAACTTCTTTACCGCAGATTCACGCACATGATAATCATCGTCATTCTGCGCGATTTCAGAAAACAGTGCCTGGTCATCAAGCTCCTCCACTGCCGCTCTGCGCACATGGTAATCCTTATCGTTCCGGGCTATTTCTACAAGCAGGGCCCGGTCATTTAACTTCTTTACCGCAGATTCACGCACCCCGGAGTCGCTGTCGTTTTTTGCCAATTCTGCCAGCAGTGCCTGGTCATCAAGTTCCCTCACTGCAGTTCTGCGCACATGGTAATCCTTATCGTTCCGGGCTATTTCAGCCAGTAGAGCCGGGTCATTTAACTTCTTTACCGCAGACTCACGCACATGATAATCATCGTCATGAATTGCTATTTTTGCCAGCAACTCCTGATCATCGAGTTTTTCCACAACAGCTCTGCGTGTGCGGAAGTCGGTTTGTCTCCACTTCAATCGAGAAAAATCGCTCGAAGTCATTTGGGAGCCTCCTTAAGTCTTGTACACAATGGTTCTGACGTGCAATTTTTGGTCTCAAGAATCCTACATGAGTTAACCTGCTGCCAGATGCACCTTTTGTATTTTGCGACTACCTGTCACTGATGTCAACAGAAATGATGCTTTTCTTATTTTTATACGGTTTTTAAACGTGTAAAATCAGGAAATCCCTGATTAAAGGCACCCATCGACCATAATATTTACAAAATGTATACATGGTTTTTAATGGAAGCGGATTTAAGGGAAGTCCCCATATGCAGGTTTCCAATAACTGTTCACATGGTGATGGTGGGCAACCAAACAACGTGGAGCATGGATTCTCGCCTTTCCGTCGTTTTTCTCCTGTTAAATGGTAGTTTTTCACAAACCTCTGTATTGTAATAATTATCTCTATGAATAGCGCAATTACCGTGGTATTATTTGATCGATGCGAAAAAACTGCATTATCCGACAAAAAGCACAAACATTCTTTGAATGAATCCCTGTAGCAAAAGATGGAGGGGTTAATGGATACTCGTGCATGCCATTTTATACCGATCGAGCATGTATCCAGCCAGCTTGAGACGCGTATTGAAAAAGGTCTAACGCAGGTGGAGGCTGAAAAACGGCTGAGAAATTATGGACCAAATGAGCTGGGCGAAAAAGCCCGTCCCGGGTTCTTCAAAATGCTCCTCGATCAGTTTAATAATTTTCTTGTCATAATCCTGATCATAGCCGCAACCGTGTCCTTACTCCTTGGGGAGGTTATCGATGCGGTAGCAATCATAGTAATTGTTGTGCTCAATGCAGTGGTTGGGGTTGTCCAGGAATCCAAGGCTGAAGCCGCTCTTGCAGCTCTCAAGAAGATGGCTGCCCCCAATGCCCAGGTGTTGCGGGATGAGCACCTGATTTCGATCCCTTCAAGAGAACTGGTTCCAGGCGATATTGTGCTCCTTGAGGCCGGCAATTATGTGCCTGCGGACATGCGCCTTGTGGAAAGTGTAAATCTCAAAATAGAAGAGGCATCTCTAACAGGAGAATCAGTGCCTGTAGATAAGGATGCCACCGTGGTTCTTGATAAAGAAATCCCTCTCGGTGATCGTCACAATACTGCTTTCATGAGTACTGTGGTAACGTACGGAAGGGGAAAAGGCCTCGTTACTGGAACTGGGATGAACACACAGATAGGTGTTATTGCTGAGATGCTGCAGTCCTATGAGGAAGAAGCCACACCTTTACAGGAGAAACTTGACCATCTTGGAAAACTCCTTGGTTTCGCCTGTCTTTCCATTTGCGGAATAATTTTTATATATGGGCTTCTTCGTGATACCCACATGGGAACAATCTTCAAAGATGGTCTCCTTGCCTATTTGAGCCATGAAAAAGGTGATATTATCAAGCTCTTTATGATTGCGGTGAGCCTTGCCATTGCTGCTGTTCCTGAGGGCTTGCCTGCAGTTGTTACCATCTGTCTTGCCCTTGGAATGCAGAAGATGATACGGCGAAATGCCTTGATCCGAAAACTGCCTGCAGTGGAAACCCTCGGGTGTGCCACTGTGATTTGCTCGGATAAAACAGGAACCCTTACCCAGAACGAAATGACAGTAACAGATGGCTGGATAAAGGGGAAACATTTCAAAGTGTCTGGTGAGGGATATACCCCGGCAGGCAGGTTTTCGTTGAACGGCCAGGTTGTAAACCCCCTTGATGACCCTGGTTTATCACTTCTTTTGCATGGGGGTGTTCTCTGTAATGATGCAATGCTTGAGGAAACGAAAGAGGAAAGTAGTGGCCAGTCATGGCGTATGGTAGGTGATCCCACAGAGGGAGCGATGGTTGTTGCAGGTGCCAAAGCAGGTTTATGGCGTAAAGATTTGGAAGAAATGTTTCCGAGAGTCATGGAAATACCTTTCGATTCTGATCGGAAGAGAATGACTACAATCCATGAGATTAAGAAGAGCAGCGTTCAGGGAAGGAAGCTGTCATTCGACGTCCCTCCTGTCATGGTTTTTGTCAAAGGGGCTCCTGACGTGGTGCTGAAAATCAGTGATTCGATTATTGAGAATGGCAAGCCGGTGAGCCTTACCGATGAAATACTCAAAGAGGTTTTAGCAGAGAATCAAGATCTCGGCCAACANNGAAAGTGTAGAGAAGGGACTAACCTTTGTCGGGCTTATGGGGATGATCGATCCTGCTCGTCCAGAGGTAAAAGCTGCGGTCAAGATTGCCCAGGGCGCAGGCCTCAAGAGTGTTATGGTTACCGGCGACTATAAAGATACTGCTGAAGCTATTGCCAGAGAGATTGGCCTGCGTACTCCTGATGGACTTGTTCTCTCAGGTAGTGAACTTGATAAAATGAGCGAAGGAGAACTTGTCAGGGTGATCGAAAGGGTTGATGTATGCTGCCGAGTCTCACCACAACACAAGACAAAAATTGTCAGTGCATTTAAGGCAAAAGATCATGTAGTTGCCATGACAGGTGATGGTGTAAATGATGCTCCTGCATTGAAACTGGCCAATATCGGTATTGCCATGGGTATTACCGGGACGGATGTAACAAAAGAAACGGCTGATATGGTCCTTACCGATGACAACTATGCAAGTATCGTTTCTGCCATAGAAGAGGGAAGGATCATTTACTCAAATATCCGGAAATTTGTTTATTTTCTCCTTGTCTGCAACATAGGTGAGATCCTGATAATCTTCTTTTCCATGCTGCTTGGCATGCCGATCCCCTTGCTGCCCATCCAGCTCTTGTGGCTGAACCTTGTCACTGACGGAGCGCCTGCTCTTGCCCTCGGTCTTGAAAAAGGCGAGCCTGATATCATGGAGCGGCCACCACGGCCAACAAAAGAACCGGTTATCAACAAGGAGATGCTAACAGGACTCATTGTAGTGCCTATCGTAGATACCATTGCTGTATTAAGCGTTTTTGCCATTGGCCTTGCCCAATACCCCAATCACGTTGAGAATGCCCAGACTATGGCCTTTATGACTCTCTGTGTATCAGAATTGTTCAGAGCGTATACTGCCCGGTCCGAGCATTACAGCGTATTCAAGATTGGAATTTTCTCTAACCGGTCAATGCAATGGGCCGTTGCCAGCTCACTCTTCCTTGTCCTTATAACGGTTTATGTGCCCTTTCTCAGACCTTTTTTTGATACAGCCCCATTGAGCCTTGATGATTGGTTAACAATGATCCCATTTACCCTTGCAGCTCCTGTGGCTGCTGAAATTGTGAAGATCTTTTTGAGGAGAGGCAAGGCAGCACACAGGTGAAGGCGAGAGCTTAAAGCAACTCTGCCATATATAAGATTTTATACATCTACCCTGATGGGGAGAATGACTGTAGGGATGCCGTCCCACTGAAGGCGCCTCTGTATCGAATAGGCTGTTTCGTTGTGGAGAATTTTTTGAAAAGGGTTTTCATGTTTGAAGACAAGTCTTCCTGTGAAAACTGTTGAACGGGGGAATTCTTTTACAGTTTTTTCAACAAGTTCAGTTACATGATCAACGACATCTGTGGCTACATCAGTACGGTAATCGGCAGGAAACCCATGAGCCCTGGTGATCTTCACGTATCTTTCAAGATCATTTTTTACTGACGCCTGTAATGCGTCTAGTTCTGCAATGCCCTTGAATGTCCCTGAATCGACTTCTGCAACAGAAACAAAAACAAAATTTTTATAGACACCAGGAAAATTTTTCACGATAGAAAGCAGTGTATGAAGCCCGAAACCATTATAACGGCTCACAAGGAGTATTGCTGTCATCTCTTTTGGATCGACAGGGTCGGTATTGAACGGATTGGCAGCTGGAATATCCGAAAGGGTCTCCTCCAGGTGCTTCACGCTGTTTCTGACCTTTGTGTAATGTCCGCGGATGAGGTAGCACAAACCTATGACAGCAGAGGTAATGACCAAAGTTACCCATCCTCCTTCGCCGAATTTTTCATAGATAGTCACACAGAGGATTGTGAGGCAAAGGATAAGGCCGATAATGTGGATGATAATATGCTGTTTCCATTTCGTATCTCTTTCCCTGTTTTTCTGAAAGAAACGAATCATGCCATATTGTGAAAGGGAGAATGTCACAAAAACATTGATGGAATACATTATCACCAGGGCTGTAATGGATCCTCCAGTATATAGGAGAAGGATAATAGCAGCAACTCCCATGAGAATGACGCCGTTTTGCATGGTAAGGCGCTCAGAAAGTGAAGCGAATCGACGGGGGAGCCATGAGTCTATGGCCATGTTAGACATCACCCTTGGTCCGTCGATGAAGCCTGTCTGCGCACCGACAACAAGAAGCGCTCCCTCTGAGAGAATGGTAATAAGGGCTATTGTCCCACCCATAGGCCAATTAGAGAAGACCTCTCCAGCCAGTATGGCATTGAGTGTTTTCCCATCGGCAGGACTGATTCTAAAAAGAAGATAGCATACAAGAAGCCCGCCTGCAGTTATAGCCAAGGAAGACGCAAGGTAGACCATGGTTCGTTTTCCTGTGTGTACTCTTGGTTCACGCATGATTTGCATTCCGTTCGATACAGCTTCAATACCAGTATATGTACCGGCGCCCATTGAGAAGGCACGAAGAAAGATACCAAGAACCCCGAGGAAACCAAGGGTTGCTACACCATTCTTGAGATTCGAAGAGACCTCATGAACAAGGGGTTTGATCTGACCAGTATGGGTGAGTATGCCGTAGCCAATCAAAAGGGCATGGGTGACAACAAAAATAATAAAGATTGGTGCCAGCATACTGACTGATTCCTTAACACCCCTGAGATTAAAAATGACGAGAAGGATAATTAAAAACGCAACAAACATGAGTTTGTATTTTTGTAAATAGAGGGGCAGGAAACTAAATATGGCGTCCCCACACGAAACAAGAGAGACGGCAATGGTTAACATGTAGTCAACAAGAAGGGCAGAACCTGAGATTACACCAGCTGTTTTGCTGATAGTATGCGTTGAAACAATATATCCGCCACCTCCGTGGGGGAAGTGTTCAATAATCCGGGAGTAGGCATATGAAATAATAAGGACCGTTAGAGCTGTTCC
>MTKZ01006633.1_pt1 | contig 14134 bp, 8 predicted proteins | sample 1042781 | NCBI WGS metagenome assembly MTKZ01 (sample SAMN06212207, study PRJNA360539) | anaerobic digester metagenome | biome: Wastewater treatment plant; material: sludge; isolation source: anaerobic digester fed with sludge from wastewater treatment plant | place: Denmark: WWTP Viborg ...
GTCTTTTATAGTTGAAGGCCTCTTATCGATTGATGCATTGAGCAAATTATTTGTCTGTCCAGAGTCAACAATGTCTCCTTGATGCCAATCAACTTCCCAAGACTTTTCTTCAATTGTCTGCATTGTAGAATTATGCCCCTCTGTAGATACTTAAAAGGTTGTCTTCGAGAATCTTCTTCTTGGACTCTTCGGAAAGGATAACTTTTGATTTGGCCTCGCTTTCCGCCAACCGCTCAGCGCGCTTTTGGGACCTCTCTCGTATCTCTTTGACCATAGCTGGGATTTCTTTTTCATCTAACTCTGGTTCAGAAAGTGCTTCGAGAAGGCTTTTTTTGAATGCTCCTACAGGCCTTTCGATATAGCCATAGAAGATAGGAGACCATGTTCCAGTTTCTGAGGGTTCTATTAAAGAATAAAGCTTTCGGATTGTGCGCAAATTGTGTGGGCTGGGCTCACTTTCACCATTGAGCCATGCATAAAGTGCAGGCCTACTCACCTGCAAAATTCGAGCAAGGTCACTCTTAGTCAATCCAAAATAAGAAAGAATTGCTCGAATATTATCTGCTGCAATTAGCTCAACAGAAGATTGCCTAGTGCTTCTTAAAGATATTACAGCGCTAAGTGCGCTTGAAAACATTGATTCAAACGGCAGTTGCAAATAACCACTCGGCGTTGTTACTTTCTCTGAAGGCTCTATGTCATAGGCATACGCATCAATTATATCCATTTTTTCACCCCTTCCTCTGTAATTACAGATTGAAAAAACACTTCCTCAATTATGTGATGCAAAGCAAAATAAATCTCTTTTAACTGATTGATTGGAATCCCTGTGCACTCTGATGGAAATGGATTTTCGCATCCGTGATCCATGTCGATCAGCGCAAAATCATCATTCATATCGATAGTACGAGGGCGCACAGGAGCTTCATTATAGAGATCAGAAGGGAGGTCTCGCTGTTCGGCGTTGCGCAAAATACGGATGGACAGCATTCCTTTCTGGCCACTTCTTAATTCTGTATCTGTGACCTCTATGTGGGTGTATCGTTTTTTCTTATTTTTGAAATATGGAGAGGCGATGCCTCGCATCGAAGAGCGAAGATATGAATCGATATCATCATCACTGAATTGTCTGGTAACCTGGTCTACATAGCGTAGACCAAGGCGCCCAGCGATGCCATGAGTCCCATGTTCTGTACTATCGAGCACTGGCTTAAGGATAGCAAAATACTGTTCAATAAATTTTTCCNNGGAGAAGCTTCTAGCTTTGCTATATTCTTATGAGATACCAATGGAAAACCATTTTTCCTCAGGTGATCCTGGAGGGCAGGGATATAATCCGAGATATTGAGAAGCGGAGAAAATCGAAGTTGAATAAGTACAAGCGCAAGGGGCTGCTTACTCAATTGAATAGTCTTAAGTTGCTTCTTTGATTGCATTGTGCGCTCCTTCTGGCTAATCCCTTGGATTCTTTCTTATTACTTTACACCTCACTTTACAAACCTGCAAGAGGAAGCTTCGTTATTTTTTGCAATACAAGCACACTCTATATATATCGCCCATTTTTATCGATTTCGCTTCGATATTTTCGATTATTTTTCGACAATGTATTTTATTTCGCCGATCTCTTCCTTAATCAATAGCAACTTTTGATTAAAATAACCTTCCTTACTTCTTCATCAATAGCAGATCAGCGCCGATCTGTACAATTTCGATGTCTTCGCACAGTTTAGATAGGTTTTCGGCAGAAATAGCTGGCATCCTAAAGCAAAAGAATGCTGGAGAATGAAGCAGGCTTATATAATCTACATAGCGGCTATCCATTGCATAGAAAGCAGAAAGGAGCAGGAATGCAGCATTGCGCTCATCATTTATGGTTATCAGTTCACCCCTGCAATATCTACCTTTGCGAGTATTGTCCCGTATGAGATCCCAAGCGATAAAAGAGCGAAGTACGTATCTAGATGTTCGCATGATAGTTTGTCTATCGCCGTACATTTCTTTCAGCCTGGAGACAATCTGAGATGCGGTTGCATTCTCTTGCAGATTGATGAGACGCCCTGTCTGTAAAGCTATGTTGAACCAATAGGGATATGCAGCACAGAGCATGCCGAAATGAATGGATATATGATCTTCTGCCCCTTCTCGCAAAAGCTCCAGTCCAGCATTGCGAAGATTAGAGATTTCTGGATGAGGCTCGACCCAGCAGTTCATTAGTATTGTAACTGCAAGTTTGCAATTATGCTCGCTTCTTGCAAGTTCTAGACCACTACCCCGCCTGTTCGCAAGATATTCAGTAAGTTCTTGTCTTATCTCGTTTGGAGAAAGCCCAACTAGTAACAGATTCGTAGCCTTCTCCATCCATTCGAGGCGGATAGTTTGCTTAATGCCTATTGACATATAGCGGTTCTTTTCCACTTCAGTTCCTTTCTACTCTTATGAGCGGCACGATGACTTCATCGATGGAAATACCGCCGTGGCTGACTGCTTTCTCTCTTTCGCTGATAAACGCACTGTTTCCTGTAGCAAGCAAAGGATAATAGCCCTCGGGCAACCCTATTGGCTTCCATTTGCAACCAAAAGGAGATTTCTTAGCAGCAACATCTCTTAAGTTTTCGGATGTATACATTCGCGCACGTTCACCTCTGCCAATGGCAAGAATACCTTCTCCGCTGAGTCGCCCTTTCCCTTCGCATTCAATATTTCCATGATCTGAGGTGATCCATACTAAATACCCTCTCTTAGTTAGCTCATCGAGTAGCATCTCTAGAAAGCCCTGCTCTAGCCACAATTTAATCATGTTATGCATACCACCTGAGCCTAGTAAATTCCCATGCATTATTTCATCGATGATATTGATAACTAGCCCAGCAACTATTGGCGTTCTTAAACTGTCGAGGCTATGAAGAATCTCCTGAGGGTTACTTTTTTCGATTGCCTTTTGGTAATACAAGGCTCCGCGCATAATTTGCGTCTTTTCTTCCCACGACTGTTTCCACAGCGCTTCTTCCTGTGATGTTGACGCAATGTATTTACCAAAATTGATGGGGATTTTCCCTGAAAAAATCGCTTGGCGAGAAATACTTGTCAATGTCGGAACCCATGAAAATATCGCTGTCTCTCGAAATTTCAATGGAGCTTTGTTAGATTCGAAATAGTGCCGAATATTGAGCCATTGTGACAGAGAGAGACCATCGATCACAATAAGTGCTAAATTGCAATTTGGATATTCTTCAAAGTGCCGCTCCAACATGCGATGAACATGATGTACCATTACAGGCTCTACAGGAGAAAGGTTAATGAGCAATTTGAAAGATTGGGAGAGCCATTCTGAGAAACGATCATCTATGAATTTTCTCATCTCGTAGAGCGCCTGAAGGTCTTCCGCATTTCCTTCTATCTCTACAAGCATTGACAATTCAGCCCAGAGCAATGAAAAATCCTGCCATTGTCGGTAATCGGATTCTTCCGAAGGAATGTGCGCTTCTACAAGTTTGGACAATTGCGCAATTCGCGCTTGTTTTCTTATTTCAGGGTGCACAATAATACCACACTGCTCCCAGGAATTTAGAAATTTCTCTGGTGTATCTGTAGCGACTGGTTTCAATATGCCTTCGACAAAGAGATTGTCTATAAAAGGGCGTATTCTGTTTCCTCCAAAAGGCAAGATGGCGGGGCCCGGAATTCTAAACGGCTGTTTTACATTATTGGAGTCAAATATCTCATCTTTTTGCTTGTGATTGAGGTATAAAGGCCAGCGCTCCTGTAAAAAGTCATAAAATGCTTTGCTATCTTTAACGAGCTTTTCAACAGGCCAATTCTTCAAGTATGGTTTCTCTTTCAACGCAGGGATAAGGCGCTTTGCAGAGAGTTCATCTATTCCAATTCGGCTATAATGTATACGCAGAAGTTCGCCAAGGAGCTCTTCATCAGTATCGATGAATTCAGGTTGCAGACCATAGACCAGTTTTAGGATTGTATCGATCGTGGCATTATCGCCGAGTAACTCAGATGAAAGCAAATGCTTCTTAGCATATAATGCATCGATTAGATGGATATCGAGATTCTTCAAGATTGGATAGCTGAGAGTTGGGAAGATATCTGCCAGTCCATAAGAGAGAATTCTTCCTTTTTTTAATAGGTCGTATGGCAGCTGGATAATCTCAGTATCCTTCTCTTCGGTAACCACAATAAGATCTAGCGCTTTACCCGAGTCCCATGCTGCTCTAAAGTCTTTTTCATATTCATAACGAAATTCTATAGAGTCGCCGAATTTTGTAATCTCAAAACCTCGGCGATTCAGTTCCTGTGCTAGAAGTATTTCATCAAAAAGCCCATCAGGATCCGAAACTATCGTCAACCTGCATATACCAGCTGGAAAATCCTCTAAAATCTTATCGCGCCAGCTATGCATCTCCAGTTACTCCTTTCCTATTACAATTATCAACAGAAGGTTCATTTCGGGAACAGCCTTCTTTGCCTGAGCAAGTTCAGCTTGCCATCGCTTCTTTTCCTCTTCGAGCCTAGCAAAGCGATAATTACGTACTTCAGGAAGTCCTAGAGCATTGATCGCCTTTTCTCTCGCCGAAAATGCAATGCTCGCACGCTTTTCTTCTCTTATCAGTGACTCCTCTTGAGCTCTTAGCAGCATCTGGTATATGTCGCTGCCTGATTTCTCGAGCGCATCCCATGCCGTTCGCCATAGATTTTCTGCACTCTTACCTTCAATATATTGATGAATCTGGGGCATTTCCGAAAGAAGCAAATCCCATATGTGCTGTGCCGTTGGCAAAAAAATTGTTCCTTCATTATTGATAAATACAGAAAGGAAGCTTCGGCGCGATAAAGGAACCCGTAAAAGCTTCATCTGATCAGTATTACCTGCCTGTATCTGAATTTCGCACAAAGTCCACAACCCTTCGATCGAATCTGGCAGCCCTTTCAGAGATACTATAGGGATTGGGCTTCCTTTTACAAAGATTGGCAAGCGCGCAAATAATATCCGAATGCGTTCATCTTCGGGAGTTAGAAGAAGGCATGTTCTTTCGTCCTTCATTTGGCTAGGGAAAAATGTGCAAGGGTAATCCTTCTTTTTATCCGGCCAATTCATTTCCCAGTAATCATTCCGTTTATGTGCATCCCCGCCCTTAATCCCAAGCCAGGAAATAGTCATTCGCTCCACCCAGTATAGAAGCTGATTAGTTCTGAAATTTTTGCTTATACTCGGATCTGGTGTTAGGGAGAGCCCATAGATAGGGGAACTGACAATCTCTTTGTGAGCGACCTTTTTGAAATCCGACAGAGCCTGTTGGGCCGCGCTTTCCGCTTTAGATGGTTCCATAATAGCGTTCACAAATGCATTCTGGAAGAGTGCTCCTGCTCTTGAAGAATCCAGCACATCGCTGACCTTGTCGACTCCGAATTCCCTTAGGATGATGGTGAGCTTTTCTTCTAGTACTTTGCGAACTCGAAATTCAACAGAGTTTTGCAATATTAAATTGAATGCTCGCACTGTCTTTATCTGCCCAATTCGGTCAACACGACCTATGCGCTGTTCTATCCGCATCGGATTCCATGGTAGGTCGTAATTGATCACGTTATGACAGAATTGAAGGTTTAGCCCTTCTCCGCCGGCATCTGTGGAAACCATAATGGGAATTTCGCTGCAAAATTCGCGTTGCACTTCCATTCGCTCATCTATGCTCATCGAGCCATTGAGCAGAACTACCAGGAATCCCCGTGCTTCAAGAAACTCTTTCAGCATGAGTTGAGTCTGAACGAATTCAGTAAAGATAAGAATCTTTGTATCGATGTTGCGCTCTTGTGACTGTATTTGCACCATATATTGGAGTAGCATTTCTGCTTTGGCATCTGGGTTGTCAGCTTCTGCCAAAGCAGCAAGTGCGCGTAAGCTTTCGACTTGGTCGATTTCATTCTCGAGTGCATCTAGATCTGCATCGAGGAATGCTTCAAGCAGCTCCTCTCCATCCATCTCGTAGAATGCTTCAGCAGCTCCCTCTTCATCTTCATCTTCATCTTCCATTGCACTATTTCGAACTGCCGTAAGACGACGCCGCGCTTCAGTAAGCAATGCAAACCGCGCATCGAGAGTTTTTCTGATCGCTCGGGTACTCGATGATATCAGCCTCTGCAAAAGAAGCATCAAAAAGCCAAAATAGTTTCTCTTTTCTCTAATAGCCAGATTGTAGCCAAATTTTACATACTCTGTTACTTGATCATAGAGTTGTCTTTGAAGTGTATGCTGTTCCTCCCATCGGACAGGAACAAGTTGGGTAATTCGCGGCATAAATAGAGGTTTCCCTTGTTCATCGATTGCCTTGCGTTTTTCTGTGCGGATTACAAAAGGCGCAACTTTCTCTCTGCTTATTACCATTTTTTCAGCAAAGGTGAGCGGATCTAGAAGGGACATCAGTCGATAGAACGCGTCGCTTTTACCTTGGTGCGGTGTTGCACTCAAAAGTAAAAGGAATGGGGCAGCATCTGAAAGCCCTTTTCCAAGCTTGAACCTTGCAACACTTTCAGTAGACCCGCCCAGCTTGTGTGCTTCATCGACAATAATAAGGTCCCAACCCGCTGCACATAGTTCTTCGAATCTATTTTGATTGTAACTGCGGATGCGCTCTTGTGCCCAATTGCCTCTGTGGCGGATAGGCTTTACTGAATCCAGAGAGACGNNATGTCTTCTCCAAGAAATATCCGGAAATTTTCGTGGAAGCGATTTCTCATTTCAGCTTGCCATTGCATGACAAGGCTTTTTGGAACGACGATAAGCGTCCTCCGAACAAGGCCTCGGCTCTTGAATTCCCGCATGATAAGACCCGCTTCTATCGTTTTCCCAAGCCCCACTTCATCTGCAAGGAGATATCGCACTTGGTCTCCACGAGTTACGCGCTCAAGCGTTTGGAGCTGGTGTGGCAATGGAATCACATCAGCTGAAAGAGGTGCTAGAAGCATTACGCTTCCACCAGGCCGAGTACGCTCTAAGGCGTCTGCTACTTTTGCGGCGGCAGTGATATATGCGATATGTTCTGGACTTGCTTTTTCGTAAATTCCGATTATTTCGAGCTGATTTGTAGATATGCGAACGACCGCATCCGATTGCGAAAGCCATACGCGACAAATATCTTCGCCCCAGAGAGTAAGGCGTTCGATAACCTGGCAGAGCTCACCATGTTCTGAGCTAAAATACCAGCCTCCTTGCTGCACATCCATATTGCTTAGTTTCCTTGGATTCTCGTAACCGCGAGATCATAATACATGAGCAGTTTGGGGTCTTCCTCGAGCACATTTTCTGGTATCTTTTTTGCGATATCGACGATAGCTTGGTAATCGAGCTCCTGCCAGGCTTTTTTAAAGCCAGCACGAATAGCTTCGAGCCGAAGCACCTTGAGCTTGCGGGCAGCAGTCTTATAGGATTCAAATTCTTTAAGAAGCGCGCGCTCACGCATCTTTTCGAGATCCGCCGCTTTATTCGGATCGGGCACATACCAACGGTCTTTGGCTTTTGCGCGCAACTCAGGCGCATCTTTAGAAAGATTTCGTAGATCCTTATAGTTTGTAGAGAGGTAGCTATGAATCTGGCTTGGGACTTCGCCTGTCCCATCATAGCAAAGGAAGTTTTCTTCAAGCAGTTCTGATAATTCAAGTTCGACTTCGTTCTTGCTCCATCCAGTGAGTTTTTCTATGAATTTTGGATGAATATCTTGGAAAGTCTGAGGCTTTTCGCGCAACTCATTGCGGAGCCATGCAATAGCGCTTGCTTCATCGACCACGAAGAGCTCTTCCTGTAACGTCTGACCAAGTGCGAGCTTCTTCCTGTCATACTCAGCCACTTGCTCAGGGAGAAAGTACATCCCATCGCGCATTGGGAAGCGCTCGGCAAGGCCTTGCTGAAATTCGCCTGAATCTAAGGGCACCATTACGTTTTGTCGCACATAGTAGGCCACAAGCTGGTCATAGAGTACGCGTGGATCACGCTCAGGAATCGATACGAGCTTGTTATCGGAAATCTTAGTTACTGCAAGGTATTTTAAGTGGGTCCGCACAAAATCCCATACACCTTCTTTGGTACCTACTTCCTTCTTGAAGCGTTCCTCAAATCCACCGTTGGGCTTGTAGGCTGAAATGACAAGATCTTGCTTCACCGCGGTCGGGGTTGTGACTGCATTGAAGCTGTGCTGCTGTTTATCCATCATTGAGACGTTGGCAATAATAAAACCGGCTTCTCCAAGTGCTGTCTGGATGCTATTCCACACCGATGCTTTTGTGTTAGAAAACTCGACTGTCATCCAATGCCCAGGCTTAAGAACGCGATATGCCTCTTTAAAACAAGCGGTCATAAGGCTGTGGTATTCTTGAGGTCCCTTCCCTTGGACCTTGTTTTCAATAGCTTCAGGTTTATTATTCGTCCAAACTTTGAGCCATGATTCCCAGAGGAAATTAAGTTCTGAATACATTAGATTTCCCCCAAATGGTGGGTCAGTAAATATGTAACTATAAGATGCGCTTGGGATATCGAGTAGATTAGATGATCTTGTTTCGATAGTACTCCTAATCCTTCTTGACGACAAAGCACGATTAAACGTCCGAGATTTACCATTCAACCACTGGTCAGCACGCCATTCTCGCTCAAGTGAGCCAACATATAGTGTTCCACTAAGAATCATATTGGGAAATGTTGTTTTTGGCTTAAACCGCTGCAGCTTAGTGAGTCCGAGAAGACCACCTGTCAAAATAGGAATTAGTTGTTCTCTTAATATGGAAGTTGAAAGCGCTGCAAAGTATTTTGTCAGCACCCACAAATTTCTCTTCGTGTAGAAATGATGTACATGGGTAATCCCAATTCTCAGAGGTTCGCCTGTCTTGTCTCCTTTAGGAATCGGACTCGTCGGAAACCAATATGGAATTTCACTCTCTTCTATTTTTTCAATCAGCGCTAGGTCAAAGTCATCAGGTTTCTTTTCTGCACGAGTTGTGCCAACTGTGTAATTGATCAGCACAGGAAGCTGCTTTGCCTGCCGCACTGTTTCTTTGATGGCGCTGTCGTATTTGCTCACCCACGCACGCTGCATACGCCGTTTGTTCAACCTTGCACCACAATTCGGACAAGGGAATTCGTCCTTGACTACTCCCGCTTCCTTGTCCACTGCGGCATCCCAAAAGATTACTTCCTGCATGCAATCGGGGCACACAAAGACATCGGACCACACCGTATAGTTAATCTTGCCTTTGGTTTTTCCGTCGGTATGGGTAGTCTCGTNNACATCCAGCCGCATTCGTCTTCGACTTCTTTAAGGATGCGCTTTGCTTCGCGCTCAAACGCTTGCATATCTACCGGTGTATTGTAGTTGTACGCAATAAAAGTGGCTGCCGGCGAGAGATCGTTCAACACCGCTTTTCGTGCTCCAAGTTTGGAGAATGGTTGCCAAACTTTCCTACCATGCTCATCTATGGCTTGTTCTAAAATCGTGCCATCATTATCGACCTTATAGCCAAGGGATTCTACGGTCGCCTTATCGCCACATAACTGCGCGGCAACGCCAGTCATGCCTGTTCCACAGAATCCATCGAAGACGATATCGTCAGGCTCGGTATAGTAAAGGATATAGCGCATAATCGCTTTGTGGGGCACTTTTGTATGGTAGGAATGTGCGTTGTAAATTGGGTCGTTTTTCCCTTCGCTCACATCTGCTGCAAAAGGCTCACGGTGGTACACATACCCATCTGGTTTTGGCGGTTTTTCTTCTTCCCATGTTCTTACAAACTCATCAATCCATGGATTAGGACACGCTGTGTAGTAGGGTGGATCTGAGAGCGCCAAAATATCCTCATCAGAACCTAACGGAAAGCCTTCGATCTTGCGAAATTTCGGATCTTTGAGCTTCTTTCGCAGCTCTTCGGTAAAATAGGCACGCCGCGCTTCGTCGTCTGGGAACGACTTGCCTAAACAACTTACTTCATTCTTATTCGCTTTTTTATTATCTGTATCGTCTCCGTCGGATTGATCGTTGGAAAAAAGTGAGTCATCACCGATAAACTCAAATTGGTTAGCCATGCTCGTATCCCTTATTGTATTTGATTCGTTGTTTCTTAATTATTCCATCACAATTCTGACCTTGTTTGGATCTTTGCCTTTTGTAAGCTCCTCCAAGAAATCTTCAAACCGCTGGTGTAGTTCGTCGACTGTTGTAGGGCCTTCTGTAAGCTTTAGTGCTGTTGTAAGATCAGAAATGCGAAGTGGTATACGAACTAAGCCCGATAAAGCGTGCTGCAATGCATTGACAAAATTGCTATCCACCACTTCTGGGATCTCTCTAGTCATTACAACATTATTGATCATCGCATGCTCATCGGGTTTAAGAAGCTCTAGATTCTGTTGTATTATTGGGTCTGATAGATTTGTTATCAACGTATGAGTCACAGCCTCTAGAATTTCATCAAGCTTCCCATCGAGCTCTATCAATTGGCGCTTTGCAGAGGGGTGAATTTCGGGTTCAGCGACGGGTCTAAACTCGCAATCTTGGCAATATGGAATTTTATCAAGCTGCTCTGGGCTGAGACTGAAGCAGGTCTTTAATTTTGCAAGATTTTCCCGCCATGCAACAAACTGATAATTCTGTAGCAGCTCAATGCTAGTGAGCTTTTGGACAATGTAGAATCGTCTGTCACTTGTTAGGTTCCGCTTTTTTTCGTCTTCCGAGCGACCTAATCGATTTTGGGAATGCAATTCGATATATGCTTTTTTGTACTCATTTTTAAGTTTGTGCAGCCGCATACTTAGTTCTCTCGATGAGCCATTCAGTTCATTTATTGGTAATGTTCGATATAGATTGAGAATTTCTTCTTTTTCTTTTTCATATTTTTTGCGCCAAGGGTTATCTGTCGGCAGGATTTCTGCAGCCTGAGAAAGATAATTGGTGAAGGTATATTGATCGTTGATAAGATTTTTAAGGGTTTCAAGCTTTTTTAGCGCGACAAGCACTGGCTCATGACGCTTTACTTCTTCAACGGTCGATCGAAAGTTCTTGAGTTTCCCTGGCGAGGTAAATCCTTGAAGAGAATCTAGAAATTCTTGTGTTGCTTTGATACCCTCTTTCAATGGTTTAAATTCTTCTTTTTCAATGAGGTTCACTCCCCAAAATTCTAGCCCCTCATCAACGATTTTTTTGGCTTGTGCAAGCCTTGTTGTAAGCTGTAGCAGCTGATCCTGCATTTGACGAACGGGCTCTTCTTTTCCTTCTATGATGAGATTGACATTTCCTGGCGCTATTTGCAAAAGCTCGAACAATGCCTGCAGCCCAGGCTTATTCCATTCTTTGGGTGGCTCGATATGTTTGAATTCAGTAAGCTCATCAAGCGAAGTTGCAGCAAGCACCTGCAGGTTTGTTGCATCGAATTTTTGGCTGCCGACAACAAGAACTATTTGGCCTGAATAGACGAGGCTTGCAAGAATCACTGCGACCCACTCAGGCTCTAGTCTTGATTGTGAAGGATCCATAAAGTCAACATCATGCACCCTTTCGATAATCTCGTTTCTGTTTATGACCTGGCCAGGACTCTTGTTTGCAAATTTATCGAGGATGTAGTTCGCATAGGGCGATTTTGATGGATCGATGCGATCATTATCGATCAGCATAAGGCCTTCAAGCACTGCTCGCGCTTGGCGAGTAAACGATTGTTTCGGATTTTGTGCAATGGCACGCAGCGCTTCTTGTGCAGCTTGTGCACGGTTCTTTGTGGTAATCTTAATGCTAAAGTGCGGATAATTCGGCGCTTGGTCTTCAAAATAAGGCGATAAGCACAGAGAAGCGATGCTATTCACATAATCCCTAAAGTTAATTGTCTGGTCTACTCCAATTCCAGCAAGATCGCGAATCGACTTACCTTTCATCCATTGGCTCATCGGTTTTGACTGACCACGATAGGTAACTTCAAATGCGGTGTCTATATTTTTTGTAAGCCATTCATGCAGGTTTTTGCGAAAAGTCTCTGCCTTGCCTGTATATATTTGTTTTTGCTGAGCAGAGGATGTTAGAGCAAGTTCATTTGCTCCAGCAAAGAGTTTGAGGTTTTCTATAAAAAATTCATCAGGGCTTTTGAGGCGAAAGAACACCTCATCGGGCTTTTTTTCATCTCTAAATGAAGGAGGATCATACGGCTTCAGAAAATAGAGGTAAAAATCACGCGGTGGAACAGCAGTTGAACGCTCATTAGGAGCACCAAAAAAGAGATAGCCAAGTCTGGTCACATTGCGGCCGCGCCATTCAAGTTCATGCTGCCAAATGAGGTAATGAGGAACCCATGTTTCTATATCTTGGCATTCCATTGCTATTCTCAAGACTTGGTAATAGTAACGGTCCAAAGTATCATTATCGAGGCTTTCAGCTCTAATCCTTATGTTTTCATCAAAGTCCTCGGTTTTCTTAAGGTCGAGATAATACTGCCGATTTTCTGGGCTATAGGAAATAAATTGCCCATTGACGGCCTTAATAATCTCTCGAAGCACGGTTTCAATATGCGTGAGGAGATCTTTATCAGGCTCCTTTCCTCCAAGTTCTGCAGCATTCTTATCATAGAGGCAAAGTCGATCTCGCAATTCTTCAGGCGTACTACCGACCGGCGCATAGATGTCGCCAGTAGTGAGCCTTTCTACAGAGAGCGCATGAATAATTCTTAATGCGCTTTCTTTATACAGTTGATTGATAGAACCCAATAGTATTCTGTCTTCAATTCTCTTACTTATATCAATCACTTGACGTACATCCGGCATTCCTCGGAAGGAGGCGTCCTCGCATATATTCTCCCAGTAGGCATCAAAGGCAATTATTCCAGGTTGATCTTCAGGAACATCTTGCTCAAGAAACTCTCTAATACCAAGCGAAAGCGTTTTAAGCACCTCGCGCTTTTCTGCAATTTTTATACGTTCAAAGGTATCGATGTAGTCTGGATGTATAGGAAAAAGGCTCACAAATTCTTCCATTCGTTCACTTAAAGAGCTAAAAAATCGACTGAATTTTTGAAGATGTTCACGCACAAGATGTTGCTGCTCAGCATTTTTCTTCAACAGACGTTCAGCAACGACAAATTTGACATCATTGCGCGCAATAATTACCTGCTCAAATCTATCTTTAACTCTGTGAAGACTATCAGCAGCAAAACTAAAGCGCGGCGATTCAAAAATCGCCTCTTGAACTCCTGCAATAAACCGAAATCGAAGATTTTTACAGACCTCGCCTATCTCACGAAGAAAATTGAGATCAAGAATGAGGTCATGATCTTTACGCGTCCGCAGATAATCAAGAAGCTCATCTACTACAAGGAGATATCCTTTATCAGGATATACTCTTTCAAATGCTGCCATCATATCTTCAAATGCACTCTTGTTATTGGATGCTGCCGACATTTGGGGAAATTTAAAAGAAATACCGATTTTCTCGAAATGATCAGAAATCGCATTACAAACAATATCATGCAAATTCATCGTGGTTGCGACTATTTCAAGGCGGCATACTTGAAATCGGCCTGCAATGGGTCTTGCTTTTCCCCTGAGCTCATCATGATGCAAGTCATCAAGATACGAGGCATCTTCCGCAATAGACGAAATAATCGACAAAAGGTGAGATTTACCTGTTCCATAGTTACCAACAACCAGAATACCTTTGTTATCGCGCGGCTCATCATATTGAAGGTTAGGAATTGCAATATCAGAAATGCGTTCTGCCATTTGTTTGGAAACCACGTAAGTATGCACGAGATTGTGAGCTACATCAGTCTTATTCGCATCTCGAAGCTGGATGATTGTCTCAATTGGATCAAATTGTATTAAATCTTTATATTTCATCTTTGTATCCTTTCATCATGAGTGAGTATTATTACTTCAGCGTCAATTTCTTTGTAGCTGTGGTATTCTGGATGACCAGGCTCTGCGTAAACTAGGTTGCCGTTAATCAAAGATCCTTGCCAAGAAGCGATAATTGTCCGGTTACGCGAAAGGTTTTCAAGGAGGCGAAGAGGGTCAAGCTTGAGCGCAGGATCGAAGAGTATCTCGATATTATCCAGCAATGTTGGCTCCGAACTCGATTCCACTAGATCGGCTAGTATTGGAGCGACCTGAAAA
>MTKZ01060540.1_pt4 | contig 14125 bp, 9 predicted proteins | sample 1042781 | NCBI WGS metagenome assembly MTKZ01 (sample SAMN06212207, study PRJNA360539) | anaerobic digester metagenome | biome: Wastewater treatment plant; material: sludge; isolation source: anaerobic digester fed with sludge from wastewater treatment plant | place: Denmark: WWTP Viborg ...
CTCGGGAAATACGATGCCGTGGCGGTGTATGAAGCCCCTGATGAAAAAGAGGCGATGAAAGCAGCCATGAAGAGGGTCGAACTCATGGATGTGGAGACCTATGTGGCTATCCCGCGGGAAGAAGTGAAGAAACTGGTGGAGTAGAAGGGGATTCGGGCACTCACTTTTTCTCTTCAGGCTCCGGGATATAAGGCGGGTAAAATTAGGCATCCATTACGATATCGGTAAACGAAGGATGATACTGGGCACTCTCATGGAACGCCTCTGATATCTTCTGGTCAGATGTCCCCCTGATGAAAACCACGGATGTGGTTTTCATGCCGAAATGTGATACCTCACGTCCTGGTTCTTAATTGTAGAGTGCCAGAATTATTGTCCGTTTTGTTGACAGAGTTTATGTCCGCTTGTTAGAAATTTTCTGTTTTTATTGAAATTGCTTTCGTTATTATAGACTGATGCTGGAGTCATCCATTCCAGGATCTCCTGCTTGCGCCAGTTGTTATAGCGGCGATCGAAATTCCATAGTTCCCGTTGGAAATGGCTGAGGGAGTGGAATTGCTTGAGAGCGATAAGTTCCCTGTAGAGGATCTTATGATATCGTTCAATCTTACCTCTTCCATGTGGATGATAGGGACGGCCGAAGATCAGTTTGATACCGTGTTTTTGAGCTTCTGCTTTGAACAATTTTGAGACGAACTGTTTCCCATTATCGACGTAGATTTCCCGGGGGATCCGCCCATTTCGGAGTGCCCACTGAAGAGCAGTGACCGCTGAAGCAGTGTCTTTATGCAGTAGACCTTGGATCTCACACGATAGCGGGAACAATCGTCGGTGAACCCAGTCACGTAGACTTTACCGACCCACCGAATCCTAAACTGGAAGGTATCTCCCTGCCACATGCTGTCAACATGGTCTCGCTGGAATCGTTTGCTGGGTGGTTGTGGTTTTGGTTTGATCCGAATAAGGAGACCATTCTTCTTGAGGATGCGATGGACGGTTTTCCATGAGCAGGGGAGATTGAACTGGTGCTTGATTCGCCGGGCTCCCCAGGCTGGATATTTCTCCTTGAGCCGGATGATCCGTTGTTCCAATGAAGCTGGTATGGTATGGGGTGATCGTTTCGGCCCAGTCTTCCTCGGTTGTAATCCATTCTCAGGATCCTCGCGATGGTTCTTCGCCCATCGCCTCACGGTTCTTTCGGAGATGTTGTAGGTCTCTCCGATCTCTCGTGCACTTCTTAATCCCTCTTCATAAAATACGACTGCTTTGGTCCGGATCTCCATTGTCGCTTTCACCCGCAAGCACCTGTCCGATGCTCTTGAAAGCGGACATAAATTATGTCACTATTTTAGGACAGAAACACTGGCACTCTACACTTAATAGCTAGTCTGGTGGCAATTGTGTTCATAATAAACCTTTTTTCTTCCTGAATTCTACAATCCCTCTTACGAAACAGAGCGACAATTGACTTAAAGTATAATGAGGGTAGCACTAAAGAAAATCCTGAGTTACAAACTTGCTGTGCACTAGTTTATATATAAGTGTTTAAATTGGGTATTTGCTAAGGAGACCTCAAATTTTTTTCCAGGTAATTTACCGGAATTCAAGTGCTCTTAGCAGAACCAGGGACTCATTGACGTGGAGTTGTCGAGATGAGAAAAAAACGTAATACAACGAGAGATGAGAAATCGATAATAATTGATGATCGGCCAGATCCAAATCCTGGGATGATGGGAAATCTTAAAATACTCCACATTGGGGATTTCATTCTCCATGTTGTCGTTTATTATGATAACAACGTTTCTGAACCGGATTCAAAGGAATTTGGTATAACCGGAATAGCCAGGTTGGAGTTGGGGTGTGAAACAGAATCGACAATAGGTCGTGATTTTCATCTCATAGATCGTTCATTCAATCTTGTCGAGGCTCGACATATCATCGAAGTTGTCGATGTCGTAAGGTATCCTCAGACACAGATTAGTCTTCAAGATGCCATCCGTTATAAGCATGATGTGACGATCGGAGATACTATCACGCTGGCCACGATTATCAATAAGTCGGACATCCCGAATACCGCCAGATCACCAATACGGGCAAGGAGACCTGATTATGATATATTTAATCGCGGTATTTTAGTGAGTTTTCAAGCCAAAAAAATCGTCAAGCTCCCCGGAAAACATGGTGAAGGGAAGATTGTTGAGGGAAGGGCAGAATACCCGATAAAAGGGAGTAAGGTCAAACCGTTCAGAGTCCAAAAGAATGATTTTTCACTCCTGATTCATACCATCACCATCTCCCCAACACGTTCATACGCCAACATAACCGTTCAGCTCCCCCCATGTCTTTCTTCAAAGGATACCTGTGGGCCAGCTACTCTTGAACTGGGAAAGGTACAATTTTCACCAGATTGTGAACTCTATGTTGAAAAAAATGATTCTCCTTTTGGTCCATGGATTATCGGGGATCTTGGTCTTATAATTGAAGGAAATGGCTACATTGCTGATTTCTCCTCACAAGTAAGTCCCTTTCCCTATCTGTCCTCCTGGAAAGGCCTCTTTCTCTCAAAAGGCTCTGCGTCAGGAAAGGATATAGTGTATCCTGACTCCAATACCGGATATCTTACCGGGATGTACGGATTTGAACAGGGAATCGTTTCAGATCAAGGCTTCTCGGGCACCCTGAAACTGGAGAAGCCGGTAGTTTTTCGTCCGACAAATCCCTGGGGCTATACGGTCTCAGCTCATAAAGGATATATCCACATCGAAAAATGCAACGTCACAAAAGGACAGCTTGAAGAAGGCTCTGTATCCTGTCCAACTACATCGGTCATCAATTCCTCCACATCTGGTCCATTCAAAGCAGAATTTTCCGTTCTTGAGATTGGTTCCAATCTGGATCTCAAGGGGGCGGTCACCTTTTCCCCAGGCCCTTCCATGATTTGGGGAGAACTGACCAATCCCTCCAGCCAATTGTGGGCCTGGTCTTTGGAACCAACGGATGGATATTTTTATCTTCCCGCAGGACCGCGTTCTTCGTATTGCCCTGATACCGGTAATGGATTTGATGATTCTGGCATTGCTACCTCAACACTTCCTGCAATCCTGATCACCAACGGGATCTCCGGGATTAGCAGTGTTCATTTTAAAATGATCCGGGTGTATTCTGAAGACAGGCCAGGAGGTGCATTCCTTGAACCTCTTTCTTTCCCGTATACCAAGGGATGGATCCATATCGGGGCTTGCGGGATTGATGGTAGAATTAATATTGCAGAGATGGGGAATCCGAATGAAAACCTTGGGAATGTTATGCGGACTGGCTATGTAGGAAAGCAGCCTTTTAATGTCTCAATTACCCTGCAATCAGGGAGTAAAGAAACCTATCTCGCTTCATTCATCGCAAGCGCAGTCTATGATTCGTCGATGGAAGGGGTACTTACTATCCCGGGTGCATGTAACTTCACGTTACCATACTCAAAGATGATGGTCACATCCACCGCTGATTTCATGGGAGGGGATATCACACTTCCCTCCACGGGGGTTACGTTCGATTATTGGCAGCTGGGTCTGGTTCCAACAGGGTATCTCTCAAAGGCAGGGGTTCTCTCTGTCAGAACTGGCAGGGTTATCTTCACTGCTGCTGGTATACGTGAACCGATGCATTTCGACCAGCCGTTCAATCTCACATGGGGGGAGATATTTGCAAATGGAGATATCGGAGAATTTTTCTTTGACTTTAATTCACACAGCCAGAGGTTCGATAAAATATCCTTCACCACCGAGCGACTCATGCTTTCATCATACCATCCTGGTGCCACTGACGGGTATCTTGCCGTTGGGGGCACGGTTCATTTCAATTTTTTTAGCGGAAAATATGTGAATATCCGTGATTCCCGGTATGATATCGATCCCAATCCCCCATTCAATAAAAGGTATGTGACGATACCGAAGAGTGGAGAGGTCGGATGGCCTGCTACCGACCTCACCCTTCATGGAGAATGGAACAATTCCAGGGCAGTTTTTGATTTCCCTGATGCAACCACGTTCTATAATGAGCCCCTTCAGAATGGATTCAAAGGGGAGGGGCTCTCCCAAATTTTCTTTATTAAATCCCCTGAAATTGAATCTTCTCTAGAAATTCGTGATAATATTATTGATATTCGCATGCATGCTTCCGCAACCCATGATGTCGATTTCTCTTTTTCAAGATTCGGGGGGATTGCCGAACTCCACGGATGTATAAGAATTGAAGGCCCTCTCCTGAAACGAATCGCAATTCACGGGATGCTCGAAAAATCCTCCTCTTCGGGGACAGGGATCTTCGAACCTAAATCAGGACAGGAAGCGGAGATTATCACCTCGGTCACACCAACATCCTGCATTTATTACACATCCGGGAACTTTACGGCAAGTTATATGGCAAAAACAGTGGATCTGGCCGGTTCTCTCTTTCTGTCAGTAGATTACGAGAGAGAGGTGGCAGAAGGCCAGTTCCTGGGTCGTATTAATGCAGACCTCCTGGTGGGAGGATTATCAGGTGAAGGGCAAGTAACGTGGTATACAGGTCAGGACATGTACTTCTGCCAGGGCAGAATAAGCATGAGCATCTGTAGCTGGATTGGCGGGGCAGGAATGGAAGGAGGTATTTTCATTGGACAAGATGTCCCGAAGGCCAGTGCCTGGGTACTCCAGACCGGAACTGAACTGTATGGATGCACGGACAATGTCCTCCCCGAGACTCTTACCGGAGTCTTCGGATATGGTCGGTTATCCATGGGGTTCAATGCCTATATTTTTGGCGGGGGTCTTGAGCTGTATGTTGGAGTTGGCGTTTTCAATTCCTCCCCCTATGGCAGGGGAGGTATTCATCTCTACGGAGAGATCCTTGGGGGCCTTGTCTCAGTTGAGGGATGGGGTATGCTTACCATGATACCCGGGCCTCCCCCTTCCTTTGAGGGGAGCCTGAAACTCCGTGGTTGTGCGGCCTGGGTGTTCTGTAAATCGGTAACTCTCTCTGCCGGGTTTTCACAGAATGGATTCTACCTGGGGTGATGAAGATGACAAACAGTACAAAAGTCAACCTGACGTATGATATTCAGGCAACTTCTGGTATGGCACCAGGAGCTACCCCTGCGGTCGTCCTCCTTTGGACCCCCGTGGAGGGTGCAACAGGATATTACCTCTATCGGAAATTACAGGGAAACAGCAAGTCGATTCTCATCAATCCCAAACACCCTGTCCGGATGGTCCAAACCTGTCAGGAACTAGAGGCAATTATTCCAAAAGGTTCAGCAGAGTGGGAGATGCTCCGGCATGCCATCGGCAAGGTTGCCTTGGAAAAGGAATTTGCACCAAGCCTTGGGGGCACGACGAGTGTTGTCTTTCCAAATTATCCTATTGTTATTGACCCTATCTCAAAGATACCCTCAGGTGGAGTTGCTTCATCCATCAAGCAGCAGAGTTACGACCCATGTAAAGCCCTTGAAAGGGGGTTCACGTCTGAAGAACTGGAACTGTTCATTACCATGGCGAGTCTCAACCTCAAGATCCGTCTTGCTATGGGGCTGGGATATATTGATACCAATGTTGAGGAGGGCAGCACCTATGAATACTCCATTCGTGCAAGAATGCCAGGGGGGACCTTTCTCGAATCCGGAACAGCAGTCATCATCCTTGTTGACACAACACCTCCCGATCCCCCTTCTGGTATAGAGACCACAACTGGAGATGGCGAGGTTCTTGTCACCTGGAATCGGAACCCGGCCGCCTTTGGATACATCCTCGAACGGTCTCTGGATCCGAGCAATCCATTCAATCGGATACATGATGAGACGATCATGTACAGTATCTGGAAGGATCCAGAACTCATTGTTCAATCTGAACCTGAAAAACCAGGATTCCTCGATTTTCAGCGTTGGAATAGCGAGGGTCTTCCGGTCAGCCATGAGGTTCTGGGAATTGCCATTGAAGGGCCTTCAAATGGGATTTCTTATTATTATCGGGTTGCTTCCTGTACTATTTTTGGAGAGACTGGTCCCTGGAGCGCTCCTAAAGTGGCGATCCCTATCGATCTTACCCCGCCCCGGGCACCTGAGGAATTAACCGTTACCCCAACGGAATACCCTGACCGGGGACTTGCCGTTGCATGGCGGAAAGTGACAAGGGACGTACGGGGGCATCAGGAACTCGATAGTATTCATACGTATGAGGTGTTTCGGAGTGACAAGCGGGAATCTCTCGAGGATCCTGACAGCCTGGGGAATACCCCGGTGTATAGTCTCTCAATCAATCCTCTTGCTCCCCAAATCTGTACTCTCTCCTGGATTGATACGAGCAGTGAGATATTCCCCCTCTATGGGGAGCAGGATTTCTACTATCGGGTGAGATGCATCGATGCAGCAAATAACAAAGGTGCTCTCTCAGCGATAATTTCTGGCAGGCTGCCCGATATCACTCCCCCAGGCCCCACCACGGTAATAAAAACAGTGGGGCATCCTGATTCAATTGAGCTGTTCTGGGACCAGAACCCTGAGCCTGATCTTGCCGGGTACCAGATCTATCGGAGTATTTGTAATAAGGGGGAGTTTTACGCCCCGACGAAGTCATATGATATTATCGTGCAGAAAAAAAAGGGTTGTGATTTTGGCCTTGTCGGAGAAACGCTCCTGAAAGAGCCGAATGGACCCGGACTGAATCAGGAATGCACCTCCTATAGAGATACCTCCGTTCCTAAAGACTCCCCGGTCTGTTATGCATACTGGGTTCGGGCTTTTGATCAGGCAAGGAACCTGTATCAGGGTAGTGGAGGATGCCCGGCATCCAAAAATGAGTACAAGTGCGGACGGATCGTGGAAGGGATCTCTCCACCGTATCCGGTGATAACGGGTCTGTGTGCCGAGCACAGGGCTGTAGTCATTTCATGGGCAGCATCACCCGTCCAGGATCTCCGGGCGTTCCATATCTACCGGTCACGAAATGAGAACGAGGTGGGGGAGTTCGCTGGGTGTGTGCTGAGGGACGGTACGATATTCGGACAACGCTGGACTGGGACCACTCCGAAATGCGATGAAATCCCTGCAGAGGCAGGGCCTGAAGCGGTGATGGGAAGTTACAGGGATGAAAACCTGGATCCTCATGTCATTTATTGGTACCGGGTATCAGCGCTGGATTGGGTAGGAAACGAGAGTAATGGCGATGATCTTCTCAAGATCCCTGCGGTAAGCACGTTTACCTATACACGAGACCACCCCCAGATTCCTATCATCGCTTCGCTCTACCTGTCTTCCTCAGAGCAATGTGGAATTACCATCCATTGGAGTCCGCCCTTTGACAGTTCCGTGCATACTGGGTTCATTGTCTTCCGAAGTTCCTCAAAAAAAAGCAGTTACCGTCAGGTGTCCCCTCTTGTCAAGGACAATATGTATACTGATCTCTCCGCACCAAGAAATCGGGGGTTATGGTACAGGGTGCAGTCCATGGATATCCATGGCCTGTTATCTGCACCTTCCGAACCGGTATTCTGTCACTATAAGGAGGCGCAATCATGAAAGGTACCACCATAGAAACCGGGATGGGGGGTTGGTGAGGTATGTCATCTACGCCGTTTGATCCCAAAGTTGATGGATGGTCTTTCAAGAACTTTACCGGAGGCAACTTCACATGGGATCTTTTCAGAAAAACCTACCTTGGTGTCAATCCGACTGAAAATTCAGCAGAAGCACCGCTTGATTGTGCATACTACGAGCTATTCCAGCAGATGGCTTCCGGAGGTAATTGTGGAGGGATGTCGCTTCTTGCGCTGGCCCTTTATAAATTTGGCGGATTCATGGGATTTTGTTCCCCAGCAATTTTCTATTCCGGTGATGCACTTGGAGGGAAAGGGCCGGATGATGAAAATCTGCGTACATCTATCAATATTCTTCAAGCCCGACAGTTCAATGAGGGAGGAATACGAAATTTCCTTGATCTTATAAAAGGATCCAACCTCAATAATGCACTATATGCCTGGACCAGAGCACAGGAACTAATTGCAGAGGGAGATTTACCTGTTCTCTCAATTGCTGCCACTTTTTATGGTACACAGGCTCATACGCTGATCCCCTATGCATTCGGAACAAGCGGTTCTGAAAAATACATGTACTTATGGGATCCCAATAATCCCTACAACCCGGATCCCTATCATAATAAAGATGGTAATCACTATGATCCTCCCTGGGCACCTCTCAATGCCAGAATGAGAATATGGGATGAGGAGGGCTGGGAGTACTGGTCATCGACATTTGACTGGATTGGTCCTGGTGAAACTGATTTCGAGGATAAAAGATTGCATTTCGAGGGTTCGGGTTCAGGATGGTGTTTTGTTGTCCCTCTGTCCAAGATACTCCAGAAAAGCCGCCATCCCCTCTCGGTTGGGTTGGCTGTCACTGGAGTGATGACCATATTTGTTACAGGGACGGGGGCCGTCAGGCAGATTACAGATGGCCAGGGACGTCGTTTATACAAGACGGATGCAGATGTGCATGTCTCGATGAGTGATTTTGAGACGGATGAAAAACTCCGCCTTCCGGCATGCGGGAGATGGCCCTGGATGGGATCTGCAGATGATGGCACTCCCCTTCCCGAGGTCTACTTCTTTGATCGACCAGGGGTTCCTGACCCGATCCTGACGATCAGTCTTTCGGGAACTGATTATCATACAGTTTATGGCACCGGATCAGATCTTATTGATATTCGAATCGGATCAGAATCAAGGAGCAATGAATTCCTGACACTATCGAATGTTACCACCCCTCTCCAGTCGGTTCGTGTCGATACCACAACAAAAAAGCGGTCCCTCACGATCCGCCAGACAAGGATAGGGTCGGATAGTTCCGCCTGGAGGACCTTTGAGATACGAAACCTGGAACTTGGGAAGAGGAGAAATGTGACAATCGATGTATTGGATAATTTCCAGTCTGTGCTTGTTTCTGGTCTTGATCACGGAATATCATTTGATCTCAAGATGGAGACCCGGAAAGGAAAGAAGCTGGTCCAGCGGGATCTCCCCAGTCTCTCCACCAAATCAAAAAAGATCCTGTCAATACGTCCCGTTGATTGGAGTAACCTCAGAAAAACAGCAATAGAAGAAACAATGCACCCGGACCCCAGGCTCAAGTGAATCTGGAGGGGATAGATTCCTTCCTCCACGATTGGAAAGGTACGATCATCCTCGTCTGGAATATCTCCCTTTTTTCCAGGACGCCTTCGATCTTCTTTCCTTGCACCGTAAGGACCTTTTCTGCAGTACGATCGGCAGCCGTGTTGCACCCCTTGCTCTTTTCCCTGACAGTTCAATGGAATCCGGGACGGGTTATCACAAGGAACCTGCCGCTCCAATGTATGATCCTTCGTGCGAATGGTCAAGGGAGGAGGTTCAAAAAAAGTATCATCGATCGCGATTCCTCTCCTTCTTACCTCTCTCCAAAAGGAAGAGCAATACCATACAAGGAGGAACAATACCATGAGACAATTTCTTTCTCTTTTCCTGGTCGTCGCCGCTGTTATCATGGGAATATCGGCTGCGGATACCGCAAAAGAGTTCCTGGCGTGGATTTTACCCTTGTTGATATCCTGGGCACAGATGCCTGATATCAGTGCCCTTATCAACAAGGTTTCGGTAAAGGGAAACAGCCTTATCTGACGGCCGGACCTTTCCAAGCCACCGCACATTCTTTTTTCGCACCTGCTCAGATCACATCTCTGGCAGTCCCGTCGGTCTCTGGAACGCTGCTCGCACCTATCAGGGTGCTGATGGTGTTGTGCAGAAGAGAAAAGGGAGGATACCAAAGATTTATGCCCACTCATTCTTTAAAGGAGGGTGTGGATGCACTTCGATGAACATAGCGCTCTTTCTTGCCGGGTTATGTATCGCATTAACTGCAGCTGCACTCCTCTTTTTTGATATCATTGAGCCCGGACTTGCCGCAGTGATCGGTATCGTGGGCATCGGACTGATTGGCGCATCAGGTATGTCGCACATCAGGCGGCTGTAAGGAGAGGGGCTATCCCATGATCCCCGGGTGCCGGGTATGGAATGACGATCTCGAATTCGGACAGTGATGGAGAGGATAGGTGATGATTAATTCTAAATACTTGAAAACATTAAAAGGCCCATATAACTGATAGGGGATAAAATTCAATGGTCCGATACTACATTAAAATTGGAAACTGCCTTGGCTTCAATCATGAACATATTATTGAGGTCACTCCAATTGATGTCATAATTAAAGGGGAAGAAGAGGCAAAAAAAGAGGCTTCCAAAAAGGACGAGACTCCCCAAAAAGAGGAGGAGAATCCTTTTGATAAGAATAAATTCTATACAACAGTGTATGATTGTCGAAGTAAAGGAAAGACGGTGTTGGCAACCTTTAAGGGAGATCAAGTTTATCGCGATGATAACCCCCCTGACCCTTTACCTGTGGTTACCGACGTTCGTGAGCTAACAGAGGGAGATGATCTTGATTGGTTAACACATCATAGAGAGCAACAGCAAGGGCTAAGTGCGCACTTTATTCAAAAAGCTGAAGGCTATCAGAATCTATGGACCGCTGTATTTACGATTTATACAGGGGTCCTCGTGCTCTTCGGATTCATGGAGGCTGGAGGAAGCACCTTAACTCAGTTAGAATGGTATCTGAAAGCTCTTTTCCTGTTGCCAATCCTCGCCTGGATCGCTGGAATTTACTTCTTTTTTAAGGTTTTTGAACCTACTGTAGGAAAAATGACTCCCAATTCCCCCGCTGAAATCCGGGAAAATTATACTACAGCAAACGTAGCAAAGGCGAATAATTATCGCCGGGGAATAGCTTGTTTCTCAGTTGGCATCCTTTTTATCGCAGTTGCACTTATTGGGGGGATATTTTTCACATCCCATTCTGACACACCAGGGGAAAACGTCATATTTATCATCAAGGATGAGTTCGTGGAGAAGGTACAGGAAATTCCCATCAGTATGATTCCAGAAACCAATATGACCACTGTTGTTCAGCTCTACAACACAACGGAATCAGGGTATCGGATTGGGCTGGAGGGGGGAACTATTGTAGAATTGGATAAAAATTGGGTCACGAATATCATCCGGGTTTCAAACACCACCGAGCAAGGCAGTCAAGCCGCATAACTAAGGGGGATAGACGACAATCCTATTAGTCCCTTTTTAAGCGGTCTTACTCCTCCCCTTTCCAGAGGAGGGGGATAATTACGCTCCTGACCATCCTGTCCGTTGCCTTTTATTCGAATGTAAAGGTCTGGAAGGAGGACGGGCCGGATTGTATGAACCTTTTTCGCGTTAGGTCCGGATCACAGGCCCGACTCCGCAAGAAACCCGGAGAGAAGATCGGCGATCCCGGAATTGTTCAGAACCGAAGAGGGAACGTGCGTGTTGCCGCGGATGCCATGTCGGGCAGGTGAACGAGGCGGGCTTTGACCTCCCTCCCGGTTTGCTGCTTCCCCCCAGCGTCGTGCCATTGCAAGCTGTTTCACCATCAGCGGATCAATCATTGAACACCCTTTACCAAGGGTGAGAATCATAGCAATGGTAGTGGAAATGTGTGGAATCAGGGCAAACGAGTGCTGAGGAAAGAGAATGGAATCCACACGGATGCTTTCCCACTATTTTTGAAAAAGGATCAGTTCAGGGTTCATTGCGGAACACCAATGCAACAACTCGAAGCGGTGAGAGAGTTAAAACCCTTATCTCCTCCCGTCACGAAAGGTTGTTATTACCCAACGTAGGAAAAGGAGTTTGTGACAGTGGACATCCCACGTATCTTCACCATAACTGAAAGTGCTCACCGCATCCATAACCCGTTCACCCCGGAACATCTCGCCACGCTCGGCGCAGCGTTGCGCCTGGAACCGGGGGCTCGTCTGCTCGACCTCGGCTGCGGTTCGGGCGAGATGCTCTGCACCTGGGCACGCGATTACGGAATCATTGGCGTCGGCATCGACATGAGCCAGTTGTTCACCGGGCAGGCGAAACGCCGCGCTGAAGAGCTCGGAGNNTCATCCACGGCGACGCTGCCGGCTATGTCGCTGACGAAAAGGTCGATGTGGCAGCCTGTCTCGGTGCCACGTGGATCGGAGGGGGAGCCGCCGGGACCATCGAGCTTCTGGCAAAGAGTCTCCGCCCCGGAGGAATCATCCTCATCGGCGAGCCCTACTGGCGGCAGGTACCCCCGACAGAAGACGTTGCCAGGGAATGCGAAGCCAGTTCTCTCTCCGACTTTCTCCTGCTGCCAGACCTTCTCGCGTCGTTCGGCGACCTCGACTACGATGTTGTGGAGATGGTTCTGGCCGACCAGGGGAGCTGGGACCGGTACGAAGCGGCCAAGTGGCTCACCATGCGCCGATGGCTCGATGCGAATCCCGACGACGACTTTGCAAAAGAGGTTCGTGCCAGACTGACTTCGGAACCACAACGCTACGCTGCGTACACGCGTGAATACCTTGGATGGGGGGTGTTCGCGCTGATGGCACGGTGAGGCCGCGGAGATATCCGACGGATTGTCAACGGCTGGGACGGCTGGGCAACCCTCCCCCGATGAAACCTTTCGGTGAAAAAAGGAAACAGGCTATTCCACGACCTCTTCCTTTTTACTTTTCCGGAAGCATGCGGGAAGGACCCGGAGAAATTTCCAATGAAGCAGGAGATGCAGGATGACGATGATGGAAAAGATAATTCCCCACCGATCGTGCATCGTTATCCATATCTGCCGGGAGAGGCCCATAAAGACCGCCTGACCGCTGAATCTCCCCCCTTCCGGAAGGAACCAGAAGAGCACCACTCCTGAGAGAAGGGTGGGGATGAATGCGATGACCATGATGATGTCCACGATGGCATTGATCGTTACTTTTCTCATAGAATCACGTAGGATGGTGATAGATGGGATCCGATATTAATGAGATCGAAAATATCCTTCCCGGAGACTATCACCGGTTACCATCATCGTGTCGGGATATCCGTCTCCACCAGGGGAGGTAGTGTATCCTGTTGTGAAGTGGGAGAGGGGGATTTGAATATCTGTTCGAGAGGGCGTGATTATCTCCACCCGCTTCAGTCCATGCCTCCGGCCATGCATCCCGGGAAGACCGGACCTGGGGTATCGACTCAATTGATGTGATCGTATCATTCCCATTCATATCACCGGCCACCCGCGAACATCGGCGCAAAAGTCCGACTCCCTCAGCCCGAAAGTACCGATGAGAAAACCAGCCTGGGAACGGTCAGACTTCCATTCCCCTGGTTATACAACAGGATCGGTGAACCCCACCCAGCGTTCACATTGTAATCGGGCATCATCACGTTCGCACTTAAATTTTCGACAGAACAGAATTTTCCCCTCGTCATCTTCACGGAGAAAAATTTGTCGATACTCACACCCTGTGCATGGGTTCATACGGTAAGCCCCCTCGCTCCTCTTGGGGAGCATTGTTTCTTCAGTCTCCCCCATTCCACATACATTCTCAGGGTATTATTTTTGACTGAGTATCAGCTGCCTGGCCGGTCATCCATGCTGACAGAGAAGTCTGGCCTTCGGGTGCAACGGGTATCATCTTAAAAAAATAGCAATGTTCTTTCACTATTTCAGCACTTATTCCCTTTCAGGGGATATCCCTGCTCATAGCAACGCATTGGACCACCAGGTTGCCTGTCGAAGCAACGGATCACCACTTCCGGTGATGTGGGACTTCACTTTCTCCCTGCCTATACCGCGATGCCATATCCTTGAGCATCTCACCTCGTATCATGGAAGAGACGCACTGGTGTAGCCGGGAGAACAGGCTTGAAAATTTTGGGATGATACCGATCGCCCTTCTCCCCTGCAAACGGGAGGCCTGCGAGCAGTGGGAAGACGGGCCGATGAAACGATGTGTTCATCTGGTCAAGGTAGAGAGGGGAAGGCGGATCTAGGATGCACCGATGCCATGGCCGATGACAACTCACCCCCATGGGTTCCAGCGGACTGGCTGAATAGCAACACGAATCCGGGTGAAGTGTTCTCGCTATGGCAACGACCCGGATGCGTGCGTTGTCCTGGTGTTCATCCTCGAATGAAAAAGAGATGGCAGGGGCAAGTCAATCCAGGCAT
>MTKZ01027503.1_pt1 | contig 14123 bp, 14 predicted proteins | sample 1042781 | NCBI WGS metagenome assembly MTKZ01 (sample SAMN06212207, study PRJNA360539) | anaerobic digester metagenome | biome: Wastewater treatment plant; material: sludge; isolation source: anaerobic digester fed with sludge from wastewater treatment plant | place: Denmark: WWTP Viborg ...
TCGACCCGACGAATCCTGAAGCTGTTTGGCCTTTGAATGCAGATAGGTCGTATGCAGGAGCAATAACAATAAGACAAGCTGTAACTCACTCGAAAAATACGATTGCCGTTATGGTTTGGAATGATGTTGGCGGAGATACAGCTCTTTGGTTCCTCGCTCAAGAAGGAATTGACAGAACTAGCGAGGGTGCTTACCCTGCTCAAGCTATTGGCGCCTTTACAACAGGTATGACCCCACTTGAGATGTGCGGAGCATATTCAACTCTTGCTTCTGGCGGAATATATACTGAACCATATGCTTACACTAAGGTACTCGACAATGATGGTAATGTAGTATTACAGAGTACTCCATCTAGTCATCGCGTTTTCTCAACTGAGACAACCTTCCTTATGAGTAGCATGCTTATGGACGTAATCACAAGCGGTACAGCTTCAGGAAACGCATCTCTAATTACCAATAGTGCTGGTCAAGTGATAGAGACTGCCGGCAAGACTGGTACTACTGATGATAACCTTGATAAGTGGTTCTGCGGTTATACTCCTTATTATTGCGCCGCTGTCTGGTATGGATACGATAACAGGCTTCGTCAAACAGTTATTCCTTCATGCGATAGAAGCAATGCTATTCGTATTTGGTACTATGTAATGAGCCGAATTCATGGCGATAATGATTCTATTGGTTTCCCTCGTCCTGACGACATTATCTCCGCTGAGGTATGCACTTCTGGATACTTCGCAACCGACGAATGCCGCGCAGCTAACTCTACCTATGAAGATTACTTCGTAGCCGGTAGCCCTTTGCTTCCCCCTGAAGGCGTAGTTTGCCCTGTTCATATTCCTACACCTACCCCGCCTCCTGAAGAAACTACTGGCGGAGTCTAGTTATTGGAGGTCACTTCTATGATTAATCAGACTATTTATGACATTCTCTCTCGAAAAAGCACTCGCTCTTTTGACAAGTCCCGCTCTGTGGAGCTCGAGGATCTTGAAGCAATTGTGCGTTGCGCATATGCAGCTCCGTCAGGCATGAATATTCAGCCTTGGCATTTCACTGTTGTGCAGGACAAAGAAATTCTTTATTCACTCTATACTGCCGTTCAAGAAATTCAAGGACGCGGTCCAGAGTATTGCTTCTACAACGCAGATACTCTTATTATCACCTCAACTGCCGCTGATGCTAAATTTGGAATTGCTGATTGTGCATGTGCCATTGAGAATATGTTTATCGCAGCAAATAGTCTTGGTATTGCATCCGTGTGGATCAACCAACTTTCAGATTTATCAACTAATAGAAAGTTTGCGCCATTAATGGAAAAACTAGATATACCTAAGACTGATGTGATTCGCGGATGTTGTGCTCTTGGATATGCTTCGGATTCTAGCGACAGTGAACCTACCCAGAAGAATTCCGAAGTAGTAAGTTGGTTCCTCAAGTAAGTCTATTTAAAAGAGTATTGCATGCAATACTTATTAGTTTGTTGCCGCGAAAAATGTTCCAACATCCTCTTGGTCAAGAATTCTCTCGAGGACTTGAGGGCTTGAACCTTCTGCAATTACGCCATTAATGCCCTTGGCCATAACCATTTGCATGGCACTAATCTTCGTATGCATACCGCCCGTTCCTAGTTTGGAGCCAGCTCCCTTGGCTATCTCCTCCATTTCGTCGGTAACCTGCTCTACGTAAGAAATACGCTTAGCTTTGTCGTTTAACTTTGGATCATCATCGTATAGTCCGTCAATATCCGAAAGTATTATCAGTAGATCAGCGTTGATAAGACAAGCAACATGAGCTGACAACGTATCATTATCGCCAAAAGTTCCATTATGAAGAATCTCAGCTGTTGATACCGAGTCATTCTCGTTAATAACAGGGATTATCCTCTTCTCAATTAGTGCCTCGATTGTATTCGTAACATTTACTCTGGTTAACTTATCAGTTAAGCCGTCTTTGGTAAGCAAAATCTGTCCGCACACATAAGAGTACTCCGCAAAGCTTCTGCTATATGCATTCATAAGTTCGCATTGGCCTACAGCTGCAATTGCTTGCTTGTCACGCATCGTAGTAGGTCTCTCTTCGAGATTAAGCACGCCTACTCCAACACCAATAGCACCAGAAGTAACAAGTAATACTTCTTTACCGCTATTCTGCAAGTCAGCCAAAGCACGACAAAGTCTATCTATATTTCCAAGGTTGATTCTACCATTCTCATAAGTAATCGTAGAAGTACCAACTTTTACTACTATTCTCTTTGCAAAATTAAGGGCTACTCTCGAGCCGCCGTAATAAGTCTCCATTGACTTGGCTTCACTCCTTTAATGTGGCATTGTGACATTGTGACATTTGCCCGTTAAGGATATACTTTTATTCACAAAAAAGCAAGGCTACAAGGCTTTTCGAGCAGAAAAAAGGGCTTCTCGAAAAAATCGAAAAGCCCCTAGTTATCAAGTTATATCTTCAGTTAAAGATTACTCAATGATTGTAGATACTGTACCAGCACCAACTGTATGACCACCCTCACGGATAGCGAACTTAAGTCCCTGCTCCATAGCGATAGGAGTAATAAGCTCAACAGTGATTGTTACGTGGTCACCAGGCATACACATTTCTGTTCCCTCAGGAAGATTTGCAACACCTGTAACGTCTGTTGTTCTGAAATAGAACTGTGGACGGTAACCGTTGAAGAATGGCTTATGACGTCCACCCTCATCAGCTGTCAAAACGTAAACTTGGCCTGTGAACTTTGTATGAGGTGTGATTGATCCTGGCTTAGAAAGAACCTGTCCACGCTCAACATCCTTACGCTCGATACCACGGAGAAGAGCACCGATGTTCTCTCCAGCCTCAGCGAATTCCATTGTCTTACGGAACATCTCAATAGAAGTAATTGTTGTGCTTCTTGATTCTTCAGCAAGACCAACGATCTCAGCAGCGTCACCAATCTTAATTGTTCCACGTTCTAGACGACCTGTAACAACAGTACCACGGCCTGTGATTGTAACTGCATCCTCGATAGGCATTAGGAATGGTCTATCTGTTGGACGCTCAGGTGTAGCGATGAATGAATCAACTGCTGCCATAAGCTCAAGAATTGGCGCATATGCAGGATCAGTAACATCTGTAGATGCGCACTCAAGTGCTGCAAGAGCAGAACCACGAATGATTGGTGTATCATCACCAGGGAATTCATACTGGTTCAATAGATCACGAATATCCATATCAACGAGCTCAAGAAGCTCTTCATCATCANNAGCATAGGACCATCAGAAGCGGAAACAACAAGGATAGCACCGTCCATCCGAGCAGCACCTGTAATCATGTTCTTGATATAGTCAGCATGGCCAGGGCAGTCTACGTGAGCATAGTGACGTGTTTCTGTATGATACTCAACGTGTGATGTGTTAATTGTGATACCACGAGCTTTTTCCTCTGGTGCACTGTCAATAGCACTATAATCTTCAAATTTAGCGCCGCCCTTAAATGCCAATACCTTTGTGATAGCAGCGGTAAGAGTAGTCTTGCCGTGATCAACGTGGCCGATAGTTCCGATGTTTACGTGTGGCTTACTACGTACAAATTTTTCCTTAGCCATTGTAAATTTTCCTCCTTAAGAAGTTAATTGTTTGTTTTCCGCCTCTCTCGCGATAAAGACTATTTTACGGGATTTCTCTCTTTCTTTCAAGGGTAGATACCCGTTCAAGCTTCTCGAGAAAGGCTTATGTTGCTTTTTGTTGTTAGTCAAAGTAGTTTCTATTTGAAAAACTATATTGATTATTTCTTTAGGACTGCTTCCATTACACTCTTTGGCGTCTCAGCAAAGTGGCTGATCTGCATTACGAATGTACCACGGCCCTGTGTAGAAGAACGAAGTGAAGTTGCATAGCCAAACATGTCAGCTAGTGGAACTTCTGAATGAATCTTCTGTGTTCCGTTATCTGGCTCAATAGTCTTGATTATACCACGACGTGAGTTCAAACCACCAATAACATCACCCATATACTCATCAGGTACCTCAACGTCTACCTTCATGATAGGCTCAAGCAAACATGGATCTGCCTTTGTCATACCAGCCTTGAATCCCATAGAACCTGCAATCTTAAATGCCATCTCAGATGAATCGACATCATGGAAGGAACCATCAAATACAGTTACCTTTATGTCAACTACAGGGAATCCGCCAAGTATACCAGCCTGCATAGCCTCTTGAATACCTGCATCTACAGGAGCAATGAACTCCTTAGGAATTGAACCACCAACAGTTGCGTTGACGAACTCATATCCCTTACCAGGCTCTTGTGGCTCAAGTCTTAGCCAGCAGTGACCATACTGTCCGTGACCACCGGACTGACGAACAAAACGTCCCTCAGCTTCAACAGCCTTACGGATTGTCTCCTTATAGGAAACTTGTGGTGCACCTACGTTAGCCTCAACCTTAAACTCACGGAACAAACGGTCAACAATGATATCAAGGTGAAGCTCACCCATACCTGCAATAATTGTTTGTCCTGTTTCTTGGTTAGTATAAGTACGGAATGTAGGATCTTCTTCAGCAAGCTTCTGAAGAGCAATGATCATCTTCTCTTGTGAAGCACGACTCTTAGGCTCAATAGCTACCTCGATAACAGGCTCTGGGAAATCCATAGACTCAAGAATAATTGGAGCCTTATCGTCACAAAGTGTGTCACCTGTAGTTGTGTCCTTAAGTCCAACAGCAGCAGCGATATCACCAGAGAATACCTCGGAGATTTCCTTACGTTCGTTGGCGTGCATTTGAAGAATACGACCAATACGCTCCTTCTTGTTCTTTGTAGAGTTTGTTACATAGGATCCTGCAAGCAGGACGCCTGAATAAACTCTAAAGAAGCATAACTTTCCTACAAAAGGGTCAGTCATAATCTTGAAAGCCAAAGCAGCGAATGGACCCTCATCGGATGCAGGACGTGCTTCAGTCTCTTCGGTATCAGGATTAACACCTTCGATAGCCTTAATGTCAAGAGGAGATGGCATGTAGTCAACAATTGCATCAAGCATCATCTGTACACCCTTATTTCTTAGGGATGTTCCGCAGATAACAGGAATGATTTTACAAGCACATGTTGCCTTACGAAGTGCTGCCTTAAGCTCATCGATTGTGATCTCTTCGCCGTCGAGGAACTTCATTGTGAGTTCATCGTCAGTCTCAGCGATCTTCTCTACCATTTCTTCTCTCTTAGCTTTGACGAGTTCAAGCATATCTTCAGGAACTTCACGATCCTCATAATCTCTTCCGTCATCGCCTGTATAAACCTCGGCACGAAGAGTCATTAGGTCAATAATACCTTGGAATGATTCTTCTTTACCAATTGGATACTGAATTGCAACAGCGTTACTCTTCAAACGTGACTCAATCATGTCAATTACGTGGAAGAAATCCGCGCCCATGATATCCATCTTGTTTACGTATACCATACGAGGTACGCCGTAATGCTCAGCTTGTCTCCAAACCGTTTCAGTCTGTGGCTCAACACCACCTCTAGCAGACATGACAGTAACAGCACCGTCAAGTACACGAAGGGAACGCTCTACCTCAACGGTGAAGTCAACGTGACCTGGTGTGTCTATGATGTTGATACGGTGATTTCTCCATGGAGCTGTTGTTGCAGCAGAAGTAATTGTAATACCTCTTTCCTGCTCTTGCTCCATCCAGTCCATCGTAGCGGCACCATCATGAACCTCTCCTATCTTACGGCTAATACCGGAATAGAAAAGAATTCTCTCGGTCGTTGTTGTTTTACCCGCGTCGATATGAGCCATGATGCCGATATTTCTTGTTTTGTCGAGTGGATACTCTCTTTGCATCTTAATGTGCTCCTTTTCGCGTAATTACCATCTGTAATGTGCAAATGCTCTGTTAGCATCAGCCATCTTGTGCATGTCTTCCTTCTTCTTGAATGCTCCGCCAGTTTCCTTGGATGCATCGATTAACTCTGCAGCCAAACGCTCCTTCATGGTGCGCTCACTTCTTGATCTAGCATATGCAGTAATCCAACGTAGACCTAAAGTCTGACGTCTTGCTGGACGTACTTCGATAGGTACTTGATAGTTAGCACCACCAACACGTCTAGCCTTACACTCTAGAGCAGGCATTACATTCTCAAGAGCCTTATAGAATACATCTAAAGGCTCGCTCCCTGTACGCTCTTTGATAATATCAAATGCGTCGTAGCAAATTTTCTGTGCTACACCCTTCTTGCCATCTAACATGATGTTNNACCTTAACATCCTTGTATAGTGGATCGGGTAACACTTGTCTTACTGGGATATTGCCCTTTCTTGGCACTTTACTTCCCTCCTTTATGATTCACAGTATTCTGAAACCATAGGTACTCACGTTTCAGTTGTTCTTTGGACCGTGTCGCGCTCTCAAGTAGCATGCCCCATAGACTGATACGAATGGTATATCTATGAACAATGTACTGATCACTTAATTTGTCCAATCTTTGCGAGAAGAATTACTTCTTAACCTTCGCAGCCTTCGGCTTCTTAGCACCATACTTAGAACGGCTCTGCATTCTGTTGGCTACACCAGCAGTATCAAGAGTACCTCTAACGATGTGGTAACGTACACCAGGAAGGTCTTTAACACGTCCGCCTCTGATAAGGACAACGGAGTGCTCCTGCAAGTTGTGTCCGATTCCCGGAATGTAAGCAGTTACTTCGTAGCCGTTAGTTAAACGAACACGAGCAACCTTACGCAAAGCTGAGTTAGGCTTCTTAGGAGTAGTTGTCTTTACGACTGTGCATACTCCACGCTTTTGAGGGGAGAAACTTTCTGTTTCTTTCTTCAAAAGAGTATTCATTCCAAACTGCAATGCCGGTGAAGCAGACTTGTAAGTTTTGGAATGTCTGCCGGACTTTACTAATTGATTGAACGTTGGCATCAATACATCTCCTTTCTTAATTATTGCAAACGCTACTCACATATTTGGCCCTTGAAAAAGAGCGCACAAAAAATGAGCAGTTCTCCGCCTGCGAGCATTAAGTATAGCACCAGTTGTTTTTGTTGTAAATAAATGTATACCTGAGTTTTGAAATTTTCTTTGCTCACTAGCCTTCTTAGAGCTAGAATATGGTGAATTCTAGATAGTTCAAAGAAAGAGGTGCAATATGAGCAGCAATCATTTTCCAACCATAGACTATGTCGATCTGATCGAAGATTTGAGAGAAGATTTGAATAAGAATATAATTAATGAATCTTCATTACTTTACATAGTTAGGCAAAAGGAATCCATTACTCTTGATTGTACCGAAGGTTCCTTTTATCCGATAGTTGATTTCTTCTATACTCAACCAGAGCTTGCATCGCCATTAACTCAGATGACAATAATCGATGCAAAGAAGTTATGCTATTCCAGTCTAGACGTGCTTAAGCAGATGGATAATTCAAATAATAGTGTTGAGACCTTCTCAGCATTTTGCTCAATCATCGCTTCCGACCTATCGGATTATACCAAGGGAAAAAGCAAGCGTAACGATGAGCATTGCTTCGTATTACTCACAAAAAGCACCGATACTTTACCTTCTCTTCCTATGATGGTATATCTCCAAGATGAAGCGATAAACCCTGTTCTTGAGACGGGTAAAGCTAAGGATATTTTGATTGAAATGCAAATTTGTTGTCCAGAGGAAAAATAGTGCGCTATTTTCCGTTTTTAAGTCAATTTGTCTATTCACATTCACGATTAACTTTTATATAATTCGAGGTAATTGTTTTATTTATTATTTTATTTATAAGGAGCGTGACTAAATGAAGGTGAACTTTACAGAGACTGTACTACGTGATGCCAATCAATCTTTGATCGCAACACGTTTGCCGTTCTCAGATTTTGAGGGGATACTTGAGACGCTTGATAACGCTGGATATTACTCTCTCGAGTGTTGGGGTGGAGCAACTTTTGACTCTTGCCTACGTTATTTAAATGAGGATCCATGGGAGAGGCTTCGTAAGATTAAAGCAAAGGTAAAGAAGACTCCTCTACAGATGCTTATTCGTGGTCAGAACATTCTTGGATATAAGCACTATCCAGACGATGTAGTTCGAATGTTTATTAGAAAGTCGGCTGAGAATGGAATGGACATCTTTAGGATTTTCGATGCTCTTAATGATTTCCGTAATATTCAGGTTGCTGTTGACGAGACTTTGAAGTGCGGCAAGCATGCGCAAGGTTGTATTTGCTATACAACTAGCCCTGTTCATACACTTGATAAGTACGCTTTGATGGGTAAAGAACTAGAAGATATGGGAGTTAAGTCCATTTGTGTTAAAGATATGGCCGGCATAATGGGCCCTACTGAAGCATATGACCTAATTAAGGCTCTCAAGTCTTCTGTTACGATTCCGGTATTCCTACACACACATGCTACAACAGGCCTTGGTCCTATGACATATATGAAGGCGGTTGAGGCTGGATGCGATGGCATCGATACCGCAATTTCTAACTTCTCCGGCGGTACGGCACAGCCTGCTACTGAGACAATGAAGTACGCACTAGAGCAACTTGGATATACCAATACGCTTGATTCTGCAAAGCTTAAAGAGATAAACGACTTTTTCGCTCCAGTCAAGAAGGAATTTCTTGATAGCGGAGCTCTAGATCCATATGTTCTTGGAACGAATACTGATGCTCTAGTGTACCAAGTTCCGGGCGGAATGCTTTCTAACTTGGTAGCTCAACTTAAGGCTCAGAACGCTTTCGACAAACTTGACGCAGTTCTTTCTGAAGTTCCTAACGTTCGTAAGGATTTGGGTTATCCTCCACTAGTTACTCCAATCAGTCAAATGGTAGGCGTTCAAGCAACAGCTAACGTTCTAGCTGGTGAGAGATATAAGAACATTTCTAAGGAAGTTAAGGCGTACTTGCGTGGTGAGTACGGAATGGCTCCTGGTGAAGTTGACTCTGACCTCGTCAAGAAAGTTGTTGGTGACGATTCAGTAATTACATGCCGTTTTGCGGATACTCTTGAGCCGGCTTTTGAGAAAGCAAAGGCCGAGATTGGGGCAAGAGCTAGAAGCGATGAGGATGTTCTTTCTTATATCGCATTCCCAACTTATGCTGAGAAGTACTTTGATTACCGTGATGAGAAGGAATCTAATACTGTCCACTACACTATTGTAAAGAAGGAGGACTGATTCTAGTTATGATGAACAACGTTGTTTTTATGCTAAACGCAGCTGGCGATAAGGTAAGCTCTCTACCAGAGGCTTTGGCCGTAGCCGGATTTACAATTGCTGTCGTTTTCGCTATTCTGATTCTCATTTATTTCTGCATCGTCTTCTTTTCTAAACTTATTAATATATTTGAGAAGCAACTTAAGGCTAGTGACGCAAAAAAAGTGGCTAAGAAGACTAGTATAGCGACAATAGATAAGAAGGAAGCAAGCACAGAACATGCAAATAAAACTTCCGAAGATAATTTTTCTTCAGGGTCTCTTAAGCTAAAGAATTGCGACGAGAAAACGGCTGCAATGATTATGGCTATATTAAGTGACGAGACCAAAATTCCTTTATCGGAACTCGTCTTCAAATCAATCACTCTAGTAGAGAAGAAATAAGGAGATACTACCTATGATATACACAGTTACTATCAATGACAAGCAATATGAAGTTGAGGTAGAGAAGGGCAAAGCGAACCTTATAAGGACTACTCCTGTAGCTACTCAAGCTGCACCTGTAGTTGCCGCTCCTCAAACTGCTCCGGCTGCTTCCGTTGCCGCTCCAGCTACACCTGCTGATGCTATTGCTTCTGGTTCTCGCATTGATGCACCTATGCCAGGAACAATCCTATCAGTTAAGGTTGCTGTTGGTGATAAGGTCAAGGAGGGTACTTTACTTGTTATCCTCGAAGCTATGAAGATGGAAAATGAGATTTATGCACCATGTGACGGTACTGTTGCACAAATTCTTACAACAAAGGGAGCCACTGTTAACACTGGTGACGCTCTAGTTGTCTTCTCATAATAAGGAGGCAAAAAGTGTTTATTGACGCATTATTGAATTTATGGGAGTCCTCCGGACTAGCCAATATGGATTGGCGTAATCTTGTAATGATTTGTCTTTCCTTCTTATTAATATATCTTGCAATCGGAAAGAAATTCGAACCGCTCCTTCTATTACCTATTGCTTTCGGCATGCTATTAAGCAATCTTCCTATAGCTGACCTGTATCATCCAGAGATATTTGCTGGCGGACATGTTCATTGGGATTTGCTGGGCGGCTCTGACGCAAACTTAGCTGTTGGAATCCTAGATTTTATTTATCTAGGTGTAAAGCTTGGAATTTTTCCTTGCTTGATATTTATGGCAGTTGGTGCTATGACTGATTTCGGTCCACTTATTGCTAGACCTTCAAGTTTATTTATGGGTGCAGGTGCTCAATTCGGAATTTCTTTCGCATTCATCATTGCTTCCGTTCTCGGTTTCACTAGTAGTGAGGCAGCTTCTATCGCGATTATTGGTGGAGCTGATGGTCCAACTGCAATCTTCCTGACTACGCATCTTGCTCCACACTTGCTTCCTGCTATCGCAATCGCTGCTTATTCTTACATGGCTTTGATTCCATTCATTCAGCCTCATTTTATGAAACTTCTTACAACTAAGAAGCAACGTAAGATTAAGATGGAGCAGGTTCGTGTGGTTTCCAAGATTGAGCGTATTTGCTTTCCTGTAATTGTTACAGTAATTTGCACTCTTATTCTTCCTTCAGTTGGTGCGCTGATTGGAATGTTTATGCTTGGCAACATATTTAGAGAGTCTGGTGTAACTGAGAGACTAAGCGATACAGCTCAGAATGCTATGTGTAATACAGTAACAATCTTCCTAGGAACGACTGTAGGAGCAACGGCTGTTGGCGCTACATTCCTTAACATTAAAACAATTTACATTATTGGCCTTGGACTTCTAGCCTTCATCTTCTCTACTATTGGAGGCCTTCTACTTGGACAATTGATGTGCATTATTAGTAAGGGAAAAATCAATCCCCTTATTGGTTCTGCTGGAGTTTCCGCTGTTCCAATGGCTGCTCGTGTAGCTAACACTGTTGGTCAGAAAGCGAACCCAAGTAATTTCCTTCTCATGCATGCCATGGGACCTAACGTTGCTGGTGTAATTGGTTCTGCCGTAGCAGCTGGAGTTCTACTCGGTCTTTTCGGAGGCTAACAAGAACATTCTAGAATCGTTCAAATCAAAACCCTCTTTACTGGAAATCAGTAAGGAGGGCTTTTTGTATCTCGAAAAGAAAGGCCTCAAGTAGCAGTAGCCAATACTTGTGTTTTGTCTAACTGCATTACTCGCTAAACAATTACCTCAAGAAGTATACTAATCCGATGAAGTGGCAAATCGCTCCGAAATCCACACAGAAGTGGAATATCATGTGAGCAAATTTATACTTGCTACTAAAGAAAATCAAGCTCAACGTGTAGCAAATGCCGCCAGCAAGAACTAACCAAAAAGCAACTGGGTTTGTAGCATAAAACTTACCAAAGGAGAATACTATCAGCCAGCCCATAGCTAAGAAGAGGATGCAGGTGATGGCATAGCTGAGTTTTGTTTTAGAAAACATCAAGGACTTGATGATCGTGCCAGCGATGGCAAGTGCCCACTCAGCAATAAGGATTCCAAGACCTAGGCCGCCACCAATTACGCTAATGCAAATCGGAAAATATGTGCCTGCTATGGCAAAATAAATCATAATGTGGTCGATTTTATTCATTACACGCTTCTGTGGAGTATCGTGTTTCATCGAGTGGTAAATTGTCGACGCTAGGAACATAAGAAACATGCAAATCACAAATATTGAAATTCCAACGGTGTCAAGGACCTTAAAGCCTTCCGGCGCGTGAATATAAGCTCTTACAGCTGTGTACGGAAGCATACCGAGAAGGAACAAAGCCATGACTCCATGCGTAATGGAATTTCCAATCTCCTCGCCAAAGGTTTCTCTTGTCTTAATAATCCTTTTCTTAACAGCAAGCCTTTGCCCTTCAAACCAAGAGAGACTCTCAAGACCTTCTTCCATGGGATCCTTCGTGCTCGTGACGACCTTCTTGTCATCACTCTTGCTCATCAAACTGTGCCAAAACGATCTGTTGTTTGCCATTCTCTCATCTCCAAAAAGCTCTTATTTGTCTTATTCTACAAGCAAGAATAGAACAATGCAACAAATTCCTTGATTATCAAAGTAAAGAGTGGTCTCAAAAACTATAAATGTACTTAATAGGCGCCTTAAAGGTGAATTACTCCATCATCGTCTATTGGAGATGCAGGCTTAACGGGTGCATCCAAGACAATCGTATCAGAGTTCACTTCATTTGATGGAATAGCAGTCTGCTCTACTGGCTCAGACGCTATTGGAATGGAATCCGTCTCAATAGCTGGCGATGTAGTTGACGATGCGGTTGGCGATGTAGCTGGTGCAACAGTTGGTGCAACAGTTGGTGATGTAGTTGGTGCAAGAATTACGGTTCCAAGCGCTTCTGGAACACGAACTTCTCGAACTTGCCTAGAGTCTGAATCGCCTCCAGAAACTGTTGAATCCACAACGGCCGAGGTGCTAAGCATTTGATCATTATATGCATCTCGATAGAATCTAAATAACTTAACGATTGCATAAGTTGCAATGGAAAAAGGCATAATCATGAGAGACATTCCTTTTGCTGTGTTGGATCCAAGCAAACCTGACAAAGCTGCAAACGGAGCGTTCACCATTCCATAGACAGCCTCCCAGAAATAGCCAACGATTACAGCACCGATATTCGCCTTCGAACCTGACATCGAGACTAGTAAAGATGGCATGAACCATAAAGGAAGATAAGCTAGAAGACCATAGAAAGCAGAACCCAGCATCATCCAGAACTTCTTCTTGATAGCTGCAATAATAGGCAAAGCGAAAAGAACTAATAACGTATAAATTATGCTCATTGCCTTCTCGAAAACCGAGAACTCACGCAAAACGACACCATTATATGTAAAATACAAAGGAACGAAGCACACATATAAGAGTGCCACACAAATATATGATAGAAATACACAAGTAAAATAGTCTCTTCGCATATATTATTATTATCCTTCTTCAAGCGACAAGAAATCAAGCTGCCGTAATTGGCAGCTTGTTACATTGTATCATTAATTATTGTCCATTTCACATAAGCGTTCTTTTCGCGAATCCAAAAAGTAGCCTAAGATGTCAGCTATGAATAAACGACGCACCTGGCTCAAGCTCGCCAAGGTACTTGAAGCTAATCTTCTTGAGCTTCACGCCATTGCCTCCGAAATGAATACGTATAACACTATTCTTTGGATTGAAGTTTCCTATCATAGACTTCGAGTCGTCCTTGCCCTCGGTGCCATTCCAGGTGATTACTCCAACTGGAACACCTATATAGAAAATAGTCATTGGGATTTGTGCCAAAGGATTCAATTCGCTAGATGCTGTATAAATGATTTCATATTTGCCAGGCTTGTTGTTGATAATTCCGAAAGTAGTATCCTTACCGCGAGCTGTATCTTCCCCATTCACTTCAAATGAGAAATCACCATTCATCTCATAGTACATATCCGCCTTAGCAGGAACAGTATCGTCGAAGTAAGGGCATTTAAGGGAAGTCACCTTAGCGCCATTACCAATCATGCGATCCATAGCAGGTGTGTCTAGCACAAATTTCAATATGTTCTTCGCGCAACGCTGAAGCTCGGCTCTGGTAATCATATCATCGCGATTGGACTTAAGCATGTCGAAGCAATCAGAAATAGAGAGGCTTTCTCTTTCGCAAGAAGGGCAAACCATATAGAGATCGTTTTGTGATCTTGCCATTATTGAGTGCTCGAAACCCGTAGTACCTCCGGCCTCTTGAGGAACAATGTCAGCCCACCAATCGGACATGACTATTCCAGTGTATCCCCATTGCTGTCTCAGAACTACTGTATTCATCTCATAATTTGCGGAAGCGTAAACACCATTTACGATGTTGTATCCGGTCATAATGGATGTAAGCTTGCCATACTTAACTGCTATCTCGAAGCCGCGTAAATAAATCTCACGAAGCGCTCTCTCGGATACAACGCTATTCATACGTCTTCTTTGAGTCTCACGA
>MTKZ01006940.1_pt1 | contig 14108 bp, 11 predicted proteins | sample 1042781 | NCBI WGS metagenome assembly MTKZ01 (sample SAMN06212207, study PRJNA360539) | anaerobic digester metagenome | biome: Wastewater treatment plant; material: sludge; isolation source: anaerobic digester fed with sludge from wastewater treatment plant | place: Denmark: WWTP Viborg ...
TTCAAATCTCTCCTGCCCTGCAAGCCAAGTCCCCTACGGGGGACTGGGATGTAGCCGATTTCGCAGTTGTTGGTTTTTGCCGCTGAACTCTATTCTCCTGCCGGTTTTGCAGGGTTCTATGATGGGCATTGGATTCGTTGGATGTCCGATTCCCGCTAGTGCTCGCTCCTCCACTCAATCTGGGCCACCGGCGCGGACTACTCCGTGGGGCCTTCTCCCGCCTGAGTTGGGCCCCCTGAGACGGGCAGCCGGACCTGTCACCCTGCGGATAGCGCATCAGATCTACACCACTCGACGGGACTCAATCGAGTGAGTTTCCCGAGTGCTCGTTTCCTAACCCTGTCAAACGTTCCAACCCACCGAGACGGATGCTGATCTGGGCCATGTCTGAGCGCGGGCAAGTGGTGGTCGGGACCTTGGTTGCACGTTCATGACGGCTACAACATCAACCACGAATTCACACTGCGACTAACTGGCCAGAACTGGCAGCGCGGTGCACCTTGGCCATGGCGGTCACGACGTCGCTCGCGTCCTGCTCGCTTCCGAGCAGGGCCGAGTGGTGGAACAGCAGGGTTCGTTGTGCGTATTCTTGCGCACCGAAGAAGTTGCCCATGAAGCTGCGCATGCGTCGAGCAGGCGTCCAGATCGAGCCGTAGCGACGAAGGGTTTCTGGTCGGAACAGAACGTTTTTGAAGAGAGGTGCATCCGGAGGGTAAACGGGACGTTCGAGTTCTGCTGTGAGGGCGGCGGCAATGGTGGTGTTGTCGACTCCGGCAAACGCTCCAGGCCCGTATTGGAGTGCGTATTCGTAGATCGATCTCTGTGTCATCCCCTCGGGAACCGGAACTGCAACGACGGGAACGCCGCCGTCGGCAAGCCCTAGCTCGATAGCGCTGGCTTGGCCTTCGCGTTCGACGTGCTCAGCGTCGAGTAGTGGCAATCGGTCGAGAAGAATAGCTGCCGCGAATTCGGTCATTGTGCGATTGGCCCCAATCACATCGCCGGACTCGACAAGCTCCATGCGGCCGGAGCCGGATTCGGCGTAGCTGCGTGAGTCAGCGCGGAGCTGCTGGGCTCGTTCCCATTGCGCGTCATCATGGAGCAGAACTGCTCCACCCTCTCCAGCTGCCAGGACCTTGCCGCTCTGGAAGCTGAAAGTTCCAAGCGATCCCCAAGTACCTAGTCGGCGCCCTCTCCAGATCCCGCCATGTGCTTGAGCGGTGTCCTCGATCAGGGGGACTCCGGCTTTTCCGGCAACTTCGATCAGGGCAGCGAGGTCCGCCGCCGTGCAGGCCAGGTGCACACAGATGATCGCTCGGGTAGCGGACGAGAGCCGTTCTGAGACGGCAGAGGGGTCGAGGCAGCCAGTATCCCGGTCGACATCGGCCAGAATGGGCAGCGCGCCGACCCGAAGGACAGCGCTCGCGGTCGCCACCCAGGTCACTGCTGGCACAATCACTTCATCTCCAGGCCCGATGTCGAGCAGTTCCATTGCGACGGTTAGGGCCGTCGAGCCGTGGTCGAGGGCTATGGCTCGGGGCACGTCGTGGAAGTCGGCGAACGCTTCAGCAAACAGTCGCTCGCGAGCGACTTCGCCAGCGCCCGGCCAACTCAGGGTCCATCGCCGGGCGCGCAGCACCTCCAATACAGCGTCCTCGGTGCCAGCATCGAACCTCGGCCATGCTGGCCATGGCCGACCGTCGCGGACAGACCTGCCACCGTGTATTGCGAGCTCATTCATGTTCGTCCCCTTCTCATGGGCACCCCGGCGCCCCCACAACTAGTCAATGATGGCGAAGCAGTTCGGTCAAAGCGCAAATCTCTCCCCAACCGAGTAAGGAGCCTCAAGGCACCGGCACCGGTAGAAGCCGGGCGGGGCGCCCGGGTAGTGTCCTTGGACATGAACTTCTGGAAGGGAACGACGTGGTTTCCGGCTACAACCTAGCGACCGCTCACCACCAGGCGATACGCCAAAGAGCTCGTGGATCCAGCATCTGCAGCAGTGGCAAAGCAGATGTCTGAGTTGGCCTTTTCGGTGCCCTACTCGTCCGTGGGCTCTGTTTTCGGGTCAGAGGAAGTTGCAGCCGTCGCCGCCGTGCTGGAGTCAGGCGGTCCGCTGGCCGGTGGTCCGATCCGAGCGAAGTTCGAGTCGCGCCTGGCTGAGATCCTTGGCGTGCCCTACGCGTTCACCACGCCCAGTTGCAGCTCGGCCCTTGAGATCGCCACACAATTGCTCGACCTCCGGCCGGGCGCAGAGGTGATTGCTACGCCCCAAACGTATCAAGCGACGCTGTCGTCGCTCCTGGTCCGCACTGACGTGATCGTACGGTTCTGCGACGTTGATCCAGTTACCCTAAATGCTGACCCGGCGTCGGTCGCAGCTCTGGCAAACGACAAAACAGCGGCCATTTTCATTGTTCATTACGGCGGGTTGATGGCCGATGTGGAGGCAATTGCAACAGTGGCCCGGCAGTATGGTGCACTTTTAGTGGAGGACTGCGCGCACGCTATCGGTGCCGACCGCGGTGGCCGTGCTCCCGGGTCAGTCGGAGATTTGGGGTGTTTCTCCTTCCAGGGCACGAAGAATATATCGACCCTAGGTCAGGGTGGCCTCTTGACTTGCCGCGACCCGGATCTAGCGGCCCGGGTAGCGAGAGTGCGTGACTACGAACCCGATGCCACTTTCAGACCAGCGAGAGGGATGCCTCTCCACCCTTGGGCTGCCCCGACGTCGGGTGCCTTCGAACATGAAAAGAACGCGTTCACTCATGAATGTATAGATCTGCGTCACGGTGGGCATAACGGAGTAATGAGTGAGGCAGCGGCAGCGGTCGGACTAGTTCAATTGGATCGACTAGACCATCTTGTCAGCCGACGAGCGAATATCGCGGACGCGTTCGACCGAGGAATATCCCAAGTCGAGGGCATGCGGGTTCAGTCGGTGTCCCACGTTCACCGGCACGCACACCACCTCTACACCTGTTTCATCACGCCTGGCCCTGGCATCGATCGGGAAGGTGTTGCCACCGCCTTGCGACGGCGTGGCGTCGAGGTGGTGCTGCGCTACTTCCCGATACACCTCCTTCCAGAATGGCGTCGTCTGGGCCATGGGCCAGGTGAGTGCCCGGTTGCTGAGCGGGTTTGGTTTACCGAGCAAGTCAACCTTCCTTTGTACCCTTCGCTAACTGACGATCAGGTCGCTCTGGTTGTCGAGTCAGTCAGGGCCTCCGTTGAGGAACTTCGAGAATGATGGCCAGCGCACCTTTATTCGGACAGACGGAGGTGGAGAACTTCCGCACGTTGGGATACGCGGTAGCCCCTAAGGTGCTTGATCCGATCAAGATTCGGATCGCGCGGAAGGAGTGCGATCGACTGGCCGAGAACATTGTCAACGCTGCGCTGGTCGTAGGCGGCAAACACCCTCGCCTTCATGCCTGTCGTCGTGGAGATGAGGTTGTTCTCCTGAAGGTGTCGCCAATCTTCGATGCTTCGCCGATTCTCGCCGCTCTGGCGGATGACCGTCGGCTCGTCGCAGCCCTGCGGAACCTGTTGGCCGACGAACCGGCCATGATTGAGGAGAAGCTCATCTACAAGCAGAGTCTGCCTGGAGCGCCAGACGTGCACATTGATGTCGGTTCCGGAGGATTTCCGCTTCATACCGACTGGAATTTCTACCAAGCGGAGGGGTATCCCCGGGACACACTGTCAGTGGGGATAGCGATCGATGACTCGTGCCCAGCTAACGGGTGCCTTCGAGTTCTCCCGTCCTCTCATAAGACCGCATGGCCTGTCTTTTCAGACGGGCCTCCGTACGTGCGGCCCGAAGCTGTTCCGGCCGACCAAATGGTCGACGTTCCTCTGGCTGCTGGGGACGCTGTGGTGTTCACTTCGGCTCTAGTCCATTCGTCGAACGAGAACCTGTCCGTTCATCCCCGGCGAATGCTCATTCTGAGCTATGGCCCTGCAAGCTGTGTGGGTGATCCCGATCGGCGCAACGTCGGCTATCGACGAGCTGCGCAAGCGTTTGAGGATCGTCACCGTGACCTCGTCGCCACTGGCCGTGCCCCTCTCCGGTACCGCTTGGCGGTTGCTCAGGGGTCTGGGCCAGGAGAATCAGAGGAGGGAAAATGAGGGTGATGTCCATGAAGCCCGGGCACGACGGAGCGATTGCTGTTGTAGAGGACCATGACCTAGTGCTATGCGTTGAGCCCGAGAAGGGATCGGGGCGTCGTCATTCTTCCCTGACACCTTCAGCCTTGGCTGAGGTGGCGGACCAGGTAGGCGGGCTACCTGACGTGGTTGCTCTGGGTGGATGGAACGGCGAGATGGAGGATATCGAGGCGCTGCCGATCGGAGCAGGATATTCGGGTGTAGATGCGGTGAAGCGCGGACGTGGCCGCTTCTTTGGGCGGGAAGTGGTGACCTTTTCGTCGTCCCACGAGCGGTCACATATTATGATGGCGATCGGCATGGCTCCGTCGTACGCCGCCCCTATTCGCACCGTCCTGGTTTGGGAGGGCGATACTGGCGGATTCGTACTCGTCGGCCAAAATGGCGAGATTAAGGGGTCAATCCCGGTGATGTCTCAGCCGGGCGGGCGTTACTCACTGTTGTACGCCCTTGCGGACCCGACATTCCTCGATTCCGACGAAGAACCCCGGTTGTCTGACGCTGGCAAGCTCATGGCCCTGGCAGCGTATGGTGACGCATCCTCCGCCAGCGGCCGGAGTCAGGACGCAGTTGCGCAAATCCTTGCGCTCGATACGGTCTACGCTCAGCCAAAGTTGGCTCTCCGAGACTCGCCCTTGCACAACGCTGGTGTGGAGTCTGAAGAGGTGGTCAATGCTGCTGCCTTGCTTAGCCGGACGATCTTCGAGCAGTTCGCGGCAGCGGCCCGGCAATCGACTCCTGAGGGGAGCCCCCTCCTTATATCGGGTGGTTGCGGCCTCAACTGCGATTGGAATACGGCTTGGCACGCGTTGGGCCACCACTCCTCGGTCTTCGTGCCGCCCTGCCCCAACGATTCGGGATCGGCCATCGGCACTGCGGCTGACGCCCTACTGCACCTCACCGGCGAGCCTCGCATCACATGGGATGTCTATCGGGGACTCGACTTCTGGGACGACGGAGCGCCGACGGGCCGGTGGAAGGTCTCCAAGCTTGATTTGCCCGAGCTAGCTCGGGCCTTGGCGAGCGGGAGGATCGTTGCCTGGGTCCAGGGACGCTGGGAAATCGGGCCTCGGGCGTTGGGAAACCGTTCGATCCTCGCCGAGCCTTCGCTCCCCGCTACAAAGAATCGCCTGAATTTGATTAAGAAGCGAGAAGCCTTCCGACCTATCGCCCCCTGCTGCAGGGTCGAGGATCTTGGAGCGGCGTTCGTGGAGACGTTTGAGGACCCTCACATGCTCCACTTCCGACAGGTCAGAGAACTCCGCCTTGAGGCCATAGCCCACGTTGACGGATCAGCGCGTGTTCAGACTGTCTCGGCTGCCAACAATGTTCGCCTGCACGCGCTGCTAACGGCGGTTGCCGACGTGAGCGGTCTAGGCGTCTTGTGCAACACATCCCTCAACCGGCCCGGTCGCGGGTTCATAAATCGAATGTCCGACTTGGCTGCATTCTGCGATGAGGTCGGTATAGACGACTTCGTTGTAGGCGACAGCTGGTATCAGGCAGTTTGAACATGTGGACGCTGGGTATCAACTGGAGCTTCCACGATAGCGCTGCAGCTTTGGTGTGCGAGCGTGGCGAAGTGGTGGCGATGGTTGAGGAGGAACGGATCAGCCGCCATAAGCACGCCTGGGGAGAGCTGCCTGTGGGGTCGGTGCGCGCGTGTCTGGCCAGTAGGAGCCTTTGCTGGGCTGATATCGATGTGGTCGCTGTGGGTTGGGATCTTGCCCGCTTCGGGCCGTGGGGCGAGGAAGATACGGCAGATCTCTTCGCCCGACTTTCACAGGGTGCCAGTCGCAGACTGACGTTGCCCAGGTTGGAGCTGGTCGACCATCACCTGGCCCACGCTACTGTGGCGTTCCACGGGTCGGGATGGGATTCGGCGGGCGTTTTGGTTGCCGACGGCAGCGGTGAGCAGGCGAGCATTTCGGCCTACCATGGATCTCGTCGGACCGGGCTGCGCTTTCTTCGTGGGTGGGACAGACTCAGCTCGCTTGGTTCGCTCTACGAGGGAGCTACGAGAGCTGTCGGGTTTCGCCCGCTGGCAGGCGGCAAGTTAATGGGCCTGGCACCCTTCGGCTCTGGACGAGCCGAATCGTTGCTCGACATGGACGAGCTTTTGGCCGGGCAACCTTCAAAGCATCTCGATGGACTCTTTGCCACTGGCGCAGACGACGAGACTTGCATCGATGCTTGGAAGTGGCACATGATCGAGCGGTTCGGCCTGGTTACTCTAGACATGGACCACCTCCACGAGGACCCTGTAGCTCTGCGCATTGCGGCGAGTGCCCAACTGGCTATCGAGGACGCGATGGCGATACTCCACGCCGAAGTCCGGCGGATCACGGAGGAACCTGCGGTTTGCCTGGCCGGAGGCGTGGCCCTCAACTGTGTAGCCAATGGGCGGCTTCCTGAGCCCTTGTTCGTCCCGCCAATCGCGCATGATGCCGGGGTGGCACTGGGAGCTGCTTGGCACGTCGCACCGCCTCAGCGCCCCTCTGTAGTCTCGCCCTTCCTCGGCGTCGAGGTTCGAGTTGACAAGAGGACTTTGGAGGAGCGCAAATTGTCCGCCCGCCCATTCGAAGCGGCCGAGGTCTCCAGCCTGCTGGCATGTGGGGCAGTGGGCGCAGTGGCTAGCGGGCGGGCTGAAGTTGGACCACGCGCCCTCGGCCATCGGTCAATCATTGCCCGGCCCGCGCCTGCCGAGGTTCGTACGGCCCTCAACCTGCGGAAGGTTCGGGAACCCTGGCGCCCCCTTGCCCCGGTAGCCCGGAGCGGAGATAGCAGCGTTCTATGGCCGGACCAAGGGCTCCGGTCCCGATTTATGACGGGAGCCGTGTTGGTACCGGAGTCAGCTCGCGACCAGCTAGCGGCAACCGTCCACGTCGATGGGTCAACCCGCCCTCAGTCCCTTACGCCCGGCGACTCGCCAGTTGTCGAGGCTGTGCTCGCTGCCATGACCTCCGATGGTCTGCCACCCGTCCTCGTGAACACTTCTTTCAATGGGCGCGAGGAGCCGATTGTGAACACATTTACCGACGCCGTAGACGCTTTTCAGCGACTTGACCTTGACTTCCTCGTGGCGGATGAAGTCATCATCACACGCCAAGCTGACTCTGCGCTTTGAGCAAGAGTCCAGCTTCGGGAGCGCCGCTTCGTGTGTTGTTGGTCGAGCGACACCCTACCGGTGGGGTGTTCCAGTTTGCCTTCCTAATGGGCCTGGCCCTCGCGCGCAGGGGGCACCACGTCGAGCTTCTGACACCTCCCAGTCCAGAACGCACCTCCACCGAATCGAACCTAGTCCATGTCCCGATCTTGCCAAGGTGGGAACAAGGAGTTGTAGCGAGCCGCGATGGCATAGGTGCGTCAGCGGCAGCTTGGACCAGCTACGTGGTGGCGTGGGTGCGGATCGTGTGCTACGTGCGCCGCTCTCAACCCGATGTCGTTCAACTGGCTGACCTCCTACACCCCATTGACGCCGCGTTCTGCCTCGCACTGCGACTGTTGCGCGGCCGGGCAGGTCAACCAGTGCTGGTGGACATGGCCCACGACCCTGTGCCGCTTGACGAACGGGATGCTGACCGGCCGATATTCCGAACGTCCCGACTTTTGCGCTTCGCCCTCAAACGAGCATACGGCGCCATGGACGTGGTGCTCGTGCTTGGGCCCCGGACGCGAGCGCAACTTGAGGAGCGATACCAAGGGATCCGACGGGTGACAGTTATCCGGCACGGAGGTTATGACACCGAGTCAGCGGCAGCATTAGCCCCCGCTGATCGAACGCCCCCTACGGTCCTCTTCTTCGGCGGGTGGAGTAAGTACAAGGGGCTTTGGGGGTTGCTCGATGCTTTCGCAATCGTGCGTCGGCACCGGCCCGACGCACACCTCATCATGGCGGGCGAATCCGGGCCTGACATCGATGCTGCGGGGCTCGTCGCCAAAGCTCAGGAAATCGGGCACATCGAAATGGTCCGCCGATACGTGCCCCTCGCCGAAGTTGCACCTCTATTCGATCGCTCCCGGGTTTGTGTCGCGCCGTACCTTGCGGCCAAGCAGAGCGGCGTAGTTCACCTAGCCTTCAGCTTTGGGCGCCCGGTTGTAGCAACTGACGTTGGAGATCTGGGCGAAGTCGTTCGCACCGGAGAGACAGGAATCCTTGTGCCCCCTGCAGCGCCGAACGAACTAGCCCGAGCCCTTCTGTCCTTGCTCGACAACCCGGAGGAAGCCGTCCGCCTCGGGACTAACGCACGGCGCTGGGTCGAGGCGTTTTCGTCATGGGACGAAGTTGCCGTCCACCTTGAGTCCGTTTACCGAGAGGCGGTAGCGTCGAGGTGATCGTGATTGGCATCGGCGACCTCTTCGACGTAGTTGAGATCGAGGTCGGCTCGCGGTGTAATCGAAGGTGTTCTTACTGCCCGGTCGCAACCGATCCCCACCCGCCGGTTCCAGTCAGGATGTCGGACGAAATTTACGACACGCTCCTCGACCAGCTTGAGGCCATACAGTTTTCAGGTCGGTTGTCGTATCACTTTTACAACGAGCCATTGTTGCGCTTAGATCTGGAACTGCTGGCGGCAAGAGCTGCAGAATCCGTGCCGGGCGCTCTCCAAATCCTCTACACGAACGGCGACCGGCTCACCGATGAGCGCTACCAGGCCCTACGCCGCGCTGGGATCGACTACTTCGTAGTTACGCAGCACGACAACGATTCTTATGTCGACCGCCCATTCCAAACGGTCCAGACGGGCGAGGCCCTGGTTTTGACGAACCGGGGCGGTGTTGTCGATGGCCTACCGGAGCCAGCGACCCACGTCGGGACGCTCCCGTGTTATGCCCCGTCCGAGATGCTCATCGTAACCGTGACTGGAGATGTCGTCCTCTGCTACGAAGACGCACGCCGCGAGACAGTCATGGGCAATATCCTTCTGGAGACCATCGATGTGATCTGGAGGTCTGAACGTTTCTCGGCCCTCCGTCGGGCCTTAGCCCTAGGTAGACGTCAAGTTCTGCCAATGTGTCAATCCTGCTCCAATACGGCACATGTCGAGCCTGGAAGGTCCGTAGTTGACGAGCCGCTAGCGTTCGATCGTCGAGGTGGGCATATTGGCCGAGACGAACTTAAGGAGCGAGCGTCCTTGGCCCGGGTTGAGCTTTTGCGGAAACCGCCCCAGGGCCGATAGCGGCCCAGCGTCAATCAGCTCCGAGCCTGGTGGTCCCAGTTGCAGGGTGGACCTCCCTCCAGCTGGCGCTGTCGACTGGGGCGCCCCCAGCTCGTTGCCCGGTGTCACCAACCCGTGCTTGAATTGTTGCGAGACGAACGCACGTTGTTGGAGAAGCCCCCCACTTGATATCGGAGCGTGGGCTTGTGGGTGCAAGAGATCGGTTCGCCTCGGTCTAATAGTTGGTCCAGAAGCTTGTCGTCTTCGCCGGTCCCATTGGCGAGCTCAGCAGGAGTAAACCGCTCTGCAATCCCTACATCATTGAGGAGGCTGCGATCGAGAAGCCACTCTCCCATATCGACGGTGCGAAGCACCGCCGCGTCGTCGGCTTGGCCTGCTTGGTCTCGGAGGACGGGGGAGCCTGGCGCAGCGATCCCTTGTCGGACCCATTCGACAAAGTCAGAGCGACCGACTTCGTCGTCGGCGGCCCACGGCACTCTGGGATCGACGTACGGGCAGCCGCAGGGCCAGACGAGCGTTCGATGTGAGTGAACCGCCCTGTGACCGGTGCACTCAGCAACGTCGAGGAGCGACGCGAGGTGATTGGGATCCCACTCATTGTCATCGTCAAGGAAGGCGATCCATCGTCCCCTAGCTGTTGCTAGGGCACGAGCTCGCAGCGCTCCAACCCTGGCTACGCCGCCGACCTCGAATTGATCCCTGGGAACTGACAGAACTTCAATCCCTTGCACTGGATCCTCGTCGAGGTCCTGTAACGTCGCCTGGCAGTCGTCGACCACCACGAGATGTTGGAGCCGCACTGGGGTCGTTTGGGTGTCACGTGACTGCAGGGCTCGGCGTAGCAGCCTCGGGCGCCCTCGGGTGACAGTGACGACCGTGACGGTAGTGTCGGCTGTCGTCAAGTCTGAGGGCGGTGTGGTCGCAGCGTCACGGGTTGGCCTTCGGCGACCTTCCTGAACGGTGCGTCTGGAAGTAGCTCCCGGATGAGAGCGGCCGTGGTGAGCCGCATGGGTTGCAAGTCTGGCTCGATCAGATCTTCGTGATCGACATAGCGACTCTCGTAACACCAGGCGCATTCGATGCCAGACGCTGTGAGGGCATCGAAGCGATGCTCTCGATGGTCGTCGCGCAGGGATCGGTAGAGATCGCCATTCCAAATATCCATGAACCGATTGTCGAGAAGATTGCCGAAGATAGAGGCATCGTTGGCGATCAGATGGTCGCAGAATCCGACCCCGCCATCGTGCTGCACGAAGACATAAGACCAAGGGTGCAGACACTGGCTGAACCCACCGAGCGTGGTGCAGTCGCTGGCCAAGTTTGCGCCCAGCCGGAGTTCAACGCCCAGCTCGATGCTTCGAGCCCGTGCGCGCTCAAGCTGGGCGCGCAAGGCGTTGATGTTCGCTGGAAGTACCCCAACTACGGGTCCGCTATCACTCTCCTGGCTTAGCGGGTTGAGCAGGACCATTGGGATTCGGTACTGAGCGGCCAGCTCGACCAGCTCGACCAGCTCGTCCAGGAACTCATCGACCACAACAACGTTGAGATAGCAATCCTCGAAGCCGCCTCGCGCTAGTTGGGCGGTGCGGAGGGCGCCCAGATTGCGTAGGAAACGTTCGTGGCTTGCGCCCCGACGAGATTTCTCGTACGTGGCGGGCTGAGCGGCCTCGATCGAGATACCGACGCGAATGGGACGATCGCCAAGCTCCCGCCAGTAGGCGGCCGTGCGTACCGAGAGGTTGGTGAGGATTTTGGTAGTCACGCCAGCGGTTGCTAGCTCGTCAATGAGCGGGACAAGGCGGTTGTCGAGCGTCGACTCTCCGAATCCGCGTAGATCAACGACTTCGACGTAGGGGAACAGCTCGTCAGCCACACGCTCCAGTACTCCCTCGCTCATTGCCAAGCTACGGCCAGATAGGAGGACAGGTCTGCACATTGGGCAGGTCAGGTTGCATGCCCTAGTCAACTCCAGGAACAGCATCCGTGGGCGACTAAGCAGCGCAACTTCCTTGCGGGCTGCTTCATCGTGGTTAAGAACTGAATTCAGTGCGCGGGATTCAGTAGCTGACAGCGACACGGCAGCCCCTCTCGACAGCCTCCGCGGCTGCATCGGCGATGGCTAAGGCCGCGGATGCGTCGGCCGGACCTGGACTCGTGGTTCCTCCGTTAGCAGCTATGTTCAGGAAGGCCTTCACCTCGAGGGCGTACGCAGCGGCGAAACGGTCCTCGAAGCCTCTCCAGCGAGACTCGGCTCTTGCAGGTGCGTCGACGTGGTCTGGGGCGCACCTCTCACTGGCCCGCCCGAGAGTGACTACTCCACTCGGAAACGTGACTGCAGCGGAGGTGTCGTAGCTGCCGCAAGCGCGACTTCCTGAGATGACGGCCTCGGCGCCATCAGCGAGGCTTAACGCAACCACGGCCGTACCTAAACCCGACCTCGGAGGCAGCCCCAATCTGCTCCCATGGGCCGAAACCGACGCTACTGGCGACGGCGTCAGAAGGCGTAGCACATCGATGTCGTGGATCAGCATGTCGTGGAAAATGGAGCCCGCAGACTCCAAGAAGCCATTGCTCGGCGGAGTAGCGTCGCCGGATGCAAGCCGAAACAGGGTGGCCTGTTCGCCGTCGAGCCGCCGAGCTGCACATTTCTCAACCAAGGCGCCGTAGGCTGGGTCAAAGCGCCGCTGGAAGCCGACCTGAAGTGGCGTCTTAGCAGATAGAGCCTGAAGGGTACGGATATCCTGGACAGTCAAGGCAAGCGGTTTCTCGCAAAGCGTTGGAACCGAAGCGCCTAGCAGGGCCGACACAACATCGATGTGGGTGGGCGCCGGAGTGGCGACGATGGCAGCGTCGAGGCCACCGTCGATTGCAGCCACTAGATCCGGCGAATGAGTGAAGTAGCCTTGGAGGCGGGCTTGGGCGAGGCGGCTAGAGTCGGTTTCGACGATCACTATCTCGTCCACCCGCCCGTCTTGAGCCAGGGTGGCGGCATGGATCTCGCCCATGCGGCCGAACCCAACTACCGCGACCCTCATCTGCAATCCCGGACTAACGGTCGGCCAACTCTGAGGTGCATCTTCGTTCTTTCTATTCACAAGCTTGAGAGCTGAACGCCACGCAGGTTCATCCACAATATATCACTAAGGTTCAGCTTGAGGCGGTCCAGGCCGCCAGTGGCGGATACACCCCAAGCCGAACCAGACTGAATGGATGGATGAGGGAAGGCTGTCGAGGGCATTAGTGACGCACGGAATCGTCGGACCAACTGACTGGCGGCGGCTGCCTTCGACCGAGAATGTGGCCTTTCGCCTCCAGGCCGGAAGGTCTGCACTAGTAGTCCGTGCGTCGCCGCCCGGCCACCGCACCTTCGAAGAGGTGGTCGGCGAACTTGAGTGGGTCCGGGCACTTGGTGCGGCGGGAAACGACGTTCTGTCGGTCTCCAGCCTGGATCAGCCATTCCCAGTGGTGGACGGACAGGGACATCACTGGATTGTTGCGCTGTTCGAGTGGGTTCCAGGGTTGCCGCCTATCCCTGCATCGGTGGATTTTGGATACATCCGGCAGTGGGGGCGGCTTCTGGGAGAAATTCACCTGGTGGTGCCCGCTTCTGGCGTCAGCCTGAAACGGGCGCGATGGCGCGAAACGGCGAACCTCGACACCACTCTGCTTGATGGGTGGACGCTCGTTGACCGTCAGGAGGTAGATGGCCTGCTTGCCGGGATTGTTTTGAAGGGAGAAGAGCGCTTACTCCATGGTGACCTTGGGCTGGCCAATCTGGCTGGCGATCCTAGCCGCCCGGTGGCCGTAGACTTTGACGACGCTTGCCTAGGACCAGTCGCCTACGATGTTGCTGCGGCGCTCTACGATCTTGTTGTTGATAACGGACCATTCATCAACCTGCAAGCTAGCGACGCTGCGTCCGCCTTTCTGCTTGGCTACGGTGGGCGTCGACCGTTAACTCAAAGTGACCTGCAGGACCTCGGCGAATTGTGGCCAGCACTCGTAGTGGAACGGTCGATTACAGCTCGACGGTTGGGCGTCGAGGACCCTGCCGCAGATCGGCGACTGGTTGCGCTTGTCCGTCATGGTCACCTCCCCCAACCCGTCATGGAGGTCGACCGGCTTATCCGCCGCCTGACGCTCTAGGCTCAACACGTGACGCTAAGCGCGGTCCTGGCTGAGAGGGGCGCAATTGACCCTGACCAGACGCCGATTGGTCCCCTCCACTAGCCGTTGTGCTGATGCATCGGTGAGGAACAGGCTGGTCCCAGCCTCGCTGTTTCGCGTATGGCGGGGCCAGAGCCGCCCTGACAGTGGACTCGCCGGATCTCACGAGACATCAGGCCTTGTCGATCACCCAAATTGTCTCGGTCGGCAGGCTCCCGGTGCGAACCGCCCAGCCCTCGCGTGCAGCCAATGTCCTCAGCTCGGGTCCGTATCGGTCGTCGAACCCGCTGCGACGTCCACCAAGTGTCCGCGTCGGAAAGGAAACGACGACCGATCTGACAGGGAGGTCTGCGACGAGCGTGAGCGCGGCACCCCGACTGCGGTTGTCGATACAGTGGTAAGTCTTCAGAAGAAGCGCAATGGCACCATCAATACTGGAGGCGTGGCTGAGAACGTCTTGGTGGCAGAATTCTGCGCACGGTTCGGACGTAGCCGTTGCGAATGCGCGTCCGAGTGCAACGAAGCGCTCGTTGAAATCGTATCCGACGTAGGGCGCCGAGGTCACTGCTCTAAGCCAAGGCAGGGTGAGGC
>MTKZ01029172.1_pt2 | contig 14096 bp, 13 predicted proteins | sample 1042781 | NCBI WGS metagenome assembly MTKZ01 (sample SAMN06212207, study PRJNA360539) | anaerobic digester metagenome | biome: Wastewater treatment plant; material: sludge; isolation source: anaerobic digester fed with sludge from wastewater treatment plant | place: Denmark: WWTP Viborg ...
GGAACCTTGTTCATCTCCCCCATGTCTCCCGTGTACGCGGGCATGATCATCGGGGAGAACGCGCGCCCCGGGGACCTCATCTGTAATCCCACCAAACGCAAAGCGTTAACCAACCATCGGGCATCAAATAAAGATCAGACGGTTACTTTCAACGTACCCCGCACCCTAACCCTTGACGCCGCCATTGAATGGATCGCACCTGATGAACTCGTCGAAGTGACACCGGCTGCGGTCCGTGTGCGCAAGGCCCTGCTGGATCACGAAAGCAGAAAGAAAGCGGAGCGGCGTCTCGCCGTGGCGGAAGGATGATAACTGTGCCGGGTCCGCGCCGGAGTAAGCCTTTCTCGGGTCTTGTGATATTTCCTCCGCGGCCAGGAGGTTATCCGATAATAACGCTTGACATTACTAACGCATTTCGTTGGTATAGGTCCATGGCAATACGATCGTTTAAGAGCGCCGATACCCGGAAATTCTTTTTGGGACAACGGGTCAGGTTGTTTGTGCATATTGAATCTGCCGCCATGCGTAAGTTGGCCATGCTGAACCGAGCCGCAGTGCTCGAAGACTTGCGTGTACCGCCGGGTAACCCTCTCGAATCTTTGTGCGGGGATCGGGCAGGACAGCATAGCATTCGCATTAACGACCGTTATCGTATCTGTTTCGTATGGACACCCGAAGGTCCGAAAGACGTTGAAATCGTTGACTATCATTGATGGAGAAATAGTATGCGAAAAGTTCCTTACCCTCACCCAGGCGGGATCCTGATGGAGGAGTTTCTCAAACCGATGGGAATCTCGCAATACCGTTTAGCGAAGGAAATTGGCGTACCGCAACGGCGCATCGGGGAAATTGTGGCGGGCAAGCGTGCCGTAACGACGGATACAGGTCTACGCCTCTCGCGATTTTTCGGGATGTCGGAGGATTTCTGGACGGGGCTGCAGTTGGATTATGATACAGCCAATACCAAAGATGCACTTGAAACTACCCTTGCCAACATTACGCCATGGGCGCAACGCAGCCACCCTGCACCTGTTTCGTCGTAAGATAAGGAAGAGGCCGGAACCCCCGGCAGAAAAGACAGAATCCAGGTCGGGACAACAAGGTGGGGTGAACCACCGGTTCGACCAGGTCCCATACACGGTTACTATATATCACCCCTGTCATTCTCGTAACAACGCATCCAGCACCTCTTCATGGTTGTTTAGAAATTGCTTTGTTACGACAAAATGCTCCGTATCCGTATAGTCAATTTTTTGAATGGTCTCATTTTCTAAAGAATAGATAATGGCGTTGGGATAGGCCATCAGAATGGGCGAATGGGTGGCGATAATGAACTGAGACGCATCCCGCACCAGGTCGTGCATGCGGGCCAGAAGGGCCAGTTGCCGGCTGGGGGAAAGGGCGGCCTCCGGTTCATCAAGAATATAAAGGCCATTCCCGAAGAAGCGTTCCATGACCAGGGCCATAAAGGATTCACCATGGGACAATTCATGCAGGGATTTTTCGCCTTAACCTTGCGCCCCAAGATGGTCAAATTCGGTTGCCACGTTATAGAAACTTTCCGCCCGCAAAAAGAATCCGTCCCGGGGACGCTTCAGCCCGCGTTGAACCGTAAGCGCTTCGTGAAGGGGGGAATGGCTTACCCGGGTTGAGAACCGGAAATTGCGCGAGCCGCCTTCGGCATTAAAGCCCATGGCTACGGCAATGGCTTCAAGCAGCGTAGATTTACCCGTTCCATTTTCCCCCACCAGAAAGGTCACCGAAGGGTGAAATACCAGGTCCTTCATATTGCGGCAAACCGGGAGGCAGTAGGGATATTCCTCGAATGAAGGAACTTTATCGTGGTTAATGCTGATACGAAGCAGATAATGTTTTGCGTCGAGATGTTTCATCTACCGCTCCCCGTTGCTGATGGAAAACTTCATCCGTCTAAATGTATCACAGAACCCCGTTAAATCGTAATTTAAAGGGGCTTGATTTTCAAAACCTGTGGTATAATATCTATGGAACGCAACGAGGTTCCGTGCGGCATCACCCGCATGAAAGTAGGTTGGGTAACTAAAGGAGACGTGCCACGCGGGGCATTGGAGCGTTTCCGTAAAAAGGCTGCGCCTACGACGGGAGTCGCGGCGACAGCTGGGGCCGAAACCCGGCGCGCCCTGCAAGTGTCCCCTGTTGGGACGGTGGCGTTGTAAGCGCCTTGAGAGCCAGTGCGGTCAAGTGCGCGCAGGAAAGGCCCGCGAAGGTGAGCCGTAATGGACAGGATGTGGCGGTTTGACGTGCGTATGTGGTGAAAAGGTTTTCCAACCCGCCGCAAGCCATTGCGGCTCTTTTGTTTCATCGCGCGAGGGCGGGGCGCAAGCACTGAAGCGACCGGCCAGGGACGAATAACGTGGGAACGTGTAATAATTCCAATCTACTCGGAAAAACTCAGCCCAAGAAATACTTCATGCCCGACGGCACCGTTTGAACTGTGTTCAAAGGGAACCGCAAGCGGCTCGCGACCATCTGGAGCAGAGCGACCCTGACGGGGACGTTGTATTCAAAGGCCGTGGCGATGGCGGCGGCTAATTCAGCACGTGACGCGCTGCGTCGCCAAAACAAGAACCCGGGGCAGCGAACATAAGACATTTCCATGTGCGCAATGCTGCCCTGAAAAAAAGTTCGGAACGCAGGGACTGTCGCAAGCGAGCGAAGCGAGACGGGACTGTCCCTGGCTTCCGAACAGACTTAAAGAACATAAACGACCAAAAGGACAGTAGAACGTTCTCCCGGGGGGGTGCGTACTTTACGTCCTTTAAGTCCTTTCGGTCCTTTCTTTTAAGAGGTTTTTTTTCGCGTTAACAGCCGTTTTTAGATTTACTTCTTGTGGATGCCTGACATCCGATTCACCAGATTTCCTGTCCGTTTTTGCGGGGTATTTTCAGAAGTTGGGGTTGTCTTGGGAAGATGTGCCAAAAAATAACAGGCAATTCCGCCTGCTGTCGCCCCGAACCTTTCCATGAATATCCCGTAGTGACTGCAGGATATTCATGGTATATACTATCCGCATGATACACCGCACGATTGATAGCAAACGCATTCAAACGGCCCTGAAGCGCAGCCGTATTGTGGCGTTGCTGGGACCGCGCCAATGCGGTAAGACAACTCTGGCGCAACACTTCGTTCCCGTGGAGTCGCTCAACTATTTTGACCTGGAGGACCCGGCTAGCCTTGCGCGTCTTTCCGAACCGGACACGGCATTACGCCCCCTCAAGGGGCTGATTGTGATAGACGAAATCCAGCGCCGTCCCGACCTGTTCCCTTTGTTGCGGGTCCTCGCCGACCGCAAGTCGCTTCGCGCACGTTTTCTCATCCTCGGAAGCGCCTCGCCGGACTTATTGAAACAATCCTCGGAAACCCTGGCCGGACACATGGAAACGGTGCCGCTCGAAGGCTTCCGCCTGGCCGATCTCGGCGCGGCGGCCCAGTCCCGCCATTGGCTGCGGGGCGGTTTTCCCTTATCCTACACGGCCCGTACCGAAACAGCCTCGCTCCTCTGGCGCCGTCAATTTCTGCAAAGCTTCCTGGAACGGGACCTGCCGCAGCTGGGCGTTACCATTCCTGCCGTAACCTTGCGGCGCTTCTGGAGTATGATTGCCCACTATCATGGCCAAACATGGAATGCCGCCGAACTTGCCCGGGCACTGGCCGTCAACGAGTCCACCGTGCGCCGCTATCTTGACCTGATGACCGGCGTGTTCATGATACGGCAGTTGCCGCCCTGGCATGAGAATCTCGGCAAACGTCAGGTCAAGGCGCCAAAAGTCTATGTGCGCGACAGCGGCCTGCTCCATGCGCTGCTGGGTATCGGCAGCCGGCGCGACCTGGAGCATCACCCCAAAGTGGGCGCCTCCTGGGAAGGATACGCCGTTGAAGAGGCGCTCAAGGCGCTGCAACCGGACGACGCCTATTACTGGGCCACCTACAATGGGGCGGAACTGGACCTCCTGCTGTTCAAGAAAGGTCGCCGCATCGGCGTGGAATGCAAGCGCGCGGACGCGCCCACGTTGACGCCGTCCATGCGTGTCGCAATGATCGATCTAAAACTGGATGAATTTTACGTGGTATACCCGGGCGAAAAACGGTACCCTCTCGCGGACAAGGTAACCGTGGTGCCCCTCGCGGAGTTTGCAGGAGTCCTATAATCTATTTTTGGACGCCTCATTTCCCGTGGTGACCGCAGGGGCAACATATTTTTGCCCGGATTTTTACGTGAGGTAACAGTAATCGAGTATACTGTCACCGGAACTCATATACAGAGGAAAACATTGCACCCTTTCGCGATTTCCTGTTAGTATGGTCGGTGAGGCGCCGGGGTGTTCCCAAAGGGGACGCCACGGGGTTGCCGCGTGTTTAAGGACGTGTATATTTATGAAAATTGCCATACTTGGAACCGGCTACCAGGGGCTGGTAACGGGCACCTGTTTCGCTGAAAACGGGCACCGTGTTATCTGCATGGACAGGAACGCGGAGCGCATCACGCTGTTGAAACAAGGCGTCACCCCCATTCATGAACCCGGGCTGGAAGAACTCATCATCCGCAACATGGAGGAAGATCGGCTTTCGTTCACCTCCAATCTTGCCGAGGCGGTCCGGGACAGCCTGATGATATTTTTATGCATAGGCACGCCCGCGGACGAGCAAGGGCGCACGGACCTGTCCGGCCTGTTCGAAGTGGTGCGCCAGATTGCCGGGGTCATGGACGGGTATCGCATTGTTGTAAACAAGTGCACCTGCCCGCCGGGCACCGCCGACGAAATCGAGGGGATCCTCCACGAACATACCGGGCATCCGGCCGATGTGGTGGTCAACCCTGATTTTATGAAGGAAGGTTCGGCGGTGGACGATTTTCTGCGCCCGGATCGGGTTATTATCGGCTGCCGGGAAATCCGCGTGAACGAGATCATGAAGGAAATGTACGGCCCTTTTCTGCGCACGGGCAAGCCGTTGCTGGTCATGAGCCCGCGCAGCGCCGAGATGGCCAAGTATGCCACCAACGTCATGCTGGCCGCGCGCATCTCCCTCATGAACCAGATGGCCGATATTTGCGAACATTATGACGCGGACATCGGCGAGGTGCGCGAGGCGGTGGGTTCCGATGCCCGTATCGGCCCGACCTTCCTCTTTCCGGGCATCGGTTTCGGCGGATCAGGGCTGCCCCGGGACCTCGCCGTCTGCGAACGCCTGGCAGGGGAAAACCATATTCCCCACGAACTGCTGACGGCCATCCGCACCGTTAATGAAAACCGCCGCGCGTGGTTTCTCCGGCAGATTCTCGATCATTATGGTGATACTATCCGCGAAAAACGGCTGACCCTGTGGGGCGCCAGTTTCAAAGCACGCACGGACGATGTGCGCGGTGCCCCTGCCCTGTACATTATCGACGGATTGTGCCGGGCGGGCGCAGCCGTGACGGTGTACGACCCGGTCGCAGCCGGGAAACTGGGCGAGCGCTACGGAGACTCCATCACCATCGCCTCCAAATATTATCCCGCGCTCGAGGGCGCGGACGGGCTGATTATCATGACCGAGTGGAACGAGTTCCGGCGTCCCGACTATGCGCGCATGGGAGAACTGATGCGCGAAAAAGTGATTTTTGACGGGCGCAACCTGTATACGCCCGCCATTATGCAATCCCATGGGTTCCGTTACTACAGCATCGGCCGCAAAATCGTATAGTCCATGGGACCTGCCGGCGGAACCTGCCCTGTTCCATAAACCGTGTGAAGACAAAGCGTCGCCCGGGACGGTATCGTTTTTTGCCACTGCAAACGAGATTGCATCACTGCGTTCGCAATGACGGGAATACACCGTTGTTGGTATTGTCCGGACCAAAAAGGACAGGGAGAAATTCATGGAAATCAGTTCCAAATATGTGGGGGCCGTATGCCGGCCGCTGGACATAGAGATCACCACGCGGCAGTGCATGAATTATGCCGCAGCCATTGACGACGACAATCCCCGCCATCTCGATGATTTGCGTCCCGACGGGATTATCGCGCCGCCCATGCTCGCCGTTTCGCTCACCTGGCGTATTTCGGAACGTTGGGAGGAATACTGGAGTGCATCAGGCTTCCCCACGGAGGTATTGGCCCGACAGGTCCATTACAGCGAGTCCCTGGAATGGATGCGGCCTATCCGGCCGGGCGACCGGCTGCATATGGAAGGAACAGTGGAGGCTATTCGGCCGCATCGCGCGGGCACACTCATTATCATCAACTATACCGCGAGCGGCCCGAAAGGGGAACTCGTCTTCGTGGAACGCATCGGCGGACTGCTTCGGGGCGTACCGTGTGTGGATGAAGGCCATGGTGAAGTGCCCCCACTCCCGGACGGTGCTCCCCCGGAGGCGGCGCCGTTGTGGAAATCAACCATAGCCCTCTCCAAATTCGCCGCCCACCGCTATGATGGCCTCGCGGACATTCATTTTCCGATACACATTTCACCGGCCTTCGCACAAATGGTGGGCCTGCCCGGCATCCTGTTTCAGGGCACGGGCACCCTGGCCCTGGCTGTGCGCGAGATAGTGCTCCGGGAGGCCGACAATGATCCCGCCCGGTTGCGAGGCGCAGGGTGCCGTTTCACCGGAATGGTGTTTCCGGGAACTTCCATCAGCGTGGAAGTGTTGGAACGAACGCCGGTTGCTCAGGGTATCACTTGCGGTTTCAGGGTGCTCGACGGGCAGGGAAAACCGGTTTTAAGCAACGGTACTGTTACCGTGGCCCTTTCATAAGGTAAAATATGCGCGCGGCTTGGAATCTGTGATGGGCTAAAAGAATAATCGGGCGGCAGTCGTTTCTGGACGGCCTGTGTTCCCGCCGGATCGGCAAAGGGAACGCCATGTCGCCGATACAACCGGGCCATGGGCTTCGCTCATGGGAAACGGATTATGGATAAGTACGCGAAACTGCTGTGGCATTATGTTGACAAGTGGGCCTTGGAAAGGCCCGACGCGGAGGCGATTGTCTTCGGCGCGCATCGCATGACCTGGGCGCAGCTGGCCGATGCGGTCAACCGTACCGCCCGGGCCTTGATCGCGTTGGGCGTTAAAAAAGGGGAATGTGTCGCCTTTATTTCGAATCCAAGGCCTGAATTCATCATCANNAATTCATCATCACCTTCATGGCCGCCGCTAAAATCTCCGCCATTTGGGTCGGTTTGTCACCACGCTTTTCCATCCAGGAAACCAACCGCATTCTGCGCGATTGCCGCCCAGCGGTGCTGGTCACCCAGGACAAATACGAAAGAGTAAACCTGGTGGAACGCGCCCTGACCTACAGTTTCGAATTGGCGTGCATCCGGGAAATCCTGGTCATCGGCAAGGCGCCGCGAGGCATGGTGGACTTCGACGCATTCATTTCGAAACCGTATCCCGAAATGGATGCCGCCCTGGAACAGCGGAAGGCAAAGGCGTCTCCGGAGGACGAGGTGTTGCTCATGTTTACCTCCGGGTCTTCCGGCTTTCCAAAAGGTGTGCTGCACACGCATACCTCCATCATCAGCAATGTGCGGTGGGAAAAACGGGCCCTTAAAATGTCCGGGGAATCGCGCATCTTGCTGCATTTCCCCGTCAATCATGTCGCCGCCGACGTCGAAATCGGCTACTGCGCCGTCTATGCGGGCGCCTGCATTGTCATGCTGGAATCTTTTGACGCCGCAAAGGCCTTGGAGACCATAGAAAAGGAAGGGGTCACCATTATCGGGCAGGTGCCCGCCATGTTCATGCTTGAAATGAGAAATCCCGCCTTCAACAAAATATCCTGGGATTCCGTGAAGACATTCGTGTGGGGCGGTTCCGCGGCGCCGCGGGCGATGCTGACAGCACTCGATACCATCCGCGCCAAAACCGGTGCGCGGCTGATTACCGGGTACGGCGCCACGGAAGTGGGCGGTTTCGTTACTTTTACCCGTCCCGGTGATTCCCTCGCGGCGTTGGGAAAATCCGTCGGACACCCGTGCGGCCAGTGTGAAATACGGATTGTGGATGAACACCGCAACCCCGTCACAACCGGGGTCATCGGCGAGGTAGCCGTGCGCGGGCCGGTCGTGATGACGGGTTACCTGAACAGTCCGGCGCTTACGGCCGAGGCCATGGATGAAGAGGGCTGGTTCTACAGCAAGGATCTCGGGAGCATGGATGGGCAGGGCGTCCTGACCCTGCACGGCCGCCATTCCGAAATGTTCAAAACCGGCGGCGAAAATGTGTTTCCCTGTGAAATCGAAAGTGTGCTCGAGTCTCATCCTGCCGTGCTGTATGCTGCCGTGGTCACGGTTTCCGATGAGGTCTTTGATGAAGTCTGTCATGCCCATGTCATGAAAGCGCCCAGCGCGGAACTCAGCACCAAAGAATTGCTGGACTGGTGCAAAAATTCCCTGTCCTATTTCAAAGTGCCCAAAAAAATTGTGTTCCACCCCTCCCTGCCCCTGCTGCCCAACGGCAAGGTGGACAAAATCAAGTTGCGCGAAAATGCAACTTGAAATTCACGCCCTCGTTCCTGTGGCACTGTAAAACCTTCCCCACCCCAATAGTAATAGTTTGTAAGGATTAAGCGGAGAGAAACACTCCCTGATACCTTTGTTTTGTTCCTGACATCCAACGTAACCGCTGATCTGATTGCCCACAGATTTATTTTTAAGGCTGTATGTCCAATTTTTCTGGACATACTAAAGTAAATATGGTACAATGGGGCCATGATGAGAGCCATAGACATAAGGCAACAGGTCAAGGCGGATGTACTTGACTATCAACAACTTTCCGCCATGCTGTGCGGATACGCCAAGCCGCGGGACCGTATCAGCGCTTTGCTCGCGGAGGGAAGCCTCATCCGCATTAGAAAAGGGCTTTATGTTTTTGGCGAACCCTATCGCCGCGGCCCCATTAGCCGGGAAATACTTGCCAATCTGATTTATGGTCCCTCCTATGTAAGTGTGGACTATGCCCTCTCCCGATATGGGATGATTCCGGAACGCGTGGAAAACGTGACCTCGATGACGCTGGGCGCGCGGAAACGCTTCGATACCCCGCTGGGCACATTTACCTATTATCCCCTGCCTGTACACCGCTACACTCCGGGCATACTCTGGACGGAAGGAAACGGCGGGGTCTTCCTGATGGCCGCGCCCGAAAAAGCGCTGGTGGACAAGGTCTGGACGGACAAACGCTTCAAACCCGCGCGGACGGAAGAGGTGGGCCGCTATCTCCTGGAAGATTTGCGCATGGATGAAGAACACCTTTTTTCGCTTGACAGGGAGAGGTTGGCAAGTATTGCCCATGCGTTCGCTTCCCGAAAAGTGAATGCGGTAACGCACTATTTGTTGCGCCAAGGAGGAGTTCCCGTATGAATGAAGCCCTCAAGTCCATGCTTGAGCACTATGCCTGCCAGACGCAGGATGCGTATGTCGGCGCTTTGCGTGAAATCATGCAGCGCATCGCCTTGCTCGGCCTCTGGCGGGCCAAGTTCTTCGAACATGCCGCCTTTTACGGTGGTACAGCCCTGCGGGTTCTGTACGGACTGGAACGTTATTCCGAGGACTTGGATTTTTCGCTGCTCAAACCCAATGCCGCGTTCAGTCTCGACGCCTATGGAGAATCATTATGCCGGGAATTAAAGGGCTTTGAATTTGATGTTGCCTTTACGGTGCGCCCCGCAAAACCGAATGCCGCCATAACGTCCGCTTTCATCAAGGCGAACACGCTGCAACATCTGGTCGTTATTCAAATGCCGTCTGAACTGACCGGCGCCTTTCATGCCGATGAAACCGTAAAGATAAAACTGGAGGTGGACACAGACCCGCCCGGCGGATTTGAGGTTGAAAGCCATCCTGTCCTGATGCCGATTCCTTTTGCCGTGCAGGTATACAAGAAACCGGACCTATTCGCAGGAAAGATGCACGCCTTATTGTGCCGCGCGTGGCGCAATCGTGTTAAAGGCCGTGACTGGTATGATCTGGTTTGGTACCTGGGACATTGTCCCCAACTACACCTTTCTCATCTGGAAGCGCGCATGCGCTACTCCGGCGACTGGTCCCTGCCTGAAGCTTTGGATCGGGAAAAGTTGTTTGAACGACTCCGCCTTTCCATTTCCAAACTGGATGTCACCCGGGCAAGACAGGAAGTGGAACCTTTTGTACGGGATAAATCATCACTTGCCCTCTGGTCGCGTGAGTTCTTTCTGGAAATCATAAACGGGATTGAAATTGTGTGAAGATTTTTTTCTACTGAGAACGGACGGATATGTATTTTACGTTGCGATTATGGATGATTCTGCTTCGAAAATTCCCGTGACATTTTCGTGGTTTCAGGGTGAGCCACGGGCTCATGAGGACTGGTTCCCAAATTCATATTTGGGAACCCACTCTCTCTTGAAATTCCATTTCTCTTTAGTCCATGCACTGGGGGTTCCCAAATATGAGTTTGGGAACCAGAAGTCGCAAGGGTTGTCCGTATTCTTTTAACAACGTCAGTCCGCGTGAAAAACATTTCACTTTGGCACAGATGATTTCATAATGAAACACAAGCGGCGTGTTATATCTCGTTTTCGACTGTTTTTGCTCCCTTTTTGTTGGCACGCTTCTTGATTATATAGAAGGGAACGATTCTAAACAACAAAGGAGTACCCATAATGATACGCATGGATAAGTTAACGATAAAGGCGCAGGAAGCGCTCGCCGAAGCCCTCGAAACGGCTTCTTCAAAAGGACATCCGGAAATAACCACGGTGCATCTGCTGCACGCCCTGGCGTCGCAGGAACAGGGCGCTGTGGCCTCCATATTACAGCGCATCGGCGTACCGCCCGCCCAGGCAGCCGCCGCCGCGGAGGCCGCCATGGAGCGCATGCCCCGCACCAGCGGCGGCGGGGCACAGCCCGGCCTGGGACGCGAAGCCAACAAGGCGCTTGACGCGGGCTGGGCCCAGGCACAGCGGCTCAAGGATGAATACCTGAGCACCGAACATATGCTGCTCGGCATCCTGGAAGCCGGCGGCGAAGCCGCACAACTGCTGAAAGGGTCCGGGGTATCCCCCCAGGCGGTACTGCAGGCGCTCAAAGAGGTGCGCGGCACCCAGCGGGTCACCGACCCGAACGCGGAGTCCACCTATGAGGCCCTTCAAAAATACAGCCGCGACCTGACACAGCTGGCGCGGGCGGGCAAACTGGATCCCGTCATCGGCCGTGATGAAGAAATCCGCCGGGTCATCCAGGTGCTGTCCCGCCGGACCAAGAACAACCCCGTGCTCATCGGTGAACCCGGTACGGGCAAGACCGCCATCGTGGAAGGGCTGGCCCAGCGCATCATCGCCGGTGACGTTCCCGAAGGTCTGAAGAACAAGCGCATTGCCGCACTGGACATCGCCGCCATGGTGGCTGGCGCCAAGTTCCGCGGTGAATTCGAAGAGCGCCTGAAGGCCGTCCTCGCCGCCGTGCAGGAAGCGGAGGGCAAGGTAATTTTATTCATAGACGAAATGCACACCATCGTCGGCGCAGGCGCGGCGGAAGGTGCCATGGACGCGTCGAATATGCTGAAGCCCGCCCTGGCGCGCGGGGAACTGCATTGCATCGGCGCCACCACGCTCGATGAATACAAGAAGCATGTGGAGAAGGATGCCGCCCTGGAACGCCGCTTCCAGCCGGTATACGTGGACCAGCCCAACGTGGAAAATACCATCGCCATCCTGCGAGGGCTGAAGGAACGGTACGAGGTGCATCACGGCGTGCGCATCAGCGACGATGCCATTGTCGCCGCCGCCACACTCAGCCACCGCTATATCGCCGACCGGTTCCTGCCGGACAAGGCCATCGATCTGATTGACGAAGCGGCCTCACGACTGCGCATCGAAATAGACAGCATGCCCTACGAGATTGACGTCATCGAGCGGCGGCTGCGCCAGCTCGAGATCGAACAGCTCGCCCTGAAAAAGGAAAAGGACCGCAGCGCCCGCGAACGACGGGAAGCACTAGAGGCGGAGATGGCGGAACTGCGGGAAGACCTTAGTGCCAAGAAAAGCCAGTGGCAAACGGAAAAGGAACGCATAGAGGCCATCCGCGCCCTGCAGGGCCAGATCGATGAAGCAAAACGTCAGGAGGAAATCGCCGAACGGCAGGGCCAGTATGACAAAGTGGCCGAAATCCGCTACGGCACGCTGAATGAACTGCAGCAACGGCTCACGGCGGAAAGCGCCAAACTGGCCGAGGTGCAGCGGCAGGGCAGTTTCCTCAGCGAAGAGGTAACCGAGGAAAACGTGTCCAAAATCGTGTCGAGCTGGACCGGCATTCCCGTGGACAAGCTTATGGAAGGCGAGATGGAGAAACTACTCCAGCTCGAAAAACAAATCGGCCTGCGCGTCATCGGCCAGGACGACGGCGTTCGCGCCGTCTGCGAAGCGGTGCGTCGCGCCCGGGCAGGGCTGAAGGAACCCCGGCGGCCCATCGGCTCCTTCATCTTCCTGGGCCCCACCGGCGTCGGCAAAACCGAACTTGCCCGCGCCTTGGCCGAGGCCATGTTCGACGATGAAAATGCCATGGTGCGCATCGACATGTCGGAGTACATGGAAAAACACGCCGTATCCCGGCTTATCGGCGCGCCTCCGGGCTATATCGGCTATGAAGAAGGCGGCCAGCTGACCGAGGCCGTGCGCCGCCGCCCGTATAGCGTTATCCTCCTCGACGAAATCGAAAAGGCCCATCCCGACGTGTTCAACATTCTGTTGCAGCTGCTGGACGACGGCCGCCTCACGGACAACCAGGGCCGCACGGTGGACTTCCGCAACACGGTGGTCATCATGACCTCCAACATCGGCAGCGCCATCTTTGATGAACGCGGCGGAACGGAAACGGAAAAAGCGGAGGCCGTGCGCGCTCTGTTGCGTGCCCAGTTCCGGCCTGAATTCCTCAACCGCATTGATGAAGTCGTGGTCTTCCATCCCCTGAACCGGGACCATATCCGGAAAATCGTGGATGTTCAGCTGAGCCTGGTGGAGAAACGCCTGGCCGAGCGGCGCCTCGAACTGGAACTCACGCCCGCCGCCAAGGACCTGCTCGCCGAGCGGGGCTACGACCCCGTGTACGGTGCCCGTCCCCTGAAACGGGTTATCCAGCAGCTTGTGCTTGACCCGCTGGCCTACCTGATCATCGCCGGTGAAATCACCGACGGCGCCAAAGTGCTGGCGGACGTTGACGGTGAGGACCTCGGCTTCAAGCAGCAATGATATAGGCTTTTATGCTGGACAAGCCCGGTCCGTCTGACATCGTTCGACAGTATAGCATCTGAACACGGCCGGAGCATGATTGCTTCGGCTGCACCTGTCATTTAGTTCGTGACCTCTATGGGATTCGTAAAAAGCCACAGTTGATTCTTGTCCAGTACGTTCAGGGAAACTTCCAGCCGGTATTTTCCCGTGTCCGTGGGCGTAAACCGGAAAGCCGTGCCTTCCTGTTCGTCCACTTTCACACCGTGTCTCAACAGTTCGAACTTGGCCGGGTAGGGGGAATAGGCTTTCAACTCCAGGCCGGGGGCCATCTTAATCGATTCGCCCATTACCGCCCGGCCCTCACCGCTTTGCGCCATATACACGAAGCCCGTGGCGTCCGCGACCATGTCGACCGAGACATAGGCACGTCCCGCGCGCAACGCGTCCAGAATATCGGCTTCGGTGCAGGCCTTGGCCAGAAAATGGGTCCGCACATAGTGCGCCGACCGCACGTACTTGTCCAAGTCATAGCGGAAAAGCAGTTCACCGGGTTCCCGTTTCCCGTATATAAGACGGAGTAACGCCTTACTGAAGATGTTCAACTCGTGCACCTTCCCCTCGTCCTCGAACTTGTGTCCTGTGTCGCAAATTTCCAGGTCGCCTTCGGGGGTATAGCGCGCTTGCACGCCACAGTTCTGATGGGTGTCATTACCGCCGTAACCGGAGATGTGGCGATAAATATTCAATTCATCCCATTGTCCCAACACCTGGTCGGGCCGTTCAAACAAGGCGAAGAAACAGTGATCTCCGTATTTGTTCAGACAGGTAAGGACGTTGGCGCCCGTTTTCCAGAGGAATTTCTTGTCT
>MTKZ01049413.1_pt1 | contig 14094 bp, 13 predicted proteins | sample 1042781 | NCBI WGS metagenome assembly MTKZ01 (sample SAMN06212207, study PRJNA360539) | anaerobic digester metagenome | biome: Wastewater treatment plant; material: sludge; isolation source: anaerobic digester fed with sludge from wastewater treatment plant | place: Denmark: WWTP Viborg ...
CCTTTGCCATCGGATTCCCCACATTGATCTTGATGAATTCATGGAAAAAGGATACTGCTCATGGGATACGGGCACTGGCATCAAGGAAGAAGGGAGTGGTCCCATGAAGGTTCTCGTCATCGACCCGGTGGGAGGGGTCAGCGGTGACATGCTGCTGGCCGGCCTCATCCATCTGGGCTGCCCCGCAGCCTTTCTCGAGGAGGTCTATGCCGGTCTTGACCTGGGAACGTATGCGCTCCATGTCTCCCGGGACTCGATCAGCGGCATCTCCTGCCTGCACGTGAAATTCGACACCCCCCCGACCGATCATGGATGCACCTATGCGCAGATACGCGACCACGTCCTGGAGGGGCTGCCCGGAGAGATAGGAAACAGGGCCCGCAGGATCTTCGAGGTCCTGGCCCGGGCCGAGGCCGAGGTCCACGGCGTCGTCCTCGAGGAGGTGCACTTCCACGAGGTAGGTGCCGCTGATTCCATCCTCGATATCGTAGGCATCGCCGCCGCCCTCGTTCACCTCGGAATAGAACGGATTCACGCCGGCCCCGCACCCATGGGAGGGGGGTGCGTCGACTCCCTGCACGGGAGGATCCCGGTCCCTGCTCCGGCCGTAATGAAGCTTCTCGAGGGGTTCCCGGTGCGGTTTGCCGGTCCAGCATCCGAACTTACCACGCCCACAGGTGCGGCCGTCATAGCAGCCCTGGCGGACAGGAACGATCCGCCGGACGATCTTGTCATCACGAGGACCGGCTACGGTTGCGGCTCGAGGCGGTTCGAAGACTGGCCCAACCTGTGCCGGGTCGTGCTCTGCGAGAAAGGCTCGGGCAGAGAGAACGGGCGCACCTTCGAGGTGGACGCGGACATCGATGACATGGTGCCCGAGGACGCCGCCCTGGCAGTGGAGAAGATCATGGAGTCAGGCGCTGCGGACGCGGGCATCATGCCCAGGATCATGAAGCACGGCAGGCCTGGCTACACGGTCACGGCCGTGTGCGATGACGAAAGGCTCCATGATGTGCTGAACGCCTTTCTCGTACACACCACGACCATCGGTGTCAGGTATCACCAGGTTCAGCGGCAGGTGCTCCCCAGGAGACAGTATGGTGTCGCTACCAGGTATGGAGAGGTTGTCGTCAAGGAGGTGACGATGCCCGACGGGTCCCTGAGAAGGAAGCCCGAGAGCAGGGACCTGGAGGACATTTCCCGCAGGACGGGGGTCGCCCTGGCCGAGCTCAGGGAGGAGGTGCGTCGGGTACTGGGCACGGGATCGAATGGCGACCAGGGCCGGGAGGATCGATGAAGAACCTGCTCGAAGCGTACAGGAGGGGTGAGCTCAATGCGGACGAGGTCCAGGAACGGCTCATGCGCATGCTCTACGAGGAGGGCGAGGACTTCCTGCTGGACCTTCACCGGGGACACCGCATCGGTTTTCCCGAGGTGATCTTCGCCCGGGGCAAGAGCACGGACCAGGTCCTCGCCATCACAAGGGCCTTGTTCGAGAAGAACGGCCACGTGTTCGTCTCTGGCGTGGACGGCGAACAGGAGGGGCTCATCAGGCAGCAGTTCGCGGAAGCCGAGGTGAAGCAGGCCCATCGGCTCCTGCTCGTCAGGAGAGGCGGCCGGGCGGTTCCCAAGGAAGCGGGCTGCGTGGGCGTCATCACCGCAGGGACAGCCGATGTCCCCTATGCAAAGGAATGCGCCCTCATCCTCGAAGAACTCGGGTTCGACCTCATCACTGCCTTCGACATCGGGGCCTCGGGCATGCACCGGCCCCTGCTCGGGCTCAAGAAGGCCAAGGGGGCCGACCTGCTCGTCGTGTGCGCGGGCATGGATGGCGTGCTGCCCACGCTCATCGCCTCGCTCACCGACCTGCCGGTCATCGCGGTGCCGACCCCCGTGGGCTACGGCCACGGGGGCCAGGGAGAGGCCGCGCTGTCCACCATGCTCCAGTGCTGCGTGCCCGGCGTGCTCGTACTGAACATCGGCAATAGCGTGGGGGCCGCTGCGGCCGCTGCGCGCATCCTGAAGTCCTTCCAGAGGAGAGCCGGTGGACAGGCTCGACAGGCTTAGGGATGCAATAGCGGAAAAGCAGCGTGTCCTGGTGCTCTTTTCCGGCGGCCTTGACAGCACCGTGCTCGCCCAGGTCGCCCAGGACGTCCTGGGCGATGATTCCTGTGCGTTGACTTTCACCTCCACGATCATCCCTCGCCATGAGCTCGTCGATGCCCGGGACATTGCGGCCCGCATCGGCATCAGGCACGTTGTCATGGAAATGAACGAACTCGACGACCCTGTGTTTGCATCGAATCCACCGGACCGCTGCTACCGCTGCCGGAAGATGCGGGACGCCCGTGCCATCGGGTGGGCCCGTGACAACGGCTTTCCCGTGGTGGCCGACGGCCTGAACGCATCGGACCTCGCCGACTACCGGCCCGGCATGCAGGCGGCCCGGGAGGACGGCATCTGGCAGCCCTTCACGGAGTTGGACATCATAAAGGACGAGATCCGGGCCATGGCACGGGAGATGGGACTCCCTCTCTGGGACAGGCCCAACACGGTCTGTCTGAGTTCGCGCATCCCCTATGGCGACACCATAACACAGGAGATGCTCCAGCGCGTGGACAGGGCCGAGGAGTACCTCAGGGGGCTCGGGTTCAGGCAGGTGCGCGTCAGGCATTTTCCCCGCGGTATCGCCGTGGTCGAGGTGGAGGCTCCCGACAGGGTCCTCGGTCATGGTGACGAGATCGTCGGGCGCCTGCGGGAGCTTGGCTTTGCACTTGTCGCCCTCGACCTGGAGGGGTTCGAAAGCGGCAAGATGAACAGGCTGCTGGATCGCGAGCTTGTACAGTCGTAGGCGTTGATCCCTATATCCTGAAAACGTTCGTGATGTTCGCCTTGGTTCCGTGCAGGTGAGCTTCTGCGAGCAGGGCCATGGCCCTCAGAGGGTTGATGGGGGAAAGCCGCAGGGGGGGGATCTTGAGCATCTTGCCCAGGCCGTCGATGGTTTTCGCCAGGTTGTTGCATCCGGGCGATACCGTGACCTTGCGCCTGCCGAGCCGGGCCCTGAGCTCCTGGTACCACTCGGCCATGGCGCAGTCGCCGGCGATGTGGACGCGCCCCGTCACACTGGCGACCTCGGCGGGGTCGATGCCCTTGCCCATGAGGATGGTGAAGCCTCCCTTGCCTGCAAAGTCCTGCCCGAACACCTCGAGCACGGCCTCGGTGTTGCGCCGGCAGCCTTCGCGGCAGCACAGGTCTTTCCCCCTGATGATGCGGACGTTCTCGGGGAAGACCTCGAGCAGGTCCCAGGAGAAGTGCTGCCTGCGGCCATCAAAGAGATCGCGGTTCTCGATGGCGATCTTCTCGAAGTCGGACTCGCCGAACCCGTAGTCGGCCGCGCGCCGGAGGTGCTCCACCTCCTCGAGATCGAAGCCCAGGAATCTTGTCGCCACTACATCCACGGCCATGGGGTCGTCGCCGCCCACGATCACCCTGGTGGGAACGATGCAGGTCTTCTCCTGCGCCAGGGCGGGGTAGTGGCCGTAGTTGGTGGCCTCAATCCCGTCGATGAGCGTGAAGTCAGGTCTTATGTTCGCGTAAATGTCCGCGATCTTCTGGTGGAGCTTGAAGTTGTGGTCAGGTATGCGGCTCATCTGGTGGACGAGCCCGAACTGGTTCTTGATACCCAGGGTCACTGTTGTCATGGAGTGGCTCTTGAGCTTGGGCACCGAGATGTAGAGGTTTTCCGATCTCCTGCGGATGAGATGGTCGTGGATGAAGTCCGGAATGCTGATGAAGGACTGCAGCTTCTGCAGGTACAGGGGAATCTCGGCGGTCTCGTCGAGGTAGACCGGGATCGCGCCTGTCTCCTCGCACATGTTCCGCATGCCCGTGATCTCGTAGACGAGCCGCGTGAAGTTGCCCTGGGTGCTGTTCTCCATGACGTAGACGTGCCGGGCGCCGCGCGCCTTGAAATATCTGACCACGGCCGCCGTCACCTCCGGGGAGGTGTAGACATGGGGCTTGAAGTCAATGCCGTTTACCTTGATATAGACGTCACGGGAGGATTTCAGCAGCGATGCCCCGCCGAAGGCGTTAAAGATAGCGGCCACCGCCGCATCGAGACCCTGGGCCGTATCCTCGAACCGTACCCGTGCCATGGCAGACCTCCGCTCTACAGGTTGTGTCTCTTTTCCCGGTGATAGTCAAGACGGGATTTACAGGCGGCCTGCACCGTTCTCCGGTGAAGCATTGCCACACCTCCCTTGCCAGGTTCCTGTCACGGCAGGTCCCGCCCACGAGGAACCCGGGAAGGGACTGCATCCGAGACGGCATGGCGTTCCCGCCCTGTGCGGTTCAGAGGCGCACCCTGGATCACGGCCAAGCGAGGTGACGCACCCATGTGTTGACACCGGAACGACGAGCCTCCATAAGGTGGGTATGGACTCGGTGGTTGTCAAGTGCGCCTTCTGTCTGGCGAGGCATGTCATCGATCTCGACGGCATCGAGACCTGGTTCGTATCGTGCGGCTGCGGGGCCAGCGGGTTCATCGAGGATGACCAGGATCTCATGGAGAACGGGCACGGTGGCCCTGGCTTCACGGTGAAGGAGTCGAGCACCATGGACGGAAGGCCTGTCCTGCTCTCCGACCCCCTGGCCGTGTTCGTGGACGAATGGGCTCGAAGGTGGCATGTGAGCTGGTACCTGCCCATCGACAGGGGTGATCCCAGGCAGTGATACGGTCATGGGGATATGGCACTGAAAGAGATCTCATTGACGGGTCGGAGCATGCCCCAGTATGCATTAAGGGCGTGATCCTGGAATGTGACCTTGTAATTGAGGCAAGACACCGCTTACATATCGTGTTGAACGGGGAGGTTCGATGGGAAAGAGGATCCTCAGGACCAGGCTGTGCGACATGCTGGGCATCGACTACCCCATCGTGTGCGCCGGCATGGGACCGGTGCTCATCGGTGAGCAGGCAGGCTCACCGGTCGATCTCGTGGTGGCCGTGTCCGAGGCGGGAGGCCTCGGCGTGCTCGGCGGCAGCGGCTTCACCGTGGACGAACTGCGGCAGGCGATCCGCGAGATAAGGTCGAAGACCGGCAGACCCTTCGGGGTGGACCTGCTCCTGCCCAGGAACGTGGTGGAAGGCAAACCCGTCGATTACGGCACCGTCACCGAAGTTCCGCTGGGTGCAGCGCTGGCGACCCTTCCCAAACCGTACCAGGAATGGATCGAGAAGGTGAGGTGCGAACTTGGGTTACCCGATGCGGACCTCACGGTGAGGCTCAACACCACCACCATGCGCCCCCTGGACGCCGTGAAGGTGTGCATCGAGGAAAGGATCCCGCTCTTCTGCGCCGGGCTCGGTAACCCGGGATTCATGACGGCGGACGCCCATGCCAAAGGCATCAAGGTGCTCGGGATTACGGGCAACGTGAAGAATGCGAGGCGCATGGCTGCCACAGGCCTGGACCTGCTGGTTGCCCAAGGCTTCGAAGGCGGGGGGCACACGGGCAGGGTAGGCACCATGGCCCTGCTGCCGGGGGTACTCGATGCAGCGGGCGATATCCCGGTCCTGGCAGCCGGCGGCATCGGCGACGGCAGGGGGCTGGCAGCGGCTCTGGCCATGGGGTGCGTGGGCGTCTGGGTGGGCACCCGGTTCCTGGCTACTGTCGAAGGGGGTGCACTGCCGGTGAACAAGCAGCGGATCGTCTCGTCAAGCGACGAGGACACCCGGGTGAGCTATGCCATCACGGGCAAGACCTCCCGGACGAGCTACAGCCGTTTCCACGACCTCTGGAACGAATCTGGCCTCGATCCGCTGCCCTTCCCCATGCAGGTCCTCGTCTCGTCGGCCCTCATGGGGAGTTTCGTGGCTGCGGGCAGGGACGACTACGTTGGCGGGTTCGCAGGCCAGGTCTCGGGCATCATCCACGAGATCAAGCCTGCCGCCGAGGTGGTCGAGGAGATGGTGGAGGAGGCCGCCGACATCATCACCAGGAGGCTGTGGGCCAGTGTTCAGGTACGATAGGAGCGCACGGGGCTAGTCTTCGGCCGCGAGCTTTTTCCCGAGTTCCTCGGCCGCTGCCATGAGGGGTTCGTTGGAGCTGATGGCCCCGGGTTCCATGGCGCTGCCATAGACCATACCCGCTATGGTCGCCCCCACGTAGGAATAGGCGTCCTGGAAGGTCCGCAGTGCATTCACGCATCCCGAGTCGAAGGGATCGTCCCCGCCGTAGCTCATTGCAACGGCGACGCGCTTGCCCGTAAAAGCCTCCCTGTCATAGGTGGTGAACGCCAGGCAGCGGTCCATCCAGAGCTTGACCTGGGTCGACATGGTGAACCAGTAGACTGGGCTTGCGATGACCCATGCGTCGGACTCCTTCATGGACCGGTAGATGTCCTGCATGTCGTCCCTGATGACACAGCCCCGCGCGCCCTTTTTCTGGCACTTCATGCACCCGGTGCAGGGCCTGATATCCAGTCCATGGAGGTACACGGTCTCGACCTTTGCCCCTGCCGATTTTGCCCCCCGGGCGATGCGGTCCGCCAGGGCTGCGCTGTTTCCCTTCTTCCTCGGACTGCCCAGCAGGACGAGGACCTTCATGACCTTGTTCATAAGAACACGCTCCTCTCCATTCTACCCATGGTATCTATACCTTGTGCACGTTTCGTTCAACGTTTCATCGATTGAGTTGAAAGAAAGGTTGAAGGGGATGGGGGATAGGGGGGTGGATCTGGGGGGTGTGCGGGAATGCGCGGTTCATTTAATCTATTGAGTAATCAATGAGTTGAAAGTTCTTTTCATGGATCCTTCCCGAGTTGGCACGCTTGCTGCTGTAAGGTAGACATCACACACTGAACTCAAGGGAGGATAAGATAATGAAAAGGACAATCCAGACGGTCATCGTGGCACTCTTCGTGGTTCTCATCACCTCGACCTTTGCCTTTGCGGCGGCGGCGACGTCGGGCGGCGGGAGCTTCCCGTACTTCCACCTGGGCTGCCTGATCATGGGCGGGCTGACCATCGTGTCTCTGAAGCAGCGCTACCCGAGGCTGTACATGAGCGAGGCGGTGGGGTCATTTGCACTGTATGCAGTACTGGTTGCCATGTTCACGGCCCCGGTCATCGAGGCGGTGAAGACTTTGGTGAGCTAAGGAGATCATATATAGATTAACCCGGGTCCCCGCCCCGGCACCAGGGCGGGAGAGGCCGGAAAGGAGGAGGGGCCATGAAGAAGGTCAGACGCGGCAAGCTCAGGACCAGGACGCTCAACCAGATCATATTGCTGAGTGCATGGAGCTTCACGCTGGTCATCTCCTCGTTCCTGTTCCTGTTCGTGGGTCGGTGGATCGACGTGAGGTTCAACACGGAGCCGACCTTCATGCTGGGCCTGTTCGTGCTGGGGATCGGCCTGTGCATCGCGCGGATGTACACGGACTACACGAAGGCCAAGGACGAGCTGAACAACCAGAGATACAGGATGCAGCACTAGTCGATACGCTCACAGATACAAAGACCTCGTGCACCTACGAATGCGGGCCGCCCAAAAGGCGGCCCGTCGCTGTCTTCAGGTCTTCCATGCAATCTCATGGTGAACCCGTCTTCAAAATGCTGTAGATTGGCACCCATGATCTAGGGGTCAGGGGGTCAGAGTCGATTTTTACGTTTTGCTCTAACCCCAGGCGAGCCATATCTTATCAAAAATCGACTCTGACCCCATTTTACCATTTTACCATTTTACACACAGACTGCTGGATCTCCTGGCTTATCCACCGCCTCTGTGGTTAGCCGTCTACTCCTCGTCCCGGTAGCTGCGGGTGTAGAGGTGGCGGTTGTAGATGCTGGAAAAGGCCGTAAAGGTCTCGTCTTCGGGGGTGGCCTCGATGATGGAACAGATGCCGGTCAGCTTGGCGTCGAGGTCGTCCATCATGTGAAGGAATATGGCCTCCTTGGTCATGGGCAGCTTGGGCGAGCCGAATTCCAGCTGACCGTGGTGGCCGAGGATCATGTGGAGGAGCTGGAGCTTGAGCTCCTCGGGGAATCCTTCCATGGCGCCCGCCTCCTGGTCCACCATGTGGGCGGAGAGATAGATGTGCCCCAGGAGCCTGCCGACCGGGGTGATCTCGATGACCTTTTCGCATGAGTACTCGTAGATCTTGCCCAGGTCGTGGAGGATGGCACCTGCGTAGAGCATGTCGCGGTTGAGCCCCACGTGGACATAGACGGGCAGCAGGGCGTCGATGGCCTTGAGCACGAACAGGGTGTGCTCCAGGAGACCGCCGACGTAATTGTGGTGGATGCCCTTGGCTGCCGGGGCCTTCATGAAACCGGCACGGACCCCCTCCCGCTCGAAGATCCGCTCTATGAGCGTCCGCAGATGTTGATTCCTTATGCCGGAGACGGCCTGCTCGAACTCGGCGATCATGGAGGCAATGTCCCGTGAGGTCGTGGGCACCAGGCCTGCCATATCCACGTCCTTCTCCGAGAGCTTTGTTATCTTCTCGATCCGGAGCTGCAGCCTGTTCTCGTACGATTCGGCGCTGGCGCGGATTCCCACCACGTCGCCGGGGGCTATGCCCGCGATCTGATCCGGGGCGTCATCCCAGAGGAGGCCGAGCATCTCACCGGTCTTGTCGGAGACGATGACCTTGCCGTACGGCTTGCCGTTACGGGCCGTGAGCAGCCTGCGCTCCGAGATCAGGAACACCGCCTTCACGCGGTCGCCGTCGCCGATCTCGCTGATGAATCGTCCCTTGGGAATCATGCTTGTCCTTTCTCTTCAGCTCGCATCATATACCCTCGGTGCAGCTGCGGCAATCCTCAGAGGATATACCTGCTCAGGTCCTCTCTGCTCATGAGGGGCTCCAGGCGTTCTTTCACATAGGACCCGTCCACCGTCACCGTCCCGGACATGTCTTCCGATGCAAAGGAGATGTCCTCAAGGAGCTTCTCCAGTACCGTGTGGAGCCTGCGGGCCCCGATGTTCTCGGTGTGCTCGTTGATGTACTGGGCAATGGCCGCAATCTCGCCGATCGCGTCCTCGGCGAAGACGAGATCGATGCCCTCGGTGGCGAGCAGGGCCTGGTACTGTTTGATGAGGGCGTTCTTCGGCTCGGTGAGGATGCGGATGAAGTCATCCCTGGTCAGCGGGCTCAGCTCCTCCCTGATGGGGAACCGCCCCTGCAGCTCGGGGATGAGGTCTGCAGGCTTGCTCACATGGAAAGCACCGGCGCCGATGAAGAGGATGTGGTCCGTGTTCACCGGGCCGAACTTGGTGTTCACCGTGGTCCCCTCAACGATGGGCAGGAGGTCCCGCTGGACCCCTTCCCTGGACACGTCGGGGCCACGGCCTCCCTCCCTGCCCGCGATCTTGTCGAGCTCGTCCACGAACACGATGCCAGCGTTCTCAACCCGGTGGCGCGCCTCCTGGGTGACTTTGTCCATATCGACGAGACGTGAGACCTCCTGGCCGGTGATGAACTCCATCGCCTCCTTGACGCTCATCCGGCGGCGTCGGGTCCGTTTGGGCAGGAGAGAGGAGAACATCTCCTTGAAGTCGATGCCCATCTCCTCGAGCCCCTGGCCGGAAAAGACCTCGATGGTGGGCATCTGTGTCTCCCTGAACTCAACCTCGATGAAACGGTCGTCCAGTGCACCCTCTTCCAGCATCTTCCTGAGCTTTTCCCTGCTCTCGGTGTGGAGCTCCGCATCCTTCTGGGGAGGCAGGAGATGGTCGAGCACCCGCTCCCTCGCGGCCTCGATTGCCTTGGCCCTGACCTTATCGCTCTCCTCGGCCTGCACAAGCTGGATGCCCATCCGCATGAGGTCCCGGATGATGGATTCCACGTCCCTGCCCACATAGCCCACCTCGGTGAACTTGGACGCCTCCACTTTGATGAACGGCGCGCCGGCGAGCTTGGCAAGCCTGCGGGCGATCTCTGTCTTGCCCACGCCCGTCGGGCCGATGAGGATGATGTTCTTGGGATAGATCTCGTCCTGCATGTCGGGATCCACGTTCTGGCGTCTCCACCGGTTCCGCAGTGCTGTGGCCACCGCGCGTTTCGCCTTGCCCTGGCCGACGATGTACCGGTCGAGTTCAGTAACGATCTGCTTCGGGGTGAGGTCGCTCATCACAGCTCCTCGCAGTGGATGGCCTTGTTGGTGTAAATGCAGATGTCTGAGGCGATCTCCATGGCCTTTTCCGCGATCTCCCGCGGGGGGAGGTCGGTGTGCCGGATGAGGGCCTTGGCGGCGGCCATGGCATAGTGGCCTCCCGAGCCGATGCCACAGACGTCCTCGTCGGGCTCGACCACGTCACCGGTCCCCGAGAGGATGAAGGTCTTGGTGGAATCCGCCACGATCATGAGGGCCTCGAGCCTCCTGAGCACCCGGTCGGTCCGCCAGTCCTTGCCCATCTCCACGGCGGCCCTGGTCAGGTTGCCCCGGTATTCCTTGAGCTTCTCCTCGAAGCGCTCGAACAGGGTGAATGCGTCCGAGGTGGACCCGGCAAACCCTGCAAGGACATTGTTCTCGTAGATCTTTCGCACCTTCTTTGCCGTGGCCTTGAGGATGACGGTGCCCATGGTGACCTGGCCATCGCCGGCCAGGACGACCTTTCCACCTCGCCTCACGCACAGTATGGTCGTTCCGTGGATCTCCATCATCCCTCCTTTGCCCTCGGATGAGCTTTATCATACACATCCATGAGTTTGTCCAGATTCAAATGGGTGTACCGCTGGGTCGTGGACAGGCTCGCATGGCCGAGCATCTCCTGGATGGACCTGAGGTCGGCCCCCGCGTCCAGCAGGTGGCTCGCAAAGGTATGTCTGAGGACATGGGGGCTCACCCGCTTCGCCAGCGCCGCCTGGAGGGACCACCGGTAAATGACCCGGCGCATCCCCCTGGATCCCAGGGGGCCGCCCCTTTTCCCCAGGAACATCGGCTCGGTGCAGTAGATGGGGTCCTCGATGCCTCTGGTCCTGAGGTATGCACGAAGGGCGTCCAGCGCCCGGGAGCCCACGGGTACCCGGCGCTGCTTGGACCCCTTTCCGGTCACGAGGACGAAGCCCCTGTGCACGTCCACGTCGCAGCACTTCATGATCTCGGCCTCCCCCACCCGTATGCCCGTCGAATAGAGCAGTTCGAGGATCGCCCTGTCCCGCGGATCCGTCACCGCATCGATGAGGTCGAAGACCTCATCGTGGGTCAGGAACTTCGGCAGGGTGAGGCTTTCCTTGAGCGACCGGATGTGGCCGAAGGGGTTCATGGGAAGCCCGTTCGTGCGCATCACGAAGTTGAAGAATCCCCTGATGGCGCTCAGTTTGCGGTTGACCGAGGTGCGGCTGTAGCGCGACGCAAGCCTGAGCAGGTACGAGCGCACCGTGCGGCGGTCGGGAACACCCGCGTGCCGTTCCCGGATGAACGCGATGAGATCCCGGATATCACCCAGGTAGGCCCGGTATGTCTCCCGGGAGAGCCCTCTGTTGTCGAGAAGCACGAGCGCGTAACGGTCCAGCAGGGCCTCGTAGTCCAGATCCATGCAGCGTTTGTACACTGGGGGGGCGATTTTATCAAGGCCGGGCATGGGCAGATACAGCAAGGCTGTTCCATCCGGGACCAGACAATGGTATAGTGGCCCGGCAATCAAGCGAGCCCATGAAAATGATAAAATAAACCTCCAGGAGGATGCCCTATGTCGAACGTGGTTATTGTTGGCGGCGTGAGGACCGCCGTCGGCTCATTCGGCGGATCTCTCAAGGAAATCCCTGCGAAGGACCTGGGAGCTCTCGTGATCCGAGAAGTCCTTCTCAGAAACGGCCTGGCTCCGGATGTGTCTCCAGCGGTCAGGGGAGACAATCCCGATCCATTCAAGGACACCGGGCTCAGCGTCATCGAGCAGCAGTACGCAAACTGGCCCAAAGACCTCAGGAAGGTTATGGTGGATGAGGTCATCATGGGCAACGTGCTCACCTCGGGCCAGGGCCAGAATCCAGGCAGGCAGGCCATGATCCGGGCCGGGCTGCCCAAGGAGACCCCGGCCATCACCGTAAACAAGGTCTGCGCCTCGGGCATGAAGGCCATCGCCCTGGCTGCGGCGACCATCGTGGCCGGAGACAACGAGATCGTCATCGCAGGCGGCATGGAAAACATGAGCGACGTGCCCATAGCCCTGCCCAAGGCACGATGGGGCTACCGCATGGACATGCCCTTCGGCAAGACGGCAGACCTCATGGTCTTTGATGGCCTCTACGAGATCTTCTACGGCTACCACATGGGGATCACTGCCGAGAATATCGCGGAAAAGTACGGCATCACCAGGGCGGAGCAGGACAAGCTCGGCCTCGAAAGCCACAACCGCGCCCGCGCTGCCATCGGCTCCGGGATCCTCAAGGACGAGATCGTCCCGGTGAAGATCCCTCAGAAGAAGGGCGAGCCCATCGTCTTCGACACCGACGAGCGACCCATGGACACGACGCTGGAGAAGATGGGCAAGCTTGCCACGGTCTTCAAGAAGGACGGGACGGTCACGGCCGGCAACGCATCGGGCATCAACGATGCGGCTGCCGCGCTGCTTGTCATGAGCGAGGACAAAGCCAAGGAACTCGGGCTCAAGCCCATAGCCCGGATCAAGGGATATGCCTCCGGCGGTGTAGATCCCTCGTACATGGGCCTCGGGCCGATCCCCGCGGTGAGGAAGCTCCTGCGGATCACCGGGACCTCGGTTAAGGACTATGGCCTCTTCGAGCTGAACGAGGCCTTTGCATCCCAGGCCATTGCCTGCCTGCGAGAGCTGAACATCGACTGGTCCATCACCAACCTCAACGGTTCCGGTATCTCCATCGGCCACCCCATCGGGTGCACCGGCGCGCGCATCGTCCTGGCCCTTGTCAATGAGATGAAGAGACGGGGTGTGGGGCTCGGCATGGCATCCCTGTGCATCGGGGGTGGCATGGGCATGGCAATGGCCATCGAGGCGGTCTGACATACCCTGGATGACACGCTCTTCAGGCGGGAAAACAACAGGGGGCCCTGCGCACGGCGCAGGGCCCCCTACTGTTTGGGGTAGCCCCCCCAACGGTGGGGGGGCTGGGGGTATAGGCTATCCCAGGTCCATCCTTCGATGAACCCGGAACAAGACTATCGATATCATGAGCAGCACCGTCGTGACGGGGAAGCCAGAACCCTGAACCGTCCCGATCATGCACCCGGCGCCGCCTGCACTGCCGCCGCCCGACCCGGAAACGACCACCTCGGACGTGTCTGTGCTCGGGGGCGTGTTCCCGGCCGGCAGGGTGTCTCTGGTCACCGCCTCGTATCCTTCCTGGATAAGCAGCGCCTGATAGGCGTTCACTCACCCGCCGCTGGCGACCGCATGGGATCCTGCACTCGGTGCCAGGCTTGCGGAGAGCATGATGATCTCCCGCAGCGAGGCATGGTCGATGTCAGGGGCACAGGAGAGAACCATCGCCGCGACACCGGTGACAAAGGGCGTGGCATACGAGGTGCCCGAGGCCCATGACACCAGTCCCCCGTTCACGGTGGTCGTGGTGATACCCACACCGGGGGCTATGATGTCTACGTTTTTCGCCCCGTAGTTGGAAAAGGATGCAAGGGTTCCATCCGTGTCCATGGCGGCAACCGCAACGATGTTGTCAAAGGGGTAGTTCGACGGGTAGTGGTCGCTGATGTCATTGTTCTGCCCCTTGTTGCCTGCAGACGCCACGATCAGTACGCCCCTGCTCTGGGCATAGGAGAAGGCGTCCTGGAGCGAACGGGAGTAATCGTAGAATCCCCAGCTCGCGTTGATGACCTGTGCGCCATGGTCCACAGCGAAGTAGATGGCCTCGATAGCGTCCGAGAGGCTGCCCGTGGTCTTGCCGTCGCCGTTCATGTCCATGAACTTCACCGGCATGACGGCGATGTCCACGTCCCAGGCCACCCCGGCGATGCCGCTGCCGTTGTTGCCCACGGCCCCGAGGACACCGCACACCTTGGTGCCGGGCCCCGAGTTGTCTTCGGGCCTGCCGTCGTTGCCGGCGAAATCATAGCCGTCGATGAGTATGCCCCCGAGCTCGGGGTGAGAAAGA
>MTKZ01000603.1_pt1 | contig 14080 bp, 15 predicted proteins | sample 1042781 | NCBI WGS metagenome assembly MTKZ01 (sample SAMN06212207, study PRJNA360539) | anaerobic digester metagenome | biome: Wastewater treatment plant; material: sludge; isolation source: anaerobic digester fed with sludge from wastewater treatment plant | place: Denmark: WWTP Viborg ...
TCCAGGATTACTATTATTATAAATCCAACTTAGCCTTGCAGCACGGTCGATAGGAATATATGCCTCCGGAAGCGACAGGCGAAAGTGAGCTGCCATGCTCACCTAACTTTATTTTTCTATCTCTAGCTGGAGCTAGGCTCCCGAATTACTGCTATCACGAATCCAGGCGGCCATGCGGCATCCCCGTCCCACAGGAGCGCGAGCCCTCGGGAAACATGGATCGCTGCATATTAACCTTACTTCTTTCTGCTTAAGTTAAATCTATGCTTAATATTCGGTGAGAATGACCTAAATCTCATGCTTATATACCGGAACCTTATTCTTCACCACATCCCAGACGATTTCCCACTTTACCCCAAAATAGTGATGGATCAGCTTATCTCTAAGCCCTGCTAATTTTCGCCACTCGATTTCAGGATGTTTCTCCCTGAATTCGCATGATAAATTCTTGGTTGCTTCGCCTATTACCTCAAGGCTTCTTAGCCAGGCCCTTTGTTTCTCACTGTTCCCCATCAGGTCTTCGAATTCTATCCCCTGACAGCTCTCATTAAGAAAGCTCATTTCATCTATTATATGCCTCAAAAAGACGGAGTCGTCCTTAATCAGCCCATACCACCTCTTTCTCCACATAGGGCGCAATATAGGGACTGAGGGAATCAGGTGTGACTAACTCCACCCTTCTGCTAAAGAGGTCCTCAAGGAAGAAGGCCAAATTAATGAAGTTATCGAAGGTCGGCTCTTCAAACTCCACCAGTATATCTACGTCGCTGGCATCTTTCTGCTCCCCTCTGGCAAATGAGCCAAAGAGGCCGATCCTCTTGATGCCAAATCTTTTCTTCATTTCTCTTTCATGCGACTTCAGGATATCAATGACGTTCATACTTTTTTGCCTTCATATTAGTAATAAGCGATTCAGAATTAAAAGGCTACCGCACTATGCTCAGACGCGCTAGCCTCGGGAAGCAACAGTCAGGATCCCAGGCGGGAATCAGGGCTCCCGGATTACTGCTATCACAAATCCCAATTAGCCTTGCAGCTCAAATCGATGGGGAGCATAGTCGCCCTTGATAACAGCCATCACGAATCCATGCAACCATGCCACATCCAGCCCCAAAGGGGCGCGAGCCCTCGGGAGGCAAAAGACACTACCCCATGCCGGATCCATGGCTCCCTGATTACTATTATCACGAATCCATGCGACTATACCCAATTTGCCCAGGCATGTCCCCGTGGCAACCGGATCAAGGGGGACGTCCTGCCTTGAGGAGAGCCCCGCCAGTCGCGAAAACGGGAAACTCGCGCAGAATCCCCAACCTGAAGGATTCTGGTTATACTCAAATGCTTGCACTGCTGGAAACGACAGACATTACCTCAAGCCAGAGCTAGGGCTCCGAATAACTGTTATCAAGAATCTCAATTAGCCTTGCCGCTCGATCCATGGGAAGCATGGGCGCCCTGATAACTGCAAGCACGAATCCAAGGCAACCACGCCGCATCCCGCCTCCAGGGGCGCTAGCCCTCGGGAAAGACAGACATTTCTCCAGGCCGGAACCAGGGCTCTTGGATTACTATTATCATGTATCCAGGCACCCATAATTTCAATCCAACAGACTAAGACAGCCATGCCACAATCCGTCCCTAGAGTTGAGTAAGGATATCTGGAATAATATGGTTCCAAAAGAAGACGATCAGGACGTTCTAAGAATTGGAATGGATAGGCAAGGATCTCAAGGGGTGATGCCGAGTTCGGAGCCTTCCCAATGATGCATATGTATGATAGTTCGAAGGGTCGCTTCTGGGAGGTGGACCTACTTCGGGGAATAGCCATTCTGCTCATGGTTTTCTACCATTTTGCATTCGATCTGAACTACTTCCGGCTGGCCAAGATAGATGTGAACTCAGGCCTTCTTTTCTTTTTAGCCCGCCTGACAGTTACCCTATTCCTGCTCCTGGTAGGCCTGTCTCTGTACCTCAGCTTCTCCCGGGCGGAGCGAATGGGACGGCAGGATCAATTTATGACAAAGCTGGTCAGGCGCAGTGCCTGGATTTTTAGCCTGGCTCTCTGCATCACGGCGGTCACGTACCTGATCATAGGCAGGGGCTTTATTGTATTTGGAGTTCTTTATCTGATTGGACTGTCTTTGCTGCTGGCCTACCCCTTTCTGCGAATGGGATGGAAGAATTTCATATTTGGTTCGATATTGATAATTCTGGGTCTGTATGTGTCGGAGATAAGGGTGGAGCATTACTGGCTGCTCTGGCTGGGCCTTGCTCCGCCTAATTTTTATTCTCTGGACTATGTGCCTCTGCTGCCCTGGTTCGGGGTGGTTTTGTATGGTGTGGGCTTGGGCGGCCTGCTTTATTCGGGATACCGGCGGAGGGTCAGTCAGATAGACCAGCTTCCTATCGCAGGATGTTCATTTATCAAGCTGCTCTGCTATCTGGGAAGAAATTCTCTGGCTGTCTATCTGGTCCATCAGCCACTGTTGATATTGCTTCTGGTTCTGGCCGGAGCGCAATTGCCTGGCTTTTCAAGTCTATAAAGGAAACGGAGTCCATGATCGTTATGTGGAGATTATGGAGGAGTCGTTGCGAGATTCTCACCCAAATTTAGTCCCAGGGTCTGGACCATCAATTGTCATCAATTCATATGCATTTGCGAAGGCTGCATCGGCTTCTGTCGTCCTGTTTAAAGCTTCAAGAGCAACGCCTTTATTGTACCAGGCGATGGTATAATCTGGATCCAACCTGATGGCTTCGTCATAAGCTTGGATAGATTCGCTGTACTTGCCCTGACCATAGAGAGCAATGCCTTTTTCTCCCCAGATCCAGGCATCGTCGGGTCCTAGCCTGATTGACTCATTGTAACATGCGATGGCCTCATCAGACCTGCCAAGTTCGTCTAGAGCATTGCCTTTTTCTCCCCATGCCCCGGCATTCCTGGGATCCAGCCTGATAGCTTCATCGTAAGCCTGTATCGATTCGTTATACTTACCCTGATCGTAGAGAGCGATGCCTTTCATGAACCAGGGTAAGGGATCGCTGGGATCAAACCTAATCGCTTCATTGAAGCATGTGATGGCCTCTTCGCACATGCCTTGATAGTAGAAAGCTCTGCCCTTTCTGTACCAGGCAGTCAAATTGGGATCAAGCCTTGTGGCCTCGTCGTAAGCCAGGATAGATTCATTATATTTGCCTCGATCATAGAGAGCAATGCCTTTCATAAACCAGGCTTCTGAATTGTTGGCATCAAGCCTTATAGCCTCGTCATAAGCTCGGACGGCCTCGTCGTATTTGCCCTGACTATCAAGAGCAGTGCCCTCTTCGACCCAATCTTCTGCAGTCTTCTGACATTGCATAGGCGTTATCAGTGCAAGCTGAAGAGCAAAGAAAACATAAATCAATCTCATAAAATACAATAGGTACTATGGGATGATATAACTACTTGATTCAATATAGTCCCAAGAGATGGAGCTTTCAGCTGGAACTGTGAACAATTACTATCCTATCCTCTCCACCTTCATCTCCTCTACTAGCCTCCCAGCCATCTCCCTCAGCCCCAGGATCTCCTCCGCCCGGAGCATCTCCTCCTTTCCCGCCCGGGTCATGGGCTTGGCCGGCACGGCGGTGCAGGATTTTGTCTCCTCGGTGATGGCATAAGTTCCGATCTTCCGGGCCAGATCCACTATCTCCGTCTTGTCCATAGAGATGAGAGGGTGGAAGACGGGAAGGCACATCCCCGCCTGCTCCGCCAGGATATTCTCTGCCGTCTGGGAGGCCACCTGGCCCATGGAGTAGCCGGTGACAACTCCCAGGCATCCCTGCTTTTCTATCACCTGGGCGGCGATGAGGTACATCAGCCTGCGGCAGAGAATGCAGGTGGCGCGGGGGTAGTGAGCCGCAATCTTCTCTATGCCCCGACTGATGGGAACAGTGATAAGATCGATCTTCCGGCCGGCGGACCATTCCGCCAGAACCTCGGCGGATCTGCGGCACTGCTGAATAGCATCAGCATAAGGCCGGGAGTCGAAATGAAGCAAGCTCACCGGGCAGCCCCTCTTCATCATCAGCCATGCCGCAACCGGCGAGTCTATGCCCCCGGAGATGAGGGCCAGCATCTTGCCCTGCGAGCCCAGAGGCAAACCTCCCAGGCCGGGAACGATGCGGGTGAAGATAAAGGATCTCTCCCGCCGGGCCTCTACAAATATCTCCATCTCCGGCCGGGACAGGTCCACCCTGGAGCCTGTGGCAACTCTCACTGCCTCGCCCACGGCCCGCCCAATCTCTTCGCTGGAAAAAGAGACGCCGGAGCGGCGTGGCCGGATGGCGAAGCTCTTGGGAGCGACCTCTTTTGCCAGATCCACCGCCGCCCTGGCAATCTCCTCTAAAGCGGAGGGCACAGTAGTGGCAGGGCTGGCGGACACCACCCCGAAAACTCGCGATATGATCTCACTAGCTCGTNNCCCCGGCTTTCTGCAGATAAAAAGCTATATTGCCGGCTAAAATCCTTTCCCAGCTCTGCCTGGTCCAGCTGTCTTTTAGAGTGATCTCCCCGTAGCGAACTAGCACTACATCCTGGGAGATCATGTCCTGATTTGAGTAGCCTTGATGGATCTCTTGATCTTCTTGACTCTGGAGCCTGCTGCGGTATATTTTTGCATCGGACCGGGCTTTTTATGGGTGGTCTCAGCCTTGGTGACCTGCCTGACCTGGCCCTTTCTGCCCTTGATCTTGACCCATTCTATGCTTCCTGTCTTTCCCATGAATCCTCCCCTGGAAAGCAGGATTTAAAAAGGTTGTGATTAGCCATTAGCGATCGGCAATTAGATCAGCAAAAGGCTTTTAAGCAGCATATGCCAGTAAAGGCAACTGCCTTTTGGGACAGTGGGGTAGCCTGGTCTATCCTCGAGGGTTTGGGACTCTTGGACCGCGGTTCGAATCCGCGCTGTCCCATCTGCTTTTCTTTTCAGACAATTACAGTCTCCTTGCAGCAGCGGCAGGCCTGCTGCAATGCCTTGGTGTCCGAGCCCGGAAAGTGATCTATGAGGCACAGCTCAGCCGGCCTGGCCCGGGAGAAGAGCCGGGCCAGATCGCCATGATAGACCTCAATCCGGCAGGCTCCGCCAGCCCGGGCTACCAGCACCGGCTCGCGTCCTACCATCCTGGTAGGCGTCTCCAAATGCTCTATCTCCTCTATGCCCAGCAGCCTCCGGTTGACCTCCAGGTTCATCAGCAGATCCTCTACCGCCGGCAGCCAGGCATCATTGAAGACCACCCTCTCCGCCCCGGCCAGAACGCACATGAGGCCCAGTGTCCCCGGGCCGCACAGGCCGTCGACCACATCGCGAAGCTTTCCTCTAAAATATAGCTCCTCCAGGGTCTTCATCTTGGGAGCATTCTGGCGGGAAAACTCAATATGGATCAGCGACTGTCTCTTGTATACCACCAGCTCTCCCATGAGGCTGGAGACCACATCGGCCCGCAGATCGCAGCCGGCCAAGAGCAGGTTTTTCTGGGGCTTTTTTTCCAGGTCCACGACGCCAGGAACGCCCCGGCTCTCGATAACACCCTTGATCTCAGGTATCTCCTCCACCATGGCCTGGGCAGCGGCTTTGCTGTACTTTTCACCTACCAGGATCAGGCTGTCCCGGCCCAGGCGGGGGGAGTAAGCCAGGGGATAGCCCACATCTATGAGCGGCATTCCCACGCTGCGCAGGCTGTCGTCCCCGTCGCGCAGGCCGTAGCTCTGCAGCAGGCGCAGGGCATGGAGCATGACCGCATCCAGGGCCGCCCTGCCGCAGGAAGAGCATCTCTCCACTCTGGCAGGCAGAAGCCTTCCGGGTATGTTTTTGCCCAAATTCGGCTCCGGCTGGCAGCACCGACAGGAGAGATACCTCGCCTCTACATCCGCTATAACCTCCTCCGCTGCCCTCAGGCAATCGCCTTTGCATACCGGGCAGATCATGTCCCTTCACGCTCCATAGATCCTCCAGCCATCGGCTGGGAAATGCTTCTATCTCTTGCTTTAGAAAGGTTTGTAAATGAGAAACTCATTAAGGCGGCGAAGGTGGTTTTGGACATGGCACAAAGAGGCATTAGGGAGTATGATGCTAAGCGATTGTTAGCCAGAATTCTCCCCGAGTACCTCAAAGATTTCTCCTACCGGGGCTCTCTGGCTCTGGCAGAAGCTGAGACCGATCTGGAGGAGCTGGAGGCAAGAGAGCCCTGGATGAAGACCTCCCGGCTGGTGGTCAAGCCGGATCAGCTCTTTGGAAAGAGGGGCAAGCACGGCCTGGTCTTGCTGGATGCAACCTGGCCTGAGGCAGAGAAGTACCTGCAGGAGAATATGGGAGCCGAAGTTACAGTGGGTGGCATAGCCGGCAGGCTGACACATTTCCTGATCGAGCCGTTCATCCCTCATGAGGAGGAGTTCTATGCCGCCATCAGCTCGGATAGCGATGGCGATAATATATTCTTCTCCCAGCAGGGCGGTGTCTATGTGGAAGAGAACTGGGATAAGGTTCTCTGCTGGCATGTGGATGTGCTGCAGGGTATAGACAGCCTGGATCTCAAGTCAGCCCTTCCCGAGAGCCTGGGAGAGAAGAGATCAGTCATTGAAAGCTTCCTGCGGGCTCTATGGCGCTTCTATTCCGAAACGGGCTTTTCCTATCTGGAGATCAATCCCTTCACCTTCCATAGAGGCAGCATTGTGCCCCTGGATATGGTAGCCAAGCTGGATGACGCTGAGGAGTACTGGCAGAAAAAGAGATGGGCTAACCTCGCATTTCCCGAGCCCTTCGGCAGGAGCCTCTCCAAAGAGGAACTGTTCATCAAGGACATCGATTCCAAGACGGGTGCCTCATTGAAGCTTACCATCTTAAATCCGGAGGGAAGGGTCTGGACTATGGTCGCCGGAGGCGGGGCCAGCGTGATTTATGCCGATACCATCTGCGATCTGGGATTCGCAGCGGAGATGGCCAATTATGGTGAGTACAGCGGAGACCCCAATACCGAAGAGACTTACTATTACACCAGGACCATACTGGATCTGATGACCAGGAAGAAGGATCCCCGGGGAAAGGTGCTGCTCATCGGTGGCGCCATAGCCAACTTCACTGATGTGGCCAAGACCTTCAAGGGAGTGGTCATGGCCCTGGGAGAGTACCAGGAGAAGCTGCAGCAGGCAGGGGTCAAGATCTATGTCCGCCGGGGCGGCCCCAACTACGAGCAGGGATTGAAGCTCATGAGAAGCCTGGGAGAGAGCCTGGGCGTTCCCATTGAGGTCTACGGACCGGAGACCCATATGACCAGAATTGTGCCCCTGGCCCTAGGAGGTGGATCAGCATGAGCCGCGCCTCAAAAGAGAATTACATTCTATTTGACCGAAGCACCAAGGCTTTCGTCTACGGCTTTCAGACCAATGCCATCCAGCGCATGCTGGACTTCGATTATATCTGCCACCGGGACAGACCCAGCATAGCCGCCATCATCAATCCCAGCCGGGCCGGAATTCACAAGGCTTTCTGGGGAAGCAAGGAGATCATCCTGCCCATGTTCAGGACCATATCTCTGGCGGCCAAGGCCTATCCCGAGGCGGATGTGATGGTCAACTTCGCCAGCCACCGCTCAGCTTTTGATACCAGCATGGAGGCGCTGGCTGAGGAGTGCATTCGGGTGGTGGCAGTCATAGCTGAGGGCGTTCCGGAGCGTCAGGCACGCATCCTCGGCGCCACTGCCAGAGCAAAGGGCAAGATGGTCATCGGCCCGGCCACAGTGGGAGGCATGACTGCGGGGGCTTTTCGCATCGGAAACACCGCGGGAACCATTGAGAACATCATCGCCTCCAAGCTCTATCGCCCCGGATGTGTGGGATTTGTCTCCAAGTCGGGAGGCATGCTCAATGAGGCCTTCAATATCATCTCCCGCAACTCCGACGGCATTTATGAGGGTGTGGCCATTGGAGGAGACCGCTATCCGGGCTCCACCATGCTGGATCACATAATGCGCTATGAACAGAATCCAGCCATAAAGATGATCGCCTGCCTGGGCGAGCTGGGTGGGGAAGATGAGTACAGGATTATCAGAGCTCTGCAGCAGGGCAAGATCAGCAAGCCCCTGGTGGCCTGGGTTACAGGAACCTGCTCGCCCTTTCTGCCTGCCAGCGTTCAGTTTGGGCATGCCGGAGCCAAGGCGGATACGGAAAAGGAGACGGCTCAGGCCAAAAATCAGGCCTTCCGGGATGCAGGGGCACATGTGCCACAGTCATTCGACGGATATGGCGATGAGGTCAGAAAGGTCTACGAGATGCTGCTCGCCAGCGGGGCTGTGGCCAGATTTGAGGAGCCGGAGGTGCCCAGAATACCGGCGGACTACAGCAAGGCCCTGGCTTCAGGAGACATCCGAAAGCCCACTACCTTCATCTGCACCATATCCGACGACAGCGGAGACGAGGTGCTCTATGCCGGAAAGAGGCTCTCAGCCGTCTTGCAGGATAGGATGGGCATCGGTGGTGTCATCGGCCTGCTCTGGTTCAAGAGGCAGCTGCCTGACTATGCCGCCAAGTTCATCGAGCTGGTCTTGCAGATTGTGGCCGACCATGGCCCTGCCGTCTCCGGAGCCCATAACGCTATCGTCGCCTCCTGCGCCGGAAAGGATCTCATATCCTCTCTGTGCAGCGGGCTTTTAACCATCGGGCCGCGCTTTGGAGGAGCTATAGATGACGCTGCCAGGGAGTTCAAGCATGCCCGGGAGGCCGGCCTCAGCCCGGAGCAGTTTGTGGGTGATATGAAGAAGAAAGGAATCAACATTCCAGGCATAGGCCACAAGATCAAGAGCACCAAGAATCCGGATAAGAGGGTGCAGCAGCTCATAAGCTTTGCCCGGGCCAACTTCCCCAGCACCGATCTCTTGAATTATGCTCTCCAGGTGGAGCAGCTGACCACGGCCAAGAAAGGAAATCTGATCCTCAATGTGGATGGATGCATCGGCATCCTCTTCCTGGACCTGATGACCTCCTGCGGGGCCTTCAAGAAGGAGGAGATCGACGAGGTGGTCAAGCTGGGCTATCTCAATGGGCTGTTTGCCCTGGGCCGGTCCATCGGCTTGATCGGGCATATATTGGATCAGAAGAGGCTGGGCTCCCGGCTGTATCGCCATCCCACAGAGGACATTGCCTATATGATGCCCTCCGAGGAGGATATCAGTTGCAGCCGAACAGCTTAAGTGGTAGCATCTTCCTTTAATCCCTGAGGCAGGGGAAAAATGGCGTCGGGAACAATCAGCCAGAAAATTTTTTCACGGGCCTCCGGCTCCGCAAGAATGGTGGAGCCGGGGGAGATCGTAGAGGCGGGCGTTGATTACGCCATGTCTCATGACGGCACATCGGTTTTAGCCATAAGAGCTTTCCGGGAGATGGCCTCGGAGAGGGTCTGGGATCCGGAGCGGATTGTCATTCCCTTCGACCATATTGTTCCCGCCAACAACGAGACTGCGGCGGAGCTGCAGAAGGATGTGCGGTCCTGGATTAGAGAGCAGAATATAGCCAACTTTTTCGACTCCGGGTGCGGTGTCTGCCATCAGGTCTTTCCGGAGCAGGGCTTTGCTCTGCCCGGCTTGCTTTTGGTAGGAGCGGACTCGCACTCCTGCACCTACGGAGCCTTTGGGGCATTCGGCACCGGCGTCGGGGCCACGGATATGGCCGAGATCTATTCCCGGGGGCGCCTCTGGTTCAAGGTGCCCGAGACCATAGCCGTGCACCTGTCCGGCAGCAGAAGGCCGAATGTATCGGCAAAGGACATAGCCCTCATGGTCATAGGCCAGCTGGGGGCGGATGGAGCGACATACAAGGCGGTGGAGTACATCGGGCCGGCGGCAGAGGCGCTCTCCATATCCGGGAGGATGACGCTGTGCAACCTCGGCGTGGAGATGGGGGCCAAGGCGGCCATAGTCCCGCCGGACGAGAAGACGGAGCAATTTCTGGCCGGTCGGGCCAGGCAGGCCTACCAGCCGGTTTATTCTAATCCCGGCTCATACGACGTGACTATAGAGTACGATATCAGCGATCTGGAGCCCCAGGTGGCGGTGCCCTTCCGGGTGGACAATGTCCGGCCCGTTTCTGAGCTGTCCGGTCTGCCTGTGGATCAGGTATTCATCGGCACCTGCACCAATGGCCGGCTGGAGGACCTGGAGGCGGCGGCTCGCATTCTGAAGGGACGGCAGGTCAAGGCCCGGACGCTGGTTATTCCCGCATCGCGGCAGGTGCTGCTGGAGGCGCTGCAGAAGGGAGTAATCCAGATCCTTGTCGAGGCCGGGGCCATGATCGGGCCGCCGGGATGCGGGCCGTGCCTGGGGGCGCACATGGGCGTTTTAGCCGAGGGAGAGGTCTGCGTCTCCACCTCCAACCGAAATTTCCCAGGACGGATGGGCAAGGGTGGGCTGGTTTATCTGGCCAGCCCGGCTACGGCTGCCGCCTCGGCTCTGCTGGGCTGCCTGGCGGTGCCGGAGAATTGAAATACCCCAAAGTAAGGAGGGCGGGCCAGGATGAGATTCGATCTGCATGTTCATTCCAACTGCTCCGACGGGCAGGACAGCGTGGAGGCGGTTCTCCGGGCTGCCGTCCGGCGGGGCCTCTTCGGCCTGTCCATCACCGATCACGATACCCTGAGGGGATCGGAGAAGGCCCTGAAAATCATAAGAGAGGAGAAGCTGGGTCTGGTGCTGATCCCCGGAGCAGAGGTCACCACCTCGGAGGGGCATCTGCTCTGTCTGGGAATAGAGGAGCTGCCGCCCCGAGGATTGAGCCCTGAAGAGACGGCGGACATCTCCCGGGAGCAGGGTGGAATAGCTATTGTGCCCCATCCCTATCATCCATTCCGCCATGCCATAGGAAGGATTCCCGACTGCGACGCTGTAGAGGTCTACAACTCGAAACATCTTTTCGGCATAGCCAATGCCCGGGCCAGGATGGGAGCGCGGCATAGGCACCTGCCCATGGTGGCCGGATCGGACTCCCATTTTGCGGCCACCGTGGGGCTGGGGGTGACGGATATCCAGGCAGCTGACGCAGAGGAGGCGGTGGCGGCTATACGTGAGGGGCGGACGCGGGTTTTAGGCAAGCGGACCAACCCCAAATTTTTCATTGGGAATACAGTGCATTCGATATGCGTTATTGTGAAAAGGGGCGTGCGGAGAGGGCGGCAGATCAGATAGCCGGGATTTATCGCCAGGCACCACTTTCATCTGCAAGAGAAAAATCACATCCACCCCTTTTGATTCAAGGACTTTAGAGAAAAATCATAGTGGTTATATGCCAAGAAGCAGCGCTATTTGCTTTTAAAGCTTTTCTGACCCAAGTCCTTTCTGCGGGACTGATGATAAATCTCAGGTCCTGTTTAGAAAAGGCCTTATAAGCCATGGATCAGCACACATCAGGCTAGAAATGATGGAAGATATGATTGGCAATGCAATACAACTAAACGGATCTGATAAGGGAAGAGCAGTTGTTTCCTGGACGGGCGGAAAAGACGGATGCTATGCCTGCTACAAAGCTATGGAAGAGGGGTATCAGATCACTCATCTTCTCAACTTCAGGAACATAAAGAATGCCGGATCTCATGAAATCAATCCAGAGATAATTCGGGCCCAATCCCAGGCTCTTGGAATTGCTCTATTGCAGAGGGACTTTTTTTCTTATGAACAGGAGTTTAAGAATACCATCCTGGATCTTCGAGCAAAAGGGGAGCAAATTGACGCTGCGGTATTCGGACACATTGAGACTCATAAGAAGTTGGTCGACAGGATTTGCACCGACCTTGATATCGATCAGCTTCTGCCACTCTGGAAACATAATTCAAAGAAAATTCTGAGAGATATTTTGGACTGCGGTTTTGAAGTGATTGTGGTCAGCGTCAAAGATGGCCTACTGGGCAGGGAATGGCTGGGTCGAAGAATTGATGAGAAATTCATTAACGATTTGAGCAATTTAGACGAATCCATTGATCCCTGCGGGGAGAACGGAGAATTTCATACCCTTGTTACCGATGGGCCGATATTTAAAAAGAAGATATTAGTATCCGGAAGCGAGCAGGAATTGAGGCACGGCTACTGGGTTATGAAAATAAAACAATTTTCTTTCCTGGAAAAATAATAAAAATTATAACGGTCAAACGCTGATCTTTCTCAGAACAGCCAGGCTCCCCAAGAAGAACGCCAGCATAAAAACTGCAAGAGCCAAGAGAGACTCCCATGGAAAAAACTGGCCCAGCGCTGCTGCCCTCAGGCAAAGGCTTGAGTGAGTTAGGGGAAGCGCATATAAGGCAATCTTCAAAGCTACAGGAACCTGATGAACAGAAAAGAATGTTCCTCCCAGAAAGGTCATCGGCAGCAATATCAGGCTGCTGAAGGTAGCCATATCCTCATGAGTACTTGCCAAAAGTGCAGCCAGAACTCCCAGAAAAGCAAAGGCTAAGCAGGTGAGCACAAGGCTGCCTATAAAGAGCAAATCGACATGAAATTTGGGAGCAATTAGCATGGCCACAAGAAGAAAAGCAATTGAACTGACCAGTCCCCTGTACACTCCTATCATGGCTTTTCCTGTGAGTAATGAAATTGAGCTGATGGGAGCCATCAGACATTCGTCGAAGCTTCTGAAATATAGCCGGTCAGTGTTCAGTCTGGTTCCTGCACCATTGAAGCTGGCGGTCATAGCAGTCAAGGCAATGATACCGGGCACCACGAACTCCATATAGCTTGTTCCATTTATACTGATTCCACGGCCAAGTCCCCATCCAAAGGCTGTGAGGTAAAGCAATGGGCTGAGAAGCGTTGTCAGGAGATATTTGGCCCAACGACGCTTCAGCATCATCATATCTGACCATACTATGGTGCAGGCATCCATTTTACTCCTCCAATACTTTCTGGCCGGTGAGCTCTACGAATACATCCTCAAGGTTTGATTGACGCATGACGACTTTATCTGAGACTTTCATCTCCTGAACAAAATTAGAAGCCGACTCTCGGTCCGGAAAATAGCAGTATTTAGTATGGCCATTGTCCTTTATCTCCACGGCGATCATCCCCAGCTTCCGGCGCAGACTCAAAGGGGATCCAATCGCTATCAATCTGCCATGATGAACTATTCCTACCCTGTCGCAGAGTGCCTCCGCCTCCTCGATATAATGTGTAGTTAAAAAGACGGTGGTCCCAACAGAGTTCATACTGCGTATCAGATCCCAGACCCTTCTTCTGGTCTGGGCATCCAGGCCTACAGTGGGCTCGTCCAGAAAAAGAAGCTTTGGCCTGTGAATGAGGGCCCGGGCAATCATCGCTCTCCTTTTCATGCCTCCTGAAATCTTGTCGATAATTCGATTGGCATCATCTGCCATGTCTACATAATCCAGAAGCTCATCAATGCGCTCCTTTCGTTCTTTGCTCGACAAATGGTGCAGCCTTGCATGAAGTTCCAGGTTCTCCTTTACGGTCAACTCTCGGTTCAGGCTGAGATGCTGCTGCACTATGCCGAACTGGGACTTAACTCGGTGGGGCTCTTTCATAACATCAAAGTCGTTGATAAGTACGCGACCGGAGGTGGGCTTGGTCAATGTAGTTAGGATGCGAATTGTAGTGGTCTTGCCTGCCCCGTTGGGCCCTAGAAAGCCGAAAAGCTCGCCCTTTTCCACCCTCAAGTCCAGGCCGTCCACCACAATTTTTCCAGCATATTCCTTGGTCAGGCCTTCGATCAAGATCATGGGACTTGTGATCGTCAATACTGCTGCCTTCTTTTACCTTAGTTGTTCTTTTCAAATAATAGCTGCTGTTCTCGATCAACGATGTCGTAAATGGACTTTGAATTTAAGCTGGATATGGGAAAGCACTTTCCGCAAGCGTTCTCTGCTATCTCCTGGCAATATCCCAGCCTCATGTCCATGAAAGAGCTCTCCACAACCTCGGTATCGATGACAATGGTCTGTACTCCGAGCTCCCTATATTGCCCTGAGATCTCCTGGAGCTCATTTCTTATCTTGCCGCCCATTCCCACATTGGCTCTTCCATCGGATATGAGAACCATCATGGTCTTGGTCTC
>MTKZ01126242.1_pt1 | contig 14074 bp, 9 predicted proteins | sample 1042781 | NCBI WGS metagenome assembly MTKZ01 (sample SAMN06212207, study PRJNA360539) | anaerobic digester metagenome | biome: Wastewater treatment plant; material: sludge; isolation source: anaerobic digester fed with sludge from wastewater treatment plant | place: Denmark: WWTP Viborg ...
ATCGACATTGGATGGAGTGTATGTTTTAACATAAATTTATCTTATCTGCGATTAAAACTCCTGATTCTACATACAATTATGTATCTGTATTAGCGCTAATTTTTTTTTATGTCATAAAAAAAATTTTAATAATTAAGGGAAGTCCAATTTGAAATAAATTATCGTTATTCCCATATACAACGAGACTGATAATATTCCTGTTCTCATAAACGCTTTATTTGACCAACCTGTACCCGATCTAGAAATTTTAATTGTAGATGATAACAGCTCGGATGGCTGTGGCGAAGTAACTGAAGAATTAGGGAAAAAGAACAAAGGTCGTCTTTATGTTATTCACCGTTCGGTTAAAGAAGGGCTGGGCAAGGCGTACATTCAAGGTCTCAATTGGGCTCTAGATGAAAAAGCAGAAGTGATAGGAATGATGGATGCCGACCTCTCTCATCCATCGGAAAAAATTCCTGAAATGCTAATTGCCCTTGAAAATGCTGATCTGGTTATCGGCTCTCGATATATTAGAGGGGGAGGATTGGACGTAGATTGGCCAATCTGGCGAAAAACGCTCTCGGCTTTCGGAAATAGTTATGCTCGCACCATCCTGAACCTGCCAATTAAAGACGCAACTGGCGCATTTCGTCTATGTCGTCGGTCAGCTCTTGAATCCATACCTTTTCGGAAGTCACAATCAAGCGGTTGTGTCTTTCTCATTGAGCTTGCTTACCTCGCTGCACTCAAACACTTGCGTATAGTCGAGGTCCCCATTCATTTCACCGAACGAGCCTATGGTTTTTTAGAAATGACCCTTAGCATTCAATTGGAAGCGGCAATGAGAGTCTGGAAACTCAGAAAAATTTATAAAAGTCTAAAGTAAACCAATCAAAAGGTGAAATAAATCTCGTTATGTAATTCATTAAGAAATGATAAATTAGCTTGTTAGAGTATGGCTATTTATCAATAAGCGGCTAGGTCATCTGGTTGAAGGGATATAGATATTTACCGGGTTGTTTAACCAATATCGATAATAAATACCATCATGAACTGAAATATTGAGGATAGGGTTTTCATTTATTGTTAAAATTGCGCAAATGTCTGCATTTTCTGATTGATGCGAAAACTTCCGTGATTCGTTCGTTACGTTTAGATGCTCAATGTAAACAGGCCTACCAACTTCAATTTCAATAAGCCTCCATAAGGGATATTCATAATCATCAGAACCGATGATCAGTCCAATATTCGAGCAATTGAGAGCCTCTAACGCTTGTGCGGCGCTATGATAACTATTAAGTAGAGACAGGCGATTGTGAAAATACTCGTCATTTCGGTTCTTCATGACGTCTATTATGTTAGCGTCTATCAATGGTCGTGATTTGTTCTGCAAAAGGTATGGGAATGATAGACCCACGAAGAAAAGCATAAGGAGAATTACCATATTCTTTTTTAGAATCCGAACTTGAACTAGACCTACAATTGGAGAAAACAAAATGAAAAGAGGCAGGTGCAGACGACTATGCCATGGTTGCCATTTAAGAAAACCACAAAAAAGCACGAATGCAAGGATGAGTAAGAGAAAATAGATGATACTTTCTCGGTTTTTATTTTTTAAAAATGGTAATAATGCGAGAAAAAGCACAATAATTATCAAATGCCAAAGATTTCCTGCGCTATCTTCATATCTCGTTATTTTTTTGATCTTGAAAGATGTGCCTGGCCACGTTGTCCGTTCGTCATTTGGCGATAATTTAATTACCTCATGAATGTTCTCTATCGATTTTTGAAGCGCCATATTGATATGTTCATGTTGTGTAATCGTCAAATGTAAGCTGATGTTGCGGATGATGTTCGACGTCAAAGATGAAAGCGAAAAAATATCATTTTGGTATTTGTAGCCGCCAACTTCCTGACCACTTCCAAGAGGATTTCTGTATAGATCGTAGTTTCGTGCATATTGCCCGAAATTTATTGCCAAGGTCAGTATTGCGATTATTGAGAAATATAACCATTTCTGTGAAACTCGATTTTTTATTAAGGAAATGACAAACCACAATAAAAAGGGAAAAGCAAAAATATATGCAGTTGCCTTAGTAAGGATGCTTAACCCTAAAGCCATCCCTGAGGCAATGGCATAAATTGAGACTGGTCGCCTTTTCATTTTTAAGGAAAAAAACACAAAACAAGTTAACCAAAAAGCAATAACTAAATCAGTTTGGGTGCTTGAACCCTGCAGGATTGCCATGGGGATTGTGACGCAGAAAACCGCTGCCAGGATTTGGCCCAAGCGGGAAACCTTAAGTTCCTGTGCAATAAGAGTCACTCCGATAATGCATCCAATAAGGCAGAACAATTGCACAAAATTTGCGTAACGGTCCCCGTTACTCAATAATTGTAAATGCAGGATGGCGTACTCAGTCCATGGGTTTTGATGTACTTCCCTTAAGTTGGATGTTGGGAAGAAACCGATATTATGATTCTGGATCCAATGCATGACCCGACTCATGTGATAGGTCATTGAATCCCATGTATTGGGTGGGTAAACCCAGGCTGCTATTCCGATGATTAAGATTGCCAATATTACACTGGTTATTAACAGAGATTCGGTAAGCGATAAGGTCTTAATTTCTAACTTGATCCGATTTATGTCGAGGGGTTGGTTTGATAATAACAACATTGTTGATAAAGATATTAAAAGAATCATCCAGACAAGAAAAACTGACCAAAAACCGATGATATTAAAAATACTAAACACTTCTGTCAGAATCGTTATGATAAACCCCCAAAAAACCGAACCTAGCATGAATGAGACTCGCCATCCTGGAGATAGCTTTTTCTGAATTACTAGTATCAATAGCACCAGACATAAAAATGGCAGCAATGCAAGCATTTTGCACCCTATCTTAAGGACAATATCGATTTACCTTGACAGATTGATAATGGACCATATTATTCGAATATTATTTTACTCCGAGATTAAAATGGTTATTCTTGTAACCTGGGTTTCCAAAAAGTGGATGCCTAATGTATCGATGGCTAATAGTGAAGAAATTCGTTGTAGGTAAAAAGAATGGCTTCAGTGTATAGAATTTATCAATGGTTGTTTGGAAGATTTGTATTAATGCGAACGCACTATGAAATAAATAATGAAGTGTGGAAGGCTGTAAACAGAACTGGTATACTAATCGATACTCATAAATCTCGAGTTAAACAACATCGAAATGAAAAAGATTGTCCATCAGTGTACTAAACACAGAGCCGGAAAAAAAGGAGAAAACTGCAATGATGGGTTCTAAATCCCGGATTCCCATCCGTTTAATGGTCATCTTGACTTCATTGGTGATGTCTATTGTGATACTAATCCCTTCTAACGTTAGTGGTTCTTACGGTCTGGAAAAGATCAATGTAAAACACGAATCCAGAACTGAGATCGCATCAACGAGCCTAATACAACAGGAAGATAAACGCCTTGATGTTTTTACTCTTGAAGCACCGCAACTGCGCATCAATTTCCGGGAGATTTTTGTTTACCTACCTCCCGATTACTTTACCAGTAAAAAATCCTACCCCGTGCTGTACCTGCACGATGGCGGAATGGTTTTTTCCACCAACGGAAAACATGATGGCCAGTTTGACACTGTTCTGGACCAGATGTTTGAAACAGGCAAGACCGAAGGCATCATCGCCGTCGGGATTGCATCGACTGATAACCGCTGGGATGAATACAGCCCGTGGGTGAATGAAAACATGGTTATCTGGTGGGGACACAACTCCGCGCAGGTTGAAGGCGGGGAGGGGGATGCTTACCTCTCTTTCATCATTGATACGCTTAAACCGGAAATCGATAACCGCTACCGCACACTTCCTGACCGCGAGAATACCGCCATCGGCGGATTCAGCATGGGTGGACTGATCTCGCTTTACGCGGGTTTGAAACACCCCGATGTTTTTTCAAAAGTGATAGCCCAATCCACAGCAGTCTGGTTTGCCGAGGCTGACCGCGGCTGGCACTCAAATAACCAACTCGTGAAGCAGATTAAGCAGGAACCTGTGCCAGATAATGTAAAGTTCTATTTGGATATTGGCACAAATGAGTGGGTGGATGAGCCGATGCCGCTGACTGACGCTCTGGGTCGCGCGTACACTTATCCGTTTATCTGGGTTGATGGTACCGTTGTGGTGTTTAACACTCTTGAGACGCACGGTGTCCCGAAAGAAAACCTGCTACTTATTGTTGAGGAAGGTGGTGAACATGAGCCCGCTGCCTGGCGGGGCAGGTTCCTGGATGCCATGCTCTGGCTTTGGGATGGACCGGAGATTGTTGTGGCTCCGGACCTCGTTACAGTTGTGCCGCCCCTTAAAGCGGTCATCGTACATACACCGACACAGTCTGTCATTGTGGACCACATCCCGACCGCAGTCCCGGAAATCCAGGTGGTGGGTGTAGAGCGCAATCCAAATACATTATTTTTGCTTATCTTCGCGATCGGGTTGGTGTCTGCCAGCGTGGCGATTTTCTTCTGGCTGTTCCGGTTAAATCACAATTAACAACCTGATAATTATTTGCCAGAATCCCAATCAGATTGTCAATAATCAGTATGGCCCGTTTTACACCTCTACTGGGTGGGCTGGCAGCCCTTTGCCTATGATACAATATTTACAGGCGATTTACTACAACACAAGCATAATATTCAATTGGTGATTTTTTTATCAATATCATGTCTATTAATTGGCATGTGATGCGCAGCAAGCCCAACCGCGAGGAATTCCTGGCGCGGGAACTGGAATCACGGGATGTTGAGTACTATTATCCACGGCTGCGTGCCAACCCGGTGAATCCGCGCGCGCGCCGCTTCAAGCCATACTTCCCCGGTTACCTCTTTGTCCATGTTGACCTTGAGAAAGTGAACACCTCAACTCTGGAGCGCGTTCCCGGAGCGGCCAACCTGGTCTCGTTTGGTGGAGAATTTTCTCACGTGCCTGAAAATATCCTGCACGCAATCCGCCGTAAGGTGAACGAGGTGAACGCGCAGGGCGGAGAGCGTGTAGCAGCACTACATCCGGGTGACCGGGTGGAGATCGAGCACGGCCCCTTCGAGGGGTACACGGCGATTTTGGATGCAACCCTGCCAGGAAATGAGCGCGTACGAGTACTGCTGCAGATGCTGGAACGGCGTGAATTACCGGTGGAGATGCCCGCGGATTATGTGAGAGTGAGTAAAACATTGCCGCACCGCAGGTAGTAAATATACCCAGGCATTTCTGTATGGGTGATGGTAAAAGTACGGGAAGGAGGGGAATGTAATCATGAAGAGATTCAGCATGTTTTTTAAGTGGCTGATCAGGTTTTGAGATATACTAATATTGTCTTTTTAAAGTAATTTTTCTTTTTTCGATGCAGACATTCATTGACCGATAGAACGCAGAGCCAAATTTGAGCCGATCCATCGATTTTTTAGATAAACAGGCAGCAAAGGGGTTCTCCCGCGAAGCGGTACCGCAAAAGCGGAATGTGGTGCTGCGCTTTTTTAAGCGACTGGTGGATATCCTCGGTTCTGCCTTCGGTCTCATTTTCTTTTCACCGTTTTTTTTCTACATTGCCATTCGCATCAAGCGTGAATCACAGGGACCTGTTTATTACCACGGCGATAGGGTCGGGCGTAACGGCAAATTATTCAAAATTCTCAAGTTTCGCACCATGTACGAGACTCCTCAAAATCACAACGGGCTGCGGCTCACAGTGAAGGATGATGAACGTGTCACTCCTTTTGGCGTCTGGCTGCGTGCAACCAAGTTGAACGAGCTGCCGAATTTCTGGAACGTTTTTATTGGTGAGATGAGTCTGGTGGGACCACGCCCCGAAGATCCGGAATTTGTGGAAAAGTGGCCGGAGGATGTGAAAGCCGAGGTTCTTTCAGTGCGCCCGGGCATGACCAGCCCGGCATCGGTAATCTTCCGCGATGAGGAGAACCTGCTTGGGGGCAGCAGCGTGCTGGATGATTACCTCAAATCGATCCTACCGGAAAAGCTGCGCCTGGACCAACTCTACGTGCGCTACTACAACTTCTTCGGTGACCTGGACGTCATTTTCATGACCATGGTAATGCTCATACCGGGATTACGGCAGCGCAAGGTGCAGGAAGGTACTTTGTTTGAAGGCCCGCTGGTAAGGTTCAGCCGTACGTATATTTCCTGGTTTATGTTGGATACAGTGATCGCCTTTTTGGCCATCTCCATCGCCACATTGTTGTGGCGAATCCAGATCCCGCTGGACGTGGGCTTCGGGCGTATGGTGCTGCTGGCAGCCGGATTGGCGTTCATACTTGGTCTTACCAATACTCTTTTTGGTCTGAAGAACGTCAGCTGGCGTTACGCCAGCCCCACGCATGTGTTTGACATCGCACTTTCAACGGCGCTGGCGCTGGCGGTGTTCGCGCTGCTCAGCCCGCCGCTGCTTTCAATAAAACTGCCAATCAACTTACTGATCAACATTGGTTTACTTGCTTTCGCCGGGTTTGTTTCAGTGCGCTACCGCGAACGGTTGCTCACCGGCCTCGCTTCCAGGTGGATCCGCTGGCGTGGTCAAGCCAGCCTGATCGGCGAACGTGTGCTGATTGTGGGCGCGGGGGATGCCGGTCAGTTGGCGATCTGGTTGATGGAAAAAAGCAGTCTGTACTCAGCCTTCTCTATAATAGGCCTGGTAGATGATGATTTCCGTAAATTAAAGAAGAACATTACCGGCTACCCCGTGCTGGGCACCACCCGCGATATCCCCGAGATCGTGGTCAAGAAGAGCATCGGGTTGATCCTGTTTGCCATCACCAGGGTCAGCACCAAAGAGCGTGACCGCATTCTAAACACCTGTAAAGACCTGCCGGTGCGTGTTGTGCTGATTCCTGACCTGTTAAAAGTGGTGAATGATTACCTGAGCAAGCAGACCCGGGAGGTTACTGAAACCCATGGCTGAAAAATGGGCAAAAAAGAAGGTGCTGGTCACAGGGGCAGGGGGGTTCATTGGTAGCCAACTGGTAAGCGGGCTAGTCAAGGCTGGCGCGGATGTGCGCGCCTTTGTACGTTATAACTCACGTGGCGACCCCGGCATGCTGCGCTCGCTGGCACCTGAGATTACTAAAGAGGTGGAACTCAGCGCCGGCGACTTGCGCGATGAAGACGCGGTGCGCGCTGCCGTGAAAGGCTGCGAGCGGGTGTTTCACCTGGGTGCGCTCATCTCCATTCCCTATTCCTACAAACACCCGGCTGAGGTGGCTTCGACCAATTTAATGGGAACGCTCAGAGTGCTGCTCGCCTGCCGTGATTACGGCATCGAACGCCTGGTGCACACTTCCACCAGCGAGGTATACGGCACGGCAAGGGTAGCTCCCATCAACGAGAACCACCCGCTGCAGGGACAGTCGCCTTACTCAGCCAGCAAGATCGGCGCGGATAAACTGGCGGAGAGTTTTTATTGCGCCTACGACCTGCCGGTCATCACGGTGCGCCCGTTCAATACCTACGGCCCGGGGCAATCGGGCAGGGCGGTCATCCCCACCATCATCACCCAGGCGCTCACGCGTGATGTCATTCAGCTGGGTAACCTTGAGACCACAAGAGACTTTACTTATGTAGAGGACACGGTCGCGGGTTTTTTACGCGCGGCTGAAAGCGCCGACGGATTGGGAGAGGTGTTCAACCTGGGCACAGGTGAAGAGATCGCCATCGGCGAACTGGCGCGCAAGATCCTTGCGATGACCGGCAGGCAGGCGGCGATCGAGACCAAAACCCAGCGGCTGCGCCCGCGGAAATCGGAAGTGATGCGGCTGATCTCTGACAACACGCGCGCGCGTGAGGTGCTGGGCTGGATTCCTCGCGTCTCTCTGGAGGATGGTCTAAAATTAACCATTGAATGGATCAGCGGGCATCTGGATAACTACAGGATTGGTCAGTATGAGTTCTAAAGAAAACAGCGTTCGCGCGGTAGTGCTGGCGGGCGGCAAGGGCACCCGCCTGGCGCCTTACACACGCATCATTCCCAAACCACTCATGCCCATTGGCGACATGCCCATCCTTGAGATCATGCTGCGGCAGATGAAGCGCGCCGGCATCCGCCAGGTGACGCTCACCACCGGTTACCTGGATAACCTGCTGCGGCTGTTCTTCCTGGACGGTAAACGCCTTGGTTTGAAGATTGATTATGTGCAGGAAGAGAAACCCCTGGGCACATCCGGTCCCCTCGCCAATGTCAGAGGGCTGACCAATACCTTTTTAGTGACCAACGGTGACGTGCTTACCGACCTCGACCTCGCGGAGCTCATCGCGTATCACCGTCAGCAGGGCGCCATCGCCACCATCGCCACGCATAAGCGCAAGGTCACCATAAACCTCGGCGTGGTCGAAGTGGATAAGGAAAACTCGGTCACCGATTACCTCGAAAAACCGGATTTCAATTACCTGGTGAGCATGGGCTTGTATGTATTTGAACCGAGGGTGCTTAAATACATCCCCAGGGACGAATACCTGGACTTCCCCGACCTCGTGCGCAAGTTGATCGACGCGGGTGAGNNTGCGCGCCGTGCTCGAAAGCGGCTGGTTGACCATGGGGGAGGTGAGCGCAAAATTCGAGGATGAATTCAAGGCTTATACAGGGGCTAAGCACGCTTTCGCTGTCTCGAACGCCACCGTGGCACTGCACATGGCCTGCCTGGCGCTGGGCATCGGCCCGGGGGATGAGGTCATCGTTCCTTCATTAACATTTGTGGCAACAGCCAACGCGGTGCGCTACACCGGCGCGGACCCTGTCTTCGCGGATATCACCAGTGAAAATGACCTGACGCTCTCGCTCGAGTCGATCAGGCAGGCGCTAAGCCCGCGCACGAAAGCGCTGATGGTGATGCACTACGCCGGTTACGCCTGTGACATGCCCGCGATTCTGCAGTGGGCAGCGGAGCAGGGGCTGCCGGTGATCGAAGACGCCGCCCACGCGGTGGGATCCTTCCTCAATGATAAACACCTGGGCACCTGGGGAGCCGCAGGCTGCTTCAGCTTTTTCTCCAACAAGAACCTTTCCACCGGCGAAGGCGGTATGGTGGTGACCGATGACGACGCGCTGGCAGAGCAGTTTAAATTATTACGTTCGCACGGCATGACCTCGCTCACCTGGGATAGGCACCAGGGGCACGCCTGGAGCTACGACGTGGTGACCACGGGTTACAACTACCGCATTGATGAACTGCGCTCGGCGCTTGGGCGGGTGCAGCTGGATAAACTGGACGCCAACAATGCCCGGCGCAGCGCGCTAACCGCGCGCTACCGCGAGCTGCTGAGCGAACTTTGCCCGGCGCTGGGGCTGCCTTTTGAAGGGCACCCCGGCATCTCCGCGCACCACATCATGCCAGTGCTGCTGCCGCGCGGCACAGAGCGCATCCGGTTCATGGAGCGCCTCAAAGAGCAGGGCATCCAGACCAGCATCCATTACCCGCCGGTGCACACCTTCAGCGCGTACAGGGAAGGGGCGATTGGTGCTGAACACCTGCCGCTGACCGATGATGTGGCGGCGCGCGAGGTGACGCTGCCGCTGTACCCCACGATGACGGATGACCAGGCGCAGCTGGTGGCGCTGGCGGTGGCCAGGGCGCTGGGGGATTGAACGCGTCGGGCAGCGCTGATATGAAATTTCCGGAAACAACAGAAAAACTGTTTACCCTGCTTTCTTCTCCTGCGGATGAGGCGCTGGTAGAAAAAACGCGCCTGCTCACGCTGGAGGATTGGGAGGCGGTGCTGGAGGAGGCGGGGCAGCGCGGGCTGGCGCTGCTGCTCTACGACCGCCTGCGGAAAATTGGTAACAAGGAACTGATTCCAGCGCGGGTATCGGATCGTTTACGGGATAATTATCTATCAGCCACTGCCCGCAACATGGTGATGCTGCACCACGCAAAGGGGATCCTAGAGGCGCTGAAGGCGCAAGGGATCGAAGTCATCGTGCTCAAGGGGCTGTACCTGGTGGAGCATGTGTACCCCGAGATCGGGCTGCGCACCTTCAGCGACCTTGACCTGCTGGTGCGCCGGGAACGCCTGCCAGACGCGCTGGCGGTAATGCAGGGGCTGTGTTACAGGCTCTCGACCTGGTACGACCCGAATGTAAAGAACACGGATATCAAGCACCTGCCGCCGCTTGAGAAAGCAGACGCCCCCACGGTGGAGCTGCACTGGACCATCCTGGAGGAGGACGAACCCTTCAGCATTGACGCGGGGGAGCTGTGGCAGCGCGCGCTGCCCGTTACCGCCGCCGGGGTGGAAGCGCTGGCGCTCGACCTCGAGGATCTGATCCTGCATCTTTCCATGCACTTCACCTACCAGCACCGCCTGCGCGCCGGTCCGCGCAACCTCTTTGATATCGCCGCTGTCCTCCAGCAAAATGAAGGGCAGGTGGATTGGCAGAAACTGGCACGCACGGCGCAGAAATGGGGCGCGCAGCGCGTGACCTGGCTGACCTTCAGGATGCTGGAGGAGGTCACCGGGGTGAAGGTGCCACAAGAATTAATGCTTACGCTGCTGCCTGACCTGCCGGATGAGGGGCTGGTAACCAGCGCCATTGGGCAAGTGCTGGATGAAGGGAGGCTGGGGGTGGCGCTCACCCCTGACCTGGCTGAACTGCCGGGCGGGGGATTTTTCTCGAAGCTCAGGCGGGTGTGGTCGCGGATGTTTATTCCGCGCCGGCTGCTGGCGCGAGAGTATAACCTTGACCCGGATTCGATAAGAATATGGGTGTATTACTTTATTCGATTCCGAGACCTGTGGTGCAGGTACGCGCGCTCCGGGTGGCGGCTGATGACGGGGGAGGAGGACGCGCTGACCGGCGCCGGTATGGAACAGGAGAACCTGCGCCTGCGGGATTGGATGGGGGGAACCGGATCAGTTTGACCTGACCGGGTTGAATTTTGTGATACATTTAGGCTACAGTGAATAAGAAATCGGTGTTGAAACAGGTGGGAATTGTGCTGGCGGTAGCTGTGGTGGTGCTGGCGCTCATCCTTTTATTAACCTTCGTGATCAACGGTCCCAGCCGCATGCTCACCAGCGAAGAACTGGCGCTGGAGCAGACGCGCATTTCACTAAATATCTTCATCAAGCAAACTGAAGTCGCCGGAACCAGCACCGCCGGGCTGTACCTGACCCTGGGCGTGCCCTTTCCCACGGAAACCCCCTTTATCGTGCCCACCAGCGGATCGCTGGGCAGGCCAATAACCGTCAAGTCCCCTGACAGTGGAACACGAGTAGCCATCAGTACCTCAAGCATAATTAGTACAACGGCAGAAGTAAAAAACATAAAAACCAGCACTCAGGTGCAGTCACCCATAACGATTACTCCTACACCATCACCTTCAATGACTTCTAAACCTCCTAACAATTTATATACATGGTGGGCAGGAGAATGGAACCCTTATTATCTAGAAGCAGGAGCATTAACAGGAGGGGATCTGACAATCACTGTTAAAGGCGATTCGATTACCGGAAATGTAGAATTCCATGACGGGTATCCGATGGTTCTTTCCGGAGAAGTATCCATGGATGGAAAACGTGTAACTGGTACATATACAAGTAAGGAAGGTTCTGGTCAGTTTTATTGGGAGAGGATCAATGATGAACAATTTGGGGGTAATCTTGACGGAGATAAAGGATTTTGTGCCACGCGGAATAAAAATATCGAAACCAACAAATGTCTGATTCAACAAATACCCTAGTTCCGTTAATCATTAGCAACAATTCAGATATTTATTTTTGATAGATAGCAGAAGTTTCTTGGGGTCTAAATCATTAATTTTTAAAAATTTGATAAATTTCTTAGATTCTTCGGTTAATACTTTGGCTCTAATTCCTGCCTGATAACAATCAAAAGTCTTCAGTATTTCATTCTAAGATTACACAAGTGATGAACCGCTCAACAGGAGATGACCAGGAAGATCGGTCTACTATTTCCTGTGTATGGCAATTTGAATCATGCATACAAGAAATCCCTTATCCTGTTTACATTTCAAAACTGTAATTAAGAGATACGAAAGGCGATAGTGTGAGTATGTTGTGTAGAATTTATTCAGATAAAAATATCTGAAGTAAACTCTCGCTCATTGATCCAATCCTCCAGATTGATTGAGCGATGTTTCTTCTCTTTAATTCTTTTTTCAGAACGATAGGAGCAAACATGAATAAATTCAGGTTTTTCGTGGTTCCAGTCATTATCCTTGTTCTCATTCTTGGTATGACCAATAATCTGAATAATGCCATTGCTGATAACCCCCCGCCTCCTTGGCCCTCCAGTTTTTATGGAGAGATCCAGTTCGCTGGCAGTCCCCCAAATATTGGGGATTTTGTCGAAGTCTTTGTGCCTAATATGACGGCCTATGTTGTGAGAGATGCGATTGAATCGTATCCCACGGACAAACTCGTTTATTCGTTGAGTATCCCGGGGGATGATCCTCTAACCGCTGAAAAAGATGGAGGTCTTGAAGGCGATATTGTAACTTTCAAGATCAATGACCGCGTTGTCGCACTGGATGAATGGCATTCCGGAACGAACGTGCGTTTGGATTTACATCCACCCTATGTGACCTCCGGTGGACCTTATGTAGGTGTTTCCGGAGAATCGGTAAGTTTAAATCCGTCTGTCACTGATCTATTTGTTACTGATACCTTCACTTATGCCTGGAACCTTGATGAAGGTGGCGAGTATGATGATGCAACGGTTCAAAACCCAAGCCAGGTATTTACTCAGGGAACTAAGACTGTTAAAGTCAAAGTAACCGACAGCCAGGGTGGTGAAGGAACGGCTGCGGCCACAGTCTTTGTGGTTACCCCATTAGGACTAACAGGTCAGGTCTACGACGGCGCTCCCAAATCTGTATTGGTGGATGGGTCTGCATTTGGTTATTTTGTAACTTATGATGGATACACAACACCCCCGACCAATGCGGGTACCTATACGGTTGTTATTTCTGTCTACGCAGATAGCGGGCAATCGACCGTTGCTGGCACGATTACTAAAACCATGGTGATCAGCAAGGCAGAGCAGGCCATTACAGTGACCACTCACGCCCCTCAGTATGCAGCCTATAATACGAACTTTACTGTGGCTGCTACAGCACCCGGTGGTGCTGTTGTTTACTCGAGCGGCAGCCCGAGTATTTGTACCACCTCCGGGGCTGTATTTACTATGGTGAGTGTTACCGGAACCTGCGTGGTGCAGTACGACCAGGGCGGAAGTGGTAATTACAACGCCGCGCCACGTGTAACCGAGTACACAGCTGCACCAAACCAGCCGCCGGTCGTTACCGACATTCCCAACCAGACGATAACAGAGGGAGCCAGTTTTACCACTATCGCTCTGGATAATTATGTATCGGATGTCAACAACACCGATGCCGAGATGGTCTGGACATACAGCGGCAATGTGGCACTAACGGTGAGCATTGTCAACCGGGTAGCGACGATCACGATTCCCAACGCTGACTGGAATGGAGCGGAGACGATCACGTTCAAGGCAACGGATCCGGGTAGTCTATTTGATGATGACCCTGCTATTTTTACAGTAAATGGAGTCAACGACGCGCCGGTGATCACAGAAGGCACATCGGTAAGCAGGACGATATCGGAAGATGGATTACCGACGGCATTTGCGCTGACGCTGAACGCAACGGATGTGGATAGTGCCACGTTGACGTGGAGCATATCCACCGCGGCATTGCATGGAACTGCGACGGCATCCGGGACAGGGACGTCGAAGGCGATCGCGTACACCCCGGCAGCGAACTATGTTGGCACAGACTCGTTTGTGGTGCAGGTGTCGGACGGAACGCTGACGGACACGATCACAGTGAATGTGACTATCACGACAGTGAATGATGCACCGGTCGTTACCGACATTCCCAACCAGACGATAGCAGAGGGAGCCAGTTTTGCAACAATCGCTCTGGATAATTATGTATCGGATTCAGACAACACGGATGCTGAAATGGTGTGGAGCTACAGCGGCAACGTGGCACTAACGGTGAGCATTGTCAACCGGGTAGCGACGATCACGATTCCCAACGCTGACTGG
>MTKZ01015973.1_pt1 | contig 14069 bp, 13 predicted proteins | sample 1042781 | NCBI WGS metagenome assembly MTKZ01 (sample SAMN06212207, study PRJNA360539) | anaerobic digester metagenome | biome: Wastewater treatment plant; material: sludge; isolation source: anaerobic digester fed with sludge from wastewater treatment plant | place: Denmark: WWTP Viborg ...
AAGCTGATCGCTTCTTCAAAACTCTGCAATGAGCTGTTCATCTGCCGCTGGTTTTCGGTGTAACCTTCAAGGGCTTTTTTCCATTCGGTGTAGTTTTCAAGTTGATCGTAACGGATGTTTGGGTTGATGAAGAGGCTGTAGACATCGCCAGTAACGGGGGTGAGGTCTGAGCCAAGCTCGCGCATTGCTGCCAGCATGCGGTCGTAGTTGCTGAAGCCGCTGGCATAGGTGAGTACCAGGGTGCGTTCGGGATTGATCACCAGGCCAAAGTGCACACCGACATACTCACTCGCGAGCGAATCAACGGGTATTTGTGTATCGTTTTCGATCACACTCACCTGGTTGGCTGCGAGGGAGGTTTCTTGTCCCAGCCCGCCTGGGATTGAAAAGTTCATAGCCAATTTTGGAAATTCGCGTGCATCAAGCTCCTCGATCAGCACTCCCGGTGTGGACTCCTGGCCTCTCGCAGGCACAATTGGCTGAACCAGCATGGCGCTGATCAGGCACAAAATCAAGAAGATTGTCCCCAACGGCTTTTGGTTCATTATTATCGCAGTTTTTCTATCTTATAAAATTGATATCACAGTCACTGAAAAAAGCGCCAATTGCGTTTGTTGCTGGATGAATTTTACCTGAGAATGCCAAACCGATTGTGGAAAAATGGTTTAGATCAAACCAAAATGCTTAAATGCGTTGAAAATGCCATCCTCTGTTACAGCGTTGGTAACATGATCGGCAACAGCCTTGAGCTCCTCCGCGGCATTACCCATGGCAATGCCGGTCTGGCAGTATTGCAGCATTTCGATGTCGTTGAAGGAATCTCCAAACGCAAAAGTGTCTTCCTGGTTTAAGCCGAGCCTTTCGAGCAGCACTGCAACTGCTGAAGCTTTGGTGACGTGTTTTTGGGTGAAATCCCCAAAATCCCGACCTTTTCCGAAAATATTCCAAATACCAATGCGGAAATAATCACCAAAAATTTCTTCGAGTTCAGCTTTGCAGATGCCTGGTCTCATCACAAAACTGACCTTGTTTACATCCAGATGGTAATCCTGGTGATCGAACGTCAGACCGGGGAATGCCTTCTGTAGATTCTCAGCCGCTACTTCTTGAGAGATCCCAAAAGAACGGGCGGTTTCGCTCAGGAAGTAACGATTACCATGGAGCCCACTATTGCTTTCTTCGTAAAATCCTATCTTTTGATCATCAAGATACGCGTAAAGCCGGCTGATCTGCGTCTGGGGAATAGCGCTTTCGATGATGGTCTTCCCTCTAAATTCTGCATAAGCGCCCTCGCCGGCGATCATACCGTCAAATCCGAGGTTGAGCAGCCAGGGGTAGATGGAAGGCTTGCTGCGTCCTGAAGCAATCATGAGCATGTGTCCGCGGGTTTGAGCGAGATGCAGCGCTTCCCTCGTGGATTGAGATAATTGCTGTGTATAGTCAATCAGTGTGCCATCAATATCGAGGAAGATGATCTTTTCTGAACTCATGTTACCCTTTCAGCGCTCGATGATAACACAGACATGAAAAAGCGGCATTTGTTCGGAACGACGGGCGTGTTTAATCACCTCATGGGAGAACCGTCAGGGTGCTGCCGGGAAAAATAAAACCTGCCAGCCTTGATGCTGGCAGGTTATCTTTTAGCGTGTCTTTTGAAAATTACCTGGTCATGTCCCTGGTGAGGGCAACCCCGTTATCGTGTGGGGGGTAAAAGAAGCAAAAGTGGCAAAGATCAGGTCGTTTCGTGTTTGTGGAGCACGTCCGCAAAGGACTCGTCCTTTTCCATGACATGTTTGGCGTAGGAACAGGTGGGGAGGATCCTGAAACCTGTTGCACGCGCAGAATCAGCAAGCATGTTGACCAGATTTCGGGCGATACTGTAACCACGAAAGTCCGGGTCCACCCAAGTGTGATTGGCGTTCCAGTAATCCTGGTTCACGGTGTACTCAATCACACCAACTTCCTGACCTTCATCCGTGGTGGCGACGATGCGATTAGCCTGGGGCTCATAAGCGTATTGGATCTCTGTCATTTTTCCTCCATTTTTTCTTTAGTTTAATCCAACCAGGGAGGAAGGCAAAATAGCGGGTTGTGCAAACATCGCCTGGGTTGTACGGAGCCTTGCGATCTGACGTCTACAGTTGTAAACTATAAACCGAAAGTATGAAAGGAACCAAAATGTCCGAGAACCTCAATATCAGCGATGCAGAATGGGAAGTGATGCGGGTGGTATGGGCGAGTGGCCAGTCCACCAGCCAGGAAATCACCTTAATTCTTAAGGGCAAACGCGGCTGGAGTCAGTCGACAATTAAAACCCTGATCGGCAGGCTGACCAGCAAGGGCTACCTTCACGCGCAAAAGGATGGGCGTCGTTTCGTCTATTCGACCGATCTGGAAGAACCAGAGAGCCTTAAACTTGAGGTTGAGGGTTTGCTTGAGCGCATTTGCAGCCGGAAGAAACCAAACCTGCTGGCTTACCTGATTGAGAAAATTCCAATGATTGATAGAGACCGCGCGATGCTCATAAAGGTACTGCAGAACAAGCAGGTAGTCGCGGATGTGCCATGCGATTGCTTCCCCGGGCAGTGCACCTGCCATTTGCATGCAAATAGCACGATCCTTTCCAGCCTTTCCCTTAAGGAGAAAAAACATGAAAACGAAAATATTACCTATTGAAGGGATGACTTGCGCGGCTTGTTCAGCCGCTGTGGAACGCGCAGTACGTAAACTACCTGGCGTGTCTGAAGCAAATGTCAACCTAAGCGCTGAAAATTTACATTTGAGTTACGATGAGTCGCAACTCTCGCTCGATAGCGTCGTCGAGGCCGTGGACGATGCCGGTTACAAGGCTGTGATACCTTCCCAGCACGCCCAGCTTGAAGTGCAGGGGATGACCTGTGCTGCCTGTTCAGCGACAGTCGAAAGGGTCGTGGGAAAGCTACCTGGCGTGCAGACCGCCAGCGTCAATTTGGCTGCCGAAACCCTCACGCTCGATTACGACCCGGCAGAGATCAGTCTGCAGCAAGTGGTCAGCGCGGTCGCGGAGGCTGGATATCAGGCTATTCTGCCTGTTGAGAGTACGATCGAGGACGATCTCGAACGAAAAAAAGCACACAAAGCCAAACGACTGCAAAACCTGAAATTGCGTTTCATCATTAGCGCCATCCTGACCGTGCCACTACTTTTTATTTCGATGGGACCGATGCTCGGGCTCACGCTGCCTGCTTTTTTGAATCCAGATATCAATCCGTTGAATAACGCAGTCGCACAACTGTTGCTGACCACTCCGGTAGTGATCATGGGCTGGCCCTATTACGTCAACGGATTCCGCAACCTGGTGAAGCTGCATCCCAATATGGACTCTCTGATTGCCATTGGCACAGGCTCAGCTTATCTTTACAGCTTGTATGCTCTGTGGAATATCACCGGTGGTCACTCCCATTTTGCGCACTCGTTGTATTTCGAGTCGGCAGCAGTCGTCTTGACCCTTATTACGCTGGGTAAGTTCATGGAGGCGCGAGCCACTGGCAAAACCTCGGAGGCAATCCAAAAATTGATGGCGCTCTCGCCCAAACAGGCGCGGGTAATCCGCAATGCTCGTGAGGTCGAGATCGATGCCAGCCAGGTGCTGGTTGGGGACGAGGTGGTGGTGCGCCCGGGTGAAAGCTTCCCAGTCGATGGTGTTCTCCTGGAAGGCGCTACCAGCGTGGATGAATCTATGTTAACTGGTGAGAGCCTGCCGGTTGAAAAAACCATTGGCGATAGTGTCACTGGCGCTTCGATGAATATCAATGGGGCTGTGCACTTCAGGGCGACCCGAGTCGGCAAGGATACGGCTTTAGCGCAGATTATTCGCCTGGTTGAGGATGCCCAGGGATCCAAGGCACCGATCGCGAAGTTGGCGGATAAGATCTCGGGCATTTTTGTTCCGATTGTGATCGCATTGGGGGTGCTGGCGACTTTGGGGTGGGTATTGATCGGCAGGGAGAGCATTGAATTCGGACTGACAATCTTCGTTGCGGTGATGGTCATCGCCTGTCCGTGCGCGCTCGGGCTTGCCACACCGACGGCTCTGACTGTGGGGATGGGCAAGGGCGCACAACATGGGGTGTTGATTAAAAACGGCGATGCCCTTGAAAACGCGCAACAGGTGGATATGGTGCTGCTGGATAAAACCGGTACTATTACCGAAGGCAAACCGGCCGTGACGGATGTTTTGCCGCTGGCAGGGCAGAGCGATCAGGATCTGCTTGCGCTGGCTGGCGCGGCTGAGAAAGGCTCCGAGCACCCGCTGGGCAAGGCGATTTTGCGGGCAGCGGAAGAAAAGGCCTTGAGCCTGCCCGAAATCAGCGGTTTCAGAGCTTTGCCTGGGATGGGCGTGGTTGTTGATTACGAAGGCAAACAGCTGCGCATCGGCAATCAAAGAATGGTTGATGAGTATTTGTCGTTGGACGAGGATGCCTTGAGTTTGGGGCAGGAGCTGGCAAATGATGGCAAAACACCGATGTTTGCAGCGCTTGAAGACCAACTTTTGGGCATCATTGCTGTGGCAGATACCGTCAAGCCGGATAGCAAGGAAGCAATCAAACAGCTGCACAAGATGGGTATCCAGGTGGCGATGGTCACCGGGGATAACCGCCGCACCGCGGAGGCCATTGGGCGCATGATGGGCCTGGATCAGGTTTTCAGCGAGGTGCTGCCCGATCAGAAGGCTGGGATTGTCAACCAGTTGAAATCAGAGGGACGATTCGTGGCAATGGTCGGCGACGGAATCAACGATGCACCAGCACTGGCGACATCTGAGGTCGGGATTGCGATTGGCACTGGGACTGATGTGGCGATCGCTTCGGCTGATATCGTACTGATGCGTTCAACGCTGATGGACGTTCCGGTGGCGATCGACCTGAGCAAGAAAACCCTGCGCAACATCAAGCAGAACCTATTCTGGGCTTTTGCCTATAACGTAATCGGCATTCCGATTGCGATGGGCGTGCTTCACCTGTTTGGCGGACCGCTGCTCAACCCGATGATTGCTGGAGCGGCGATGAGCCTGAGCTCAGTTTCCGTGGTGACGAATGCCCTGAGGTTGAGGGGTTACAAATTCAAGTCGGACTAAGCTCGCAGGTCTTTGGACATCACCAGGATGTCTCCCTTGCGGGCAGTTTCTTTGAAACCGGCTTTTTCGAACAAGCGCAGAGGACCATTGAAGTCGTAAGGCTCATGGTCCTTTTGCATCCTGGGGTAGCCTTCAACAGCAGCATAACCACGAGCTTTTGCATCTTCGATGACGAACTCCAACAGGGCAAAAGAAAGCCCCTTCCCTCTATACCCTGGGGCGATTGCAAAACACAGTACCGATATGGTCTTTTCCAAAGACACCTTGCGGGCAATCTCGGGGATCCAACTTAGATAGACATCTCTGTCACCAGCATTACACCAACCGACCGGGATGTCATTTTCAAATGCCAGGTAGCCGTGAATCCTTCCCTCAACCAGAAGGTTTACGGCATACCTCCGCAGGGTACCTTTTACGTCGTCACCAAACTCGCTGATCATTTGCGCTTCAATGGCAGCGTCCATGCTGGGGGCGGTGCAGTAACACGGTCCGCATGGACTGTTGTCCGAAAAAACCCGGTTGTCAAAGAAATCAAGATAACTTGGGATCAGGTCAGGGGATAAAGGCTTAATTTCAATATTCATTTGGTTTTTTCCTTCCTTAGTGCATGCTGAAAACTGACTCAACAACCTTTTCATCCTGGCAAGGTTCAGACCCTTTTCATTGCCTCGCGTTTCTTTTCCTCAGGCATTTTTTCAATGGCATATCTCAGCGCTGTTCTGGGCATGTTTGCCCTGTGATCAAGTACATACTGAAAGACCTCATTTTCGCAGGCATCCGCAAGCGATTTGAGCATCCAGCCATATCCCTTCTGGACCATATCATCTGTTTCCAGCAGCAAATTATCAGCTATGTCGAATATATCTTTCTTGAAGAGTCCCTTTCTGGCTGGAAGGATGAAAGAAACAGCAGAAGCACGTTTGACCCAACGGTTTTTCGAGAAGGTCCACTCTTTTATCTCTTCGACAAAACTTGGATATTGCTCGAGGAAGGAACCAATTGAATGATTGCACAAAGAATCGCAAGCAGCCCAATTACTGACGTATTTTTTGACCCAGGCTTCGAAAATGGCAAAGTCCTCAGGCACGTATTGTTTGCGGATGGAATGCGTCCAGTTACACGCGATGAACGACTCTTCCATCATGCCTGATTTCCAAAGATCCTCGCATAAGGCGAAGATCTCGCTTTTCGGCATTGCCTTGATCAGCTTAAAAGCTTGATTTCCGATTTGAGTGACAATTGCAGTTTTAACACCGTAAAGTTGGATATCTTCCTTGAAGTATCTCCTGCCGCTTTCCCTGGTCTTCTCGTCGGCGTTTTCGATGAGCTGTTCTCGAATCGTGTTGATAACTTCTGCCATCCCGATCCTCCTCTATACAAGCCGTTGTTAATCGTACAGTGCAAAATCCTTGACGATTTTGATTATATGCCGTCTCAGAAATCAGCGATTTGGATGAACAGCCTTTTTCCTGAAGGAGAGGATTGCAAAAAAAACACCCACCATGGCGATAATTACATTAACTGAAAGCATGGTTCTCATACCGCTCAATTCCAGTATCCAGCCTCCACTCAGACTGCCCAACACTGCTCCTACCCCCATCATGCTGGCTAGGTATGCCTGGCCGGTGGTTTGGTCTTCTTTGGAAACCATCTCAGAGGTGTAATATACAGACGAGGAGGCGAAAATGGCATAGCTGAACATTTGGGCAAGCTGGATCATATATATCATGGAGACACTGCCTGAAAGAGCATACATCAGGGCTTTGAAAGCAAAGCCAGTCGCGGCGACGAGCATCAGGGTTTTCGATCGGAAGCGCTTGATAAGCCTTGAAAAACCAAACAACACCGGCACTTCCACCACAGCCTGCAACGCCACAGCAATACCAAGCTGGCTGCTGTTTCCGCCCACTGATTGGATGATCTGTAAAAGATACGTGTTCAAAATACTGTGGGCTGAGAGCATCATTAAAGTTGCTAGCAGCATCAAGTTGAAGGCTGGGTAGCGGTGAATAAATCCTTTTTGAAGCGCCTCTTCTTTTGGAGCAGGCTCGACAACTTTTTTCTTGGTTGGCATGCGGAAAACTACGAGAATCAAGAGAAACACTATCAAGATCCCCGAGATCGGAACCATTTCGATGCCGTATTTTTCGGCCAGGAAACCAATTAGGAGGGCCAAAATCGCATACATACCTGATCCAATGCCTCTGGCAACGCCGAAATTAATGTACTCCCCGGCATGAGTGTAATAGAAATGGGCGCTGTTGATGAACGGCATGATTGTGTTCCCAAGCAGGATCAACAAGCCCATGAAGATCGCGCCTGCCCATGCCCCTGGGATTAGCGGCATGATGATGCAAATCAATAAAAAAGGTATCGCCAGCATCAGGGTCATACTGCGCCAGGTAAGCTGGCGGCTGCGGTCGGTGATCCCGCCCAGGACAGGTTGCAGCAGGGCAGCCATGATACCAAAAGTGGCGGTAACAGTGCCTATGCCTCCGTTGGAAAGACCACGCCCCTGAAGATAGAGCGAAATAAAGGATGCAGGTATGCAGAACAGCATCCAGTAAAGCCCCTGCAAAGCCATGTATCGATTATTGATGGTTAATTTCACAGCCGTTTTCCTTGTTCAATGAAGGACATCTGGCTCCTGAGGATCTCAATGTTGACCAAGAACTCAGGATTGCCAGTTGAGATGATTGATAGATTAGTTTATTCCCACTCAATGGTTGCAGGGGGTTTGGAACTGATGTCGTAGACTACGCGATTCACGCCAGGGACCTCATTCACGATGCGGTTTGAAACTTTTGCCAGCACTTCGTATGGCAGGCGAGCCCAATCAGCGGTCATGAAATCGATGGATGTGATCGCTCGCAGAGCAATTGTTTCGGAATAGGTGCGTTGGTCGCCCATCACGCCAACCGATTTCACTGGCAGTAATACGGCAAAAGCCTGGGAGCTGCCGTTAGTGTTGCCATTTTCATCCAAACTGAGGTGTGTCAGATCGGCTCGTTTTAGCTCTTCGTCGAAAATGGCATTTGCCTGGCGGACGATTTCGATTCGGCTGGGGGTTACCTCCCCGAGCACCCTCACAGCCAGACCAGGTCCTGGAAACGGCTGACGCCAAACGAGATCGTGGGGCAGTCCGAGCACTTCACCAACTGCGCGAACTTCATCCTTGAAAAGATTACGAAGTGGCTCCACGAGCTTGAATTTCAGATCCTCAGGCAACCCTCCGACGTTATGATGCGACTTGATGCGGTGGGCTTCTGAGACCCCGATCCCTTTTGATTCGATCACGTCGGGGTAGATCGTGCCCTGGGCGAGGAACTCGTGTTCATCCAACCCTGCCACGGCTGCTTCAAATTCACGAATGAAACTCTCCCCGATGATCTTGCGTTTTTCTTCCGGGTCTGTGACGCCGGCAAGTTTGGTGAAATACCCCGCTGATGCATCCACCATGATCAAATGGTCGCCAAGGATTGGGCGAAAAACCCGCTCAATTTCCTCCGGTTCACCCTGGCGCATCAGCCCGGTGTTGATGAACACTGCAGTTACACGATCGCCAATCGCCTTTTGCACCAGGGAAGTGGTAATGGCGGAATCCACGCCGCCGCTCAGGGCGGATAAAACGCGACCTTTACCCACCTGGGTACGTATGGCTTCAATACTTTCTTCGATGATCGAGCTTGAGGTCCAGCCTGGCTGGCAGGCGCAAATTTTGAGCACAAAGTTACGCAAGATCTCTTCACCGTGCTGGGTATGGTGCACTTCGGGGTGGAATTGCAGCCCGAAACGCTTGTTGGGTTCATCCATCATCGCCGCGAACGGGCTGTTGGGGGAGGTAGCCAGGCGGGAAAATCCCGGAGGCAACTGCGTGACGTGATCGCCGTGGGACATCCACACCGTTTGCCTGCCCTGATGCAGCAGTGGGTTGGCTGAAGGCACATCCAGTTCGGTCAAGCCGTACTCGTGTTCGGTGCTCTGAAGCACCTTGCCGCCAAGTTTGTGGGTCAGGGCTTGCATGCCGTAGCAAATGCCGAGGATAGGTAAGCCGCTCTCAAGCAGGTAATCCTGAATGTACGGCGCACCGTCAGCATAAATGGATTGTGGTCCCCCGGACAGGATGATGCCTTTCGTGTGGCTGTCGAGCGCTTCTTCTTTTTTTGCGTGCCAGGGAAGCAGTTCGCAGTACACGTGCATATCGCGAATACGGCGGCCGATCAGTTGCGTGTATTGTGAGCCAAAGTCCAGGATAACGATTCTATCGCTCATTCTGAACCCCTAAGCCTCAAATTCGTCGGTGAAGATGATCTGACCGTCTTCCATTGAGCTGATTGAGACCAGGGAATGCACCGGCACACCCAGATATGCCAGCTTGTTTCGCCCGCCTTCGAAAGTCTTTTCGACTAATGTACCAATCCCGACCACTTTCGAGCCGGCTGTCTGAGCGAGACGGACAAGCCCGATGATGGTCGCGCCAGATGCGAGGAAGTCGTCAATAATGAGAATCTCCTCATCGCGCAGCAGATATTCAGGGGAGACGATCAGTTCGGTGTTGTGACCTTTGGTGTGGGAGGGAGCAACGGTGATATAGACTTCGCTTGGCATGGTGACAGGTTTGGTTTTGCGGGCATAGACCACCGGCAGGTTGAGGTATTTTCCAGCCATGAGCGCAGGAGCGATACCGGATATCTCAGCAGTAAGGATCTTGTCGGCAGTGGTGCCAGCGAAAAGGCGGGCAAACTCCACCCCACAAGCATCCATCAGGATGGGATCCACCTGGTGATTGATAAACCGGTCGACTTTAAGGATGCCCTTGCCGAGATTTTTGCCTTCGGTCAGGATGCGCTGCTTTAGAAGATCCATAGCTAAGCTCCTATCACAAATCAAGTTTATTGCAACAATCAAGCACAAGAGATTCTGATTGATCCTCTTGCACTTGTCTGGGAATTATAACAGCCGGTTCCTGCTTTGAAGAGCAAAAACCGGCTGTGAGAGTCAATTGGAAAAAAAGCTATTGGTGCAGGATCTCTCCTGAGAAAACGGTCACTGCTTTACCACCCAGGTAGACACGATCTTTTCCCAGCCGGCACCAAACCGTGCCGCCACGGGCAGAAGCCTGGTAGGCAACCATCTTGTCCTTATTAAGCTTTGCTGCCCAGTATGGGGTCAGAATGCAATGTCCAAGCCCTGTAACGGGGTCTTCGGGAATGCCGGTGTGCGGGGAGAAGAAGCGTGAGACAAAATCGTACTTCCCGCCAGGTGAGGGGGCTGTGATGATCAGATCAGTTTCTTCAAGGCTGGCAATTTTCTTGAAATCAGGGTCAAAAGCTTCAATAGCAGTCTGATCCGCGATCTCAGCCAGTAGGATTGTCTTATCTTCGGAGTGCACAACAGCCAGGGGAACCTGTCCGAGGATTTCCTCGAGCAGTGGGGTGGATTCAGCAGGAACTGACCTAATTAAGGGCATATCGAGTTCTATTGTGCCGTGATCGAAGCAAGCCGAGATGACACCGCTCTTGGTGTGGAAAAAGATGGTTTCATCCGGATCATAAAAGCCTAACTCAAAGAGGATATGTGCTGACGCAAGGGTGGCATGACCACAAAGATCAACCTCTGTACTGGGTGTGAACCAGCGCAGATTGTAATCATTACCTTTTGGGCAGAGAAAGGCTGTTTCAGAGAGCCTCATCTCATGGGCAACAGCCTGCATCCAGGCGTCATCGCGCGGTTGTTCCAACAAGCAGACGCCTGCTGGATTGCCTTTAAATGGCTTTACAGTGAACGAATCAACCTGAAAGAGCGGAATCTTCATGCCAACCTCCTGTAACTTAGATTAATTCTACCCGTTTTAAATGTGACCGCAAGACATAATTCTAAGCAATCTCTCAAATGTGGGCAATGGAGAACACCTGAATTGAAAGATTGTGCTATTTTGGGATATTTATGTTATTTTTCTGGGAGAGTGACCGCAAAAAAGAACTGGCGTCAAGTTTGCATATGAAGCGCGTAGGTCGGGTCCTTTTCCTGCCTCCAGGCATAGCGAATGGGATTGACCTTGAGGGCACGAATGGCTGCAAATATCATCCTCAACGAGATTAGGCATTTTTCGTCAGGTTTACCTGCGCAACCTGACTTACGACGAATTTTCAGAAAGCTTTAGTGAGTCGGACGGAGTACCAGCGAAGCTGTGTAAAGAGATCGCCTCAGACCCTCTACCTACAAATTACCTCTCGCGGGCTCACGCCGACAATAAAGATTTCACGACGAAGTGCGCAAAGAGGCGCATTCCGACCTGCGACACAATTTGCCTTGCGATGAAAGTACGATGAGCTTTGCACAACCTCTCCCTTTAGTCAAATTGGCACAGCTGCCCCTGCCGGGTATAATGCAACTTATGAAATTCAAAAATTTACTGCTGCTCCTGGCAGGATTTGTCTTGGCTATTAGCGCCTCCCCGGTTGCAACGAAGGCGGCTGAGTTGGCTGTTCCGCCAGTGCCTTATTATGACCTGCCGCTTTGCCAGCCAGGATACTATCCTACTGATCCGGGGGATTGCTTATCCCTTGGCGCTTCGCAAACCATTGCCCGTCTGCATGAGTCGGGATTTCCGTATCCCATCAGACCTTTGGCAGCTGCAAAACCGGATGCTTCTCTTTCCGAATTGCCAGTGCGTGTAGCCAGGATTAATGGCGCAGAAACATCTGTGTATGCAAGCCTGGATGATGCAATCAGTGGCGGCACCGTTCTGCGAACCATCCCGGATGGCGCAAGCCGTTACGTAACCATGATCGATACTGCTGTCTCTGGTGAGCGCACTTTTGTCCGGACGATGGCTGGAGGATGGGTGGAAGCAACACCTTTCTACTCCTGGCCAAAGTGGCAGGGGCTTGAGTTTTATGCTACCCCTCAAAACGACTTTGGCTGGACCATCAATCCGACGCCGAGCTATACCCAACCGAGTTTTGCTGCTCCCCAAACAGGCAAGCAGTATGAGAAGTATGTCGAGTTCCAGGTCTACCAGGTGGTGGAGGCGGAAGGTTATGAATGGTACGAAGCTGGGCCGGGCGAGTGGATTCCCCAATTGAAATCACGCCGTTTGGTGGTGGATACCACTGTGCCAGAGGGGGTGGACAACAATCGCTGGATCAGCATTGATCTTTACAACCAGACCCTGGCAGCCTATGAGGATGGCAAGCTNNTCTATGAAAAGCGCGAACTTGAGCAGATGCAGGGCTCCTACACAAGCGACCGCTCCGACTTTTACTCGTTGGAAGGCGTTCCCTGGACGATGTATTATAACCACGCCCAGGCAATTCACGGCATTTACTGGCCAGCTTCCCTGGGGTTTACCCAGTCGCATGGCTGCGTGAATATGTTCCCGGGAGACGCGCATTGGCTCTACAACTGGGCTAAGCTTGGGGATTGGGTATATGTGCACGACCCCTCCGGTCAGACTCCTATCCCGACGCCTACCCCGATGGGCACGCCAGCGCAAGAGATCATCTACCCAACTCCAACAACACAGAATTAACAAAAACAGGTCCCGCCCGGGACCTGTTTTTATCTTATTTCCCCCGAAAAAAGCTATTCTTTTACGATTTTGCTGAGGACGGTTTCCTTGTCCAATTTCTTGAGACAGAAGAACCAATCCTGACAGTTCATTTCTGATTTATCGGTCATCATGCGTTCCTTGGCAACGCCGCAGGAGCCGGCGGTTGGGACGATGACATCATGACCAGGGCGCCAGTCGGCGGGTGTAGCAACGCCGAATGCGTCGGCAGTTTGCAGCGCGAGGATCAGGCGATAAAGTTCGTCGAAGTTGCGTCCGGTGGAGAGTGGGTAATAGATCATGGCGCGAACAATTCCCTTGGGGTCAATCACGAAAACTGCGCGTACGGCTTTGGTGGTGGCGTCGTTGGGGTGGATCATGCCATACTTGTGGGCAACATCCATCTTGATGTCTTCAATCAAGGGGAAGGTGACTTCGACGTCTTTGTGACCATTAAATTCGATCTTGTCTTTGATGGTGCGTAACCAGGCGATGTGGCTGTAGAGACCATCCACAGAAAGACCGACCAATTTGGTATTGACTTTCAGGAATTGTTCCTGCATGGAGGCAAAAGTTACAAATTCGGAAGTGCAGACAGGGGTGAAGTCAGCAGGGTGGCTAAAGAGGATGACCCAGCTGCCAGAGTAATCGGCAGGAAAATTGATGGGACCCTGGGTGGTGACGGCCTTGAATTCTGGGGCGGGATCGCCGATGCGGGGCATTGAGAAGCTTTCGTTTTGTTCCATTAGTGTAAATCTCCTTTGATTTTTTGATTGTTTTTGAGTTGACATTCGGGACAGATCCCGTAATAAACGACGCGTGAACCATGGATGGCAAAACCTGACTTCTCGACGAGAGAGTTGATCGACTCAGCTTTCTGATTGGGCAGATCCACGATTTTTAAACATTCAGTGCATGCCAAATTGATGTGAGCGGTTGTGTCGCCGTCGAAATGCACCTGGTTATCACCAATCTCACCGAGCGCACTGATCAGACCAGCGCCGACCAGTAGATCAAGGGTGTTGTAGACTGTAGCCAGGGATAGGGTAGGATGGCTTGGTTTGAGGTGATCGAAAATTTGCCTGGCAGTCGGATGGCTTGAAGTCTGGATGAGATATTCATGTATATCCCGCCGCTGAGAGGTGTTTCTTAGCCCGTGATTTTCCAGAAGGGCTTGGAATTTCTCTCGCTGACTCTCGACTGTGTTTACCATAGCTTATTTATAATCATTCTAAATAAATAAGTCAAGAAATTGGTTGTACACCACTTTTGATAAGGGTCAGGAAAAAAAAGAAACTGGTATCACACGATACCAGTTCCATATCTCGTCGACAAATGACTTTGCCTGTGTTAGCAAATCTTCCAGCGAATTTTGTCACCATTCAACACGTTCATGACTTC